>PPYE01187054.1_pt1 | contig 15018 bp, 15 predicted proteins | sample 1559881 | NCBI WGS metagenome assembly PPYE01 (sample SAMN08240022, study PRJNA423297) | Human gut metagenome, whole genome shotgun sequencing project. | reverse complement strand
GTGCTATAATGTCAAAAGGTATCGCGCATTACGGGTATATCCGCCCGCGTGTTCCAAATAAAATTGTAATTTATTTTTGAGAGGATAGAAGGAAATGAACTTAAAGGCAACCAACAAAACCGAAACCAACAAGTATGAGCTGGAGGTCGAAATCTCCGCTGAAGATTTCAACAAAGCACTCTCCGAGGTCGCAAAGACCGAGGGCAAGAAGATGTCTGTTCCGGGCTTCCGCAAGGGTCATGCTCCGAGATCCGTCATCGAGAAGATGTACGGCGAAAACGTGTTCTTTGAAGCTGCTGTGGACAAGCTCTATCGCCCGGCTATGCAGGACGCTATCGAAGCTTCCGGTCTGGAAGTCATCGCGGTTTCCAATGCGGACGTTACCTCCGTTTCCCGCGAGAACGGCATCGAGCTGAAGCTCACCGTTGTTGTGAAGCCGGTGATTACCATTGAAGGCTACAAGGGCATCGAGGCTACGAAGAAGAATGTCGAAGTTACGGATGAAGACGTCAGCGCAGAGCTCGTAAAGGTTCAGGACAGAAACTCCAGAATGGTCGACGTCGATAACAGAGGCGCGCTTACGGGCGACACCGCAGTCATCGATTTCGAGGGCTTCTGCGACGGCAAGGCTTTCGAGGGCGGCAAAGCGGAAGGCTTCGAGCTTTCCCTCGGCTCCGGTCAGTTTATCCCGGGCTTTGAAGATCAGGTCGTCGGCCATGAAGTCGGCGACGAGTTCGAGATCAGCGTGAAGTTCCCGGAGGACTATCAGGCAGAAGAGCTCAAGGGCAAGGACGCGACCTTCAAGATCAAGCTGCACCAGATCAAGCGCAAGGAGCTCCCGACCCTCGACGATGAGTTCGCAAAGGACGTAAGCGAGTTCGATACGCTCGACGAGTACAAGAACAGCCTCCGCGAGAAGCTGCAGAGCGACCGCGAGAAGCAGGAAGAGATGAACGTTGAGAACCAGATCTTTGATGCACTCATCGAGAAGGTACAGGGCGAGATTCCGGAAGAGATGTACGAGCAGGAAGTTGAGGAGAGCATCAACAACTTCGCATACCGCCTCCAGTCTCAGGGACTGAACCTCGAGACCTATCTCAAGTACACCGGCATGGACGTCAACGCCATCAAGGAGCAGTTCAGACCGCAGTCCGAGAAGCAGCTTAAGCTGAGACTCGCACTTGAGAAGATTGCTGAGCTTGAGAACCTCGAAGTTTCCGATGAGGCTGTTGAGGAAGAATACGAGAAACTCGCAAAGCAGTACAATATGGAAGTCGCGCAGATCAAGAACCTCGTTGCAGAGACGCAGATCAGAGCAGACCTTAAAAACCAGAAGGCGATCGACTTTGTTAAGGAAAACGCTTCCGTAAAAGCAGAAAAGCCGGCAAAGAAGACCACCAGAAGAAAGAGCACCAAGAAGGCAGCGGAAGAAAAAACCGAGGAAACAGCTGAAGCTAAGACCGAGGAATAATTTACCGCCTTTACGGTTAGTATTATAGTAACAGCATATCATATATCGCTTCTTTCGCCCGCTGTCCCTGCATCGGACAGCGGGCGAAGCAAAAGAAGCGCGAAAGGAGTTTGTACGATGAGTTTGGTACCTTATGTTGTGGAGCAGACGAGCAGAGGAGAGCGTTCCTACGATATTTTCTCCCGTCTTCTCAACGATAGAATCATCATGCTGAACGACGAGGTGAACAACACCACGGCAAGCCTTGTCGTAGCACAGCTTCTGTATCTCGAGGGTCAGGACCCCGATAAGGACATCAGCCTGTATATCAACAGCCCCGGCGGTGTCATCACGGCCGGCATGGCGATTTATGATACCATGCAGTACATTAAGTGCGATGTTTCCACCATCTGCATGGGCATGGCAGCTTCCATGGGTGCGTTCCTGCTGGCTGCCGGCGCAAAGGGCAAGCGCTATGCGCTGCCGAACGCCGAGATTATGATTCATCAGCCGTCCGACGGTGCGCAGGGTCAGGCTACGGATATCCAGATTCAGGCAGAGCGTATTCTTCAGACGAAGAAGAGCCTCAACACCATCCTCGCAGAGCGTACGGGTCAGCCGTACGAAGTCATCTGCAAGGATACGGAGCGCGATAACTTCATGACCGCACAGCAGGCCATGGAGTACGGCCTTATTGATAAGGTCATCGCAACGAAATCGAAATAACGAAAGGGCGTGTTTTCATGCCGAATAATTTCGGAAATGATAACGAAGTGCGCTGCTCCTTCTGCGGGAAGCCGCAGTCGCAGGCAAAGCGCCTGATCTCCGGCAACGGCGTGTATATCTGTGACGAATGCGTAGAGCTCTGCATGGACATCATCGCGGATGAAGATTCTCTCCACCGCGGCCGCCCGCAGCCGAAAAACGAGCCGCGCGCCGAAATGGTTCTGCCGAAGCCGCAGGAGATCAAAAAGCAGCTCGATGAATACGTCGTCGGGCAGGACGAAGCCAAAATGACGCTCGCGGTGGCGGTCTATAACCACTATAAGCGCATTTTCTTCAGCGGTGAAGACGGCGGCGTGGAGATTGCAAAGAGCAACGTGCTGCTGCTTGGTCCCACCGGCGTCGGCAAGACCTATCTTGCGCAGACGCTTGCAAAGCTTTTGGACGTTCCGTTCGCCATTGCGGACGCAACGACTCTGACGGAAGCCGGCTATGTCGGCGAAGACGTCGAAAACATCCTGCTGCGTCTCATTCAGGCAGCAGATTACGACATTGAGCGTGCCGAGCACGGCATCATCTATGTCGATGAGATCGATAAGATCTCCAGAAAGTCCGAAAACCCGTCCATTACGCGCGACGTCAGTGGCGAGGGTGTGCAGCAGGCGCTGCTCAAAATTTTGGAGGGCACCATTGCCGGCGTCCCGCCGAAGGGCGGCAGAAAGCACCCGCAGCAGGAGGTCATCAACATCGATACCTCGAACATCCTCTTCATCTGCGGCGGTGCGTTCGACGGCCTTAAAAGCGTCATTCAGCGCCGCACCGAAGCGCAGACGCTGGGCTTTAACTCGGTCATCAAGAGCAAAAATGAGCTTGATAACACGGAGTGGATGAAAGAAGTTACCCCGCACGACCTCGTCAAGTTCGGCCTCATCCCGGAGCTTGTCGGTCGTCTGCCGGTCATCACCGCGCTGAGCGACCTCGACAAAGCCGCACTTGTGCGCATTCTCACAGAGCCGAAAAACTGCCTTGTCAGCCAGTATAAGAAGCTTTTTGACCTTGATAAGGTCGATTTGGAGTTCACACCCGAAGCGCTTGACGCCATTGCGGAAAAGACCATTGCCCGCAAAACCGGCGCCCGTGGCCTGCGTTCCATTATGGAAGATACGCTGAAGAACCTGATGTTTGAGGTCCCGAGCGATTATACGATCGAAAAGATCACCGTTACCAAGGATTCGGTAGAGAACGGCGCTGCGCCTGAAATCGTGCACAATCCCGACCGCGTCCCGGTAAAGATCAAAATGACACAACCCAAACGGCGCGCTCGCAAGGATTCGGCATCATAGTGATCATCATACAGGCTGTGCAGCGATCCCTGCTGCGCAGCCTTGTCTGATTTATAAGGATTTGATAATTTTATGAAAGAAACCATACTTGAGGAAGAGAGAGTTCTGCCGGTACTCGCCGTACGCGGACTCGTCGTGTTCCCCGGCATGATCGTGCAGTTTGATATCGGCAGAAAAAATTCCGTTCTGGCCGCCAAAGCGGCGCTGGATACGGATAGCCGCGAGCTGTTCATCGTCACGCAAACCGACCTTTCGGAAAGCGAGCCCATGGCGGAAGACCTCTATAAAATCGGTGTCATCGCCCGCATCAAGCAGGTGGTACACACCGCAGATAACGGCATCAAGTTGCATGTGGAAGGCATCGAGCGCGCGGAGATTATGTCCGTTGTGCAAAATGAGCCGTACCTCACGGGCAGCGTGTGCGTGTGCAAGCCGATCGCCGCACGCCACACCGCAAGAACGGAAGCGCTTAGCCGCATTGCACAGGAGAGATTTGAAGAGTACATCCGCTGGTTCCGTCAGGTGCCGCCGGATATTCTGCTCGGCGTTATGCAGCAGAAGGACTGCGGTGATTTGGCCGACTTTATCGCAGCGAACATCTCGCTCGATTTCGAGCAGAAGCAGTGCATCCTCGACGAGCTCCACCCGGAAAAGCGTATTGCAAAACTCAATGATATTTTGAGCGATGAAATCAAAGTCTTATCGCTCGAACGTGAGATTTCGCAAAAGGCGCAGGAGCAAATGGATGAAAATCAGCGCGTTTACATGCTGCGCGAGCAGATGCGCGCCATTGCAAGCGAGCTTGGCGAAGAGGATAACCCGCAGGAGGAATCCGACGAATTCCGCCAGAGAATAGAAAAAATAAACCTGCCGCAGGTCGCGCGCGAAAAGCTCTTAAAAGAGTGCGATCGCCTCGCCAAAATGCCATACGGCTCGCATGAAGGCTCCGTCATGCGCATGTACCTCGAAACGTGCCTTGAGCTGCCGTGGAACACGAGCTCCAAGGAGCGCTTGGACCTCGACCGCGCGGAGAAAATTCTCAACCGCGACCATTACGGCATGGAAAAGGTTAAAGCAAGATTTTTGGAGACGCTCGCCGTGCGCAAGCTCTCTGACCAGGCGACGGGGCAGATCATTTGCCTTGTCGGCCCGCCGGGCGTTGGCAAAACGTCCATTGCGCGCTCTATCGCCGAGGCGACCGGCCGCAAGTACGTGCGCGTTTCTCTCGGCGGCGTGCGCGACGAAGCGGACATCATGGGCCATCGCCGCACCTACGTCGGCTCCATGCCGGGCCGCATCATGGCGGCTGTGAAGCAGGCGGGCACGAATAACCCCCTCATCCTGCTCGATGAGATCGATAAGCTCGGCCAGAGCTTTAAGGGCGATCCGTCCGCGTCGCTGCTTGAAGTGCTCGATCCCGAACAGAACAGCGCGTTTCAGGACCATTACATCGACCTGCCGTTCGACCTCAGCCACGTGCTGTTTGTCACCACGGCAAACGACGCTTCCGCCATTCCGGGCCCGCTCTACGACCGCATGGACGTCATTACGCTCGGCAGCTACACGGCGGAGGAAAAGTTCCACATCGCCTCGAAATATTTGGTGCCCAAGCAGCTGAAAAAGCACGGCATCAAGGCGGCGCAGCTGCGCTTCACACCGAAGGCACTGCACGCAATCATCGAAGACTACACCCGCGAAGCCGGCGTGCGCACAGTGGAGCGCACCATCGGCACCATTTGCCGCAAAGTCGCGCGCCGCATCGTCACGGAGGAAGATTTCAAGTCTTATTCCGTGAAGCCCGCCGACCTTGAAGACCTGCTCGGCCCGGCAAAGTTTGCGAAGGATAAAGATGAGCGCCGCGACGAGATCGGCCTTGTGAACGGTCTTGCGTGGACAAGCGTCGGCGGTGAGCTGCTGCCCATCGAAGTTGCCGTGATGAACGGCACGGGCAAAATTCAACTCACCGGCTCGCTCGGCGATGTGATGAAGGAATCCGCCACAACGGCGATCACCTGCATTCGCACCCGCGCGGAAACGCTCGGCATCAGCCCGGATTTCTACGCGAAAAAGGATATCCACATCCACGCGCCGGAGGGCGCCGTACCGAAGGACGGTCCGTCTGCCGGTATCGCCATGGCAACCGCCGTCACGTCCGCGCTGTGCGAAGAGCCCATCGCGCACGACATCGCCATGACGGGTGAGATCACGCTGCAGGGGCGCGTGCTGCCCATCGGCGGCCTGCGCGAAAAATCCATGGCGGCGTATAAAAACGGCATGAAGACCGTCATCATCCCGCACGGGAACATCGCGGATCTCGCCGAAGTCGATCAGGTCGTCAAGGATAACGTGCGGTTTGTGCCGGTGCGCCGTATCGATGAGGTGCTGCCCATCGCCATGCCCGGGCTTTTAAACAGAGAAACCAAGCCGAATACGCCTTGCCCGGAGCCCGCGCACGGCGTACAGACACTCAGACAGTAAGGGGAACACCGTGAATTTTCAGTCAGTAGAATTTGAAGCTGCCGCCGGCCGTGCGGATCAGCTCAAAAAGTCGGACTTGCCGGAGATCGTTTTTTCCGGTAAATCCAATGTGGGCAAATCCTCGCTCATCAATAAGCTCGTCAACCGCAAGGCGCTTGCACGCGTCAGCGCCACGCCCGGCAAAACGGCGACCATCAACTTTTTCCGTCTGCCGGAGTGCCGCTTTGTAGACTTGCCGGGCTACGGCTACGCCAAGGTTTCACAAAACGAAAAGCAGCGCTGGGCAAAGCTGATGCAGGGATATTTTGATGCAGAGCGCAACGTGGCGCTCGTCATCCAAATTCTCGATATGCGCCATGAGCCGACTGCGGACGATTTCGATATGATTAACTTCCTTATCGAGCGTGACCTGCCGTTCCTCGTCGTCTGTACGAAAAGCGATAAGCTGAACAAAACGCAGTTCAACACGCAGAACGCGTATTTTGAGGACCTGTTCCGTGAGCATGAAATCCCGTTCATCCCGTATTCCTCCCAGACCGGCTTCGGTTTGGAGACGCTGAAACAGCACATCGAAGCTGCCGTTTTGGGTAACTGAGCAGCTGCGAAGTATAGATCCACCACTTTTTGAAGGGAATGAAAAATATGTTTGTATCCGATTGTTACAATGTCAATGAAAAAGGCCACCTGACGATCAGCGGCTGCGACACCGTGGAGCTTGCCGAAAAGTATGGCACCGCGCTGTATGTGATGAGCGAAGATGAGATCCGCAGCGTTTGCCGCCGCTATAAGTCTTCGTTTGAGCGCCACTATAATGGAAACGGCACCGCGCTGTATGCCAGTAAGGCGTTCTGCTGCAAAGAGATTTGCCGTATCGTGACCGAAGAAGGCTTAGACCTCGACGTCGTCTCCGGCGGCGAGCTGTATACCGCCCTTGCAGCGGGTGTGGATGCAAAACACATTCATTTCCATGGCAACAATAAAACAATGCAGGAACTCTGCTATGCGCTTGAAAGCGGCGTAGGCGACATTGTCGTTGATAACTTAAACGAGCTGCACCGCATTGAAAAGCTCTCTGCGGAAAAAGGCGTCGTTACGTCCATTTCCATGCGCATCAAGCCCGGCATTGACGCCCACACGCATGAGTTTATCCGCACGGGTCAGATCGATTCCAAGTTCGGCTTTGCGCTTGAAAACGGCGAGGCGTTTGAAGCCGTAAAGGAAGCCGTCGCGTGCGAAAATGTAGAACTCATCGGTCTGCACTGCCACATCGGCTCGCAGATTTTCGACAAAGCCCCGTTCGTGCTGGCGGCGCAGGTCATGCTGAAGTTCTATAACAAGATCCATACAGAGCTCGGCAAAACGCTGACACACCTCAACCTCGGCGGCGGCTTCGGCGTAAAGTACAAGGAAGCCGATGCAGCCGTGCCGTATGAAGATTACATGAGCGACGTTTCCGAAGCCGTGCATGCTGCCTGCAAGGAGTACGGTATTCAGGTACCGTATATTTACATTGAGCCGGGACGCTCCATCGTGTGCGAGGCCGGCCTCACGCTGTACACCGTCGGCGATATCAAGACCATCCCGAATGTGCGTACATATGTGGCTATTGACGGCGGCATGTATGAAAACCCGCGTTACGCGCTCTATCAGTCGGATTACACTTGCCTCATCGCAAATAAGGTGAACGAGCCCGCAGATTTTACGGCGACCATTGCCGGCAAGTGCTGCGAAAGCGGCGACCTCATTCAGGAGAACACGCTCATTCAAAAGCCCGAGGTCGGCGATATTCTGGCGGTGCTCTCCACCGGCGCGTACAACTACTCCATGGCATCGAATTACAACCGCAACACGCGTCCTCCGGTCGTCATGGTTCGCGGCGGAGAATCCCGTGTCATCATCAAAGGGGAGATCTATGAAGACCTCGTGCGCAACGATGTGTGATTTCACGCACTGCTGTGCAAAAATTTCTTGATTTCGGTGTTTACTTTTGTGCTTTTGTATGTTAAAATAAAAAAGTAAAGAACCTCGTTGACGAAAAGACGGCGCATTTGGTGCTTTATGGCATAAATGCGCCGTTTTCGGATGCAAATTCATAAAGAAAGGAACACAGAAACAATGAATACCAAACTGCATGATGAAAACGTTGATTTCCTTTTTGATGCTATTCTCACGCTGAAAAACCGCGAGGAATGCTATAAATTTTTTGAAGATCTCTGCACCGTGCCGGAGCTGAAAGCCATGTCGCAGCGCATTGCGGTTGCCAAAATGCTCAGCGAGCGCCACGTGTACAGCGACATCGTCGATAAGACCGGCGCTTCCACTGCGACCATCAGCCGTGTCAATCGCTCTTTGAATTACGGCAGCGACGGCTACACACTGATTTTTGAGCGCCTGTTGACCGGCGGCGGAAAAGAGGACTAATGGCCGGCTACGACGTTTTTGCGCGCTATTACGATGCGTTGACCGCGAACGTGGATTATAAGGGCCGCGCGGCGTATTTAAAGAAGCTACTCGAGCATCTCCACCATGAACCGGGCATCGTCTTAGACCTTGCCTGCGGTACCGGCAGCCTTACGCTGGAGCTTTATAAGCTTGGCATGGATGTGTACGGCGTGGACGGCTCCATCGCCATGCTGTCCGAAGCGAAGGACAAGGCTTACGACATGGAAGCCGATGTGATGTTCCTTTGTCAGAAAATGCAGACGCTCGACCTGTTCGGCACGGTCAACACGGTGTTCTGTTCGCTGGACAGCATCAACCACCTCTCCGGCGAAGCGCAGGTGCAGGCGGCATTTGACCGCGTGGCGTTTTTCATGGATAACGACAGCTGGTTCATTTTCGACGTAAACACGCTCTATAAGCACGAAAAGGTGCTGGGCAACAACACCTATATTTACGACCTTGCGGATATTTACTGCGCATGGCAGAACCGCTATAATCCGCAGGATCACAGTGTGGCGATCTCTCTCGATTTCTTTGAGAAAGAGGGTAAGGTCTATACGCGCAGCAGCGAGCATTTCTTTGAGCACGCATACAGCGTGGAGAAGCTGACGGAAATGCTGAAAAAGTCCGGCTTTGATAGGGTGGAGGTCTTCGGTGACCTCTCTTTCGACGCGCCGAAGCCGGAGGAGCAGCGCATTATTTTCGCCGCACACATCACAAACTCACAAAACGGCGTTTTTAAGGACGATATTGCTCCGTAAAACGCTCCGAAAGGAAGAATTTCATTGGATAGGATTATTCGCTGCATCACATCGGACGGCGCACTTATGGCCTCCGCAATCGATTCAAGCGATACGGTATATACCGCGCAGAGGCTGCACGGCCTCAGCGCCACGGCTTCCGCTGCGCTTGGAAGACTGCTTACCGCGGCGTCCATCATGGGCGCTATGCAAAAGCAAGAGCATGCTACGCTCACGTTGCGCATAAACGGCGGCGGTCCCATCGGCACCGTCACGGCAATCTCCGACAGCCACGGCAATGTGCGCGGCTGTGTGGACAATCCGAACGTAGACGTGCCCCTGAAGCCGAACGGCAAGCTGGACGTCAGCGCCGCAGTCGGTACAGACGGCCGCCTTGGTGTCATCCGCAGCTACGGTACGGGAGAGCCGTATATGGGCCAAGTGGAGCTCGTCAGCGGCGAGATCGCCGAGGACATCACGAATTATTACGCCGTGAGCGAGCAGATCCCCACGGTGTGCGCACTCGGCGTGCTTGTAGACCCGAACACGAACGGCGTGCTGCTTGCAGGCGGTCTGCTCATTCAAGTGCTGCCCGGCGCGCTGCCGCAGGACATTGAAAAGCTGGAAGCGAATATCGCAACGCTGGAGCCTGTCACCACCATGCTTGCAAAGGGCATGACCGTGGAGCAGATGGTCGACACGGCGCTCACGGGCTTTGAAGTCGAAAAGCTGGAGGAAATCCCCGTGCACTACGCCTGCACATGCAGCCGTGAGAAGTATTATAATGCCCTTGCGACCTTGGAGCCGGATGAAATCGATACGCTGCCGGCTGTGGACGGCAAGGTGGAAGCGGTGTGTCCGTACTGCTGCCGCAAGTATTACTTCACAAAAGAGGAGCTGCACGAGCTTGCCGAAAGCGTGCGCGAAAAGCGTAAAAATGCCTCAAAATAACTTTTTTGAAAAAGTTTTGGAAAAGGTATTGACTTTTTAATAAGCATGTGGTAATATATACAACGTCGCTGGAAGGCATAAGACTTCAAAAGAGCCGCAAGTTCTGTTGAAAGATTTCTGAAAAGCGATGCTGTTTGGGGGTATAGCTCAGCTGGTTAGAGCACCTGCCTTACAAGCAGGGGGTCATAGGTTCGAGTCCTATTGTCCCCACCAAATGTGGCCCGGTAGTTCAGCTGGTTAGAACGCTAGCCTGTCACGCTAGAGGTCGACGGTTCGAGCCCGTTCCGGGTCGCCACATTTGCCTCTGTAGCTCAGTTGGTAGAGCAGGGGACTGAAAATCCCCGTGTCATTGGTTCGATTCCGATCGGAGGCACCATATGCGGACGTAGCTCATCTGGTAGAGCGCCACCTTGCCAAGGTGGAGGTAGCGAGTTCGAGCCTCGTCGTCCGCTCCAAAAGAAAAAGACGCTGAAGTTAAGGCGTCTTTTTCAAAATGGTGACATAGCCAAGTGGTAAGGCGTGGGTCTGCAAAACCCTGATTCCCCGGTTCAAATCCGGGTGTCACCTCCAGAGAAAAAGCACTTACGTTTGTAGGTGCTTTTTTGTTATATCCGGGAATATTTTGCTTGTGCAGTGCAGGCGAATATGATATGATGAGACTGAAAAAGAGTTCAATTTGCTTTGGAAAAGTGCATGAACAGACAGTGGAGATACGACGATGGGCGAACATTTTGTTATGAGCACGAGGCTTGATAAATGCGAAGCTTCGGATTTTGGTTTGGAGCAATTGGATGCAAAAAGAGCGACGAACCCGAAAGATCATACTTTATGGGGCAAATGCAAGCTGTATGACTTCGGTTGGGGAAAAGAAAACGGGTTTTATAAAGAACCGCTCCCGGGTTTTGATACGCTGCTGGAGCTCGTCTTGTATGGCAAAAACAGAGATGATCGGTACGGGGCGGCGGCTGTCATTTTAAAGAAATACCCTGAAAAGCTTTTGAACGAATGTGAAAGCTGTATGGAAGATGTTGCTAATAGCAGCGCGTTTAAAAAGTTAGCGGATATATTTAATTTGAAAGATCCGATAAACTTGTGCCCGGCGGCTAATAAATCCCATGACCGCATAAAAAGTGAGTACTTAAGGTGGAAAAAGATATCGGAAGCGGCGAGCAGACTGAAATAGTTGAATTTAGGTACGGCAAGGTAATGGCTGTATTCTGTTGAAAGGTGTTATCTATGTGGAATGAAATTCGCAGTGAACAGGATATTAGAGATTTTATGGATAAAGTCTATGCGCTTCACGATAGCTGTATTAAAGAGATGCATTATGTAAGCGGAGCATCTGTAGATGCGGATTTGAGAATGTATCCGTTAAATGATCGTCGGGTATTGAATGTAATTATTCAGCGCCAATTCGAAGATGTTTCGATGATCGAGATGGAATTTGCAGGACTGAAATATCTGAATTTATCTCCTGTGGATGAGCAATATACTTGTGAGATTTTTGGTTCAACGCTACTGATAAAGGATAGGGACATCTATTGGTGCGATGGACAAAATGTATCGGAAGATGACATAGAGGACTATGACGGGACGATCATATGTGCAGCTAGGCTGCGTTGGCGTGCGATTGACGGACACATGGGCGATGGGGAGTTCTATAAATCGGTTTATTTAGAATAAGGATATTGCACTTTTTAACCTGAAAACTACACGAAAAATTGATGGAGTTTTCGGTATTTTGCGAATTTTTTGCTTTACCGGAATAAAGGAGCAGCAGTCGCTTTACAATTTGTGGAACCGGTGCTATACTGCATATAGACCGATTAAAACGAAAGTGAAGAAAGAAATTCGCGCGTTTTGACGGATAAAATGAGAGGATAAAAGAAATGAAAAAACAGCTTTTACATTCCGGCTGGCAGCTGACGACCGTCGGAAAAAATGACACGATTCCCGCGACCGTGCCGGGCTCCGTGTACAATGACCTGCTGAACGCGGGTCGCATGGAAGACCCCTATTGGCGCGACATTATGCTTTGCGGCGGAACGGCGGCCGCATCATCAGCACATACGTGAAGCAGACGGTCACCGTGAAGTGGGAACTGCGCAATAACCGCTCCGAGGTTCTGCGCGACGGCGGCGAGGTGGAAATCACCGTGCCCGCAATGGACACCGTGTGGCTCGATACCGTAGAACTGCCGGAAGCGAACATGTTCACCGACCACGTGCACTATGCGTGCTACCAGAACGGCGAGATGATCTCCGAATCCACCGTGCTGTTCTCCGTGCCGAAGTATTACGATTACATCGACCCGCAGCTTTCCTGCCGTGTGGAGGGCGATGAGATTATCGTTTCCGCAAAGGCATACGCGAAGAGCGTGGAAGTACTGAACGAGAACGAGGACTGGGTGCTTGAAGACAACTACTTCGACCTCGAAGCCGATAAAGAGCGCCGCATCCGCATTGTGAGCGGCGACGCGAACGGTATTCATATGCGCAGCGTGTATAACATTCGCTGATTTTGCGTTAAAACTAAAAAGACAAAAGCCGTTACAAGACAGAAAACAGCTGCTTTGTGACGGCTTTTTCAAGTTTTCCTGCATTTTCTCTTGCAAAATATCGTGCGTTTGCGTATAATAGATAAAGAAATTGAAATCGTAGTGTAAACTAACTTGCGCTGTTATGATTTTGAAAGATACATGAAGGAGCGATAAAAATGATTAGAATCGGCATTGCCGGATACGGAAATCTTGGCCGCGGCGTGGAAAGTGCGCTTTCCCACACGGAAGATATGGAGCTTGTGGGCGTTTTCACACGCCGCAGCCCGGACAGTGTGAAGACGAAGACCGGCGTGCCGGTTTATTCTATGGAGCAGGCAAAAAACATGACGGATAAGATTGACGTCATGATCCTGTGCGGCGGCAGCGCGAACGACCTGCCGAAGCAAACCGCAGAGCTTGCACAGTATTTTAATGTCATCGACAGCTTTGACACGCACGCGAAGATCCCGGAGCATTTTGCGGACGTAGACGCGGCCTGCAAGAAGAGCGGCCACCTCGGCATGATTTCCGTCGGTTGGGACCCGGGTATGTTCTCTCTGAACCGCCTCTATGGTCAGGCGATTTTGCCGAACGGCAAAGACTACACGTTCTGGGGCAAGGGTGTCAGCCAGGGTCACTCCGATGCGATTCGCCGCATTCCCGGCGTACAGGATGCCCGCCAGTATACTATCCCGGTGGAGAGCGCGCTTGAAAGCGTGCGCCGCGGCGAGAACCCGGAGCTGACGACGCGCGAGAAGCACACCCGAGAGTGCTTTGTCGTTGCCAAAGAGGGTGCGGACAAGGCTGCCATTGAGGAAGCCATCGTCACGATGCCGAACTATTTCTCCGATTACGACACGACCGTACACTTCATCAGCCAGGAAGAGCTTGACCGCGACCATTCAGGCATTCCGCACGGCGGTATGGTGTTCCGCACCGGTGTGACGGGCCTGAATGGCGAAAACAAGCACATCATCGAGTATAAGCTGACGCTTGATTCCAACCCGGAGTTCACTTCCAGTGTGCTCGTAGCGTTTGCCCGCGCGGCATACCGCATGCACAGTGAAGGTCAGGTGGGCTGCAAGACCGTCTTTGACGTTGCTCCGGCGTATCTCCACCCGGAAAGCGGCGAAGCGCTCCGCGCAAAGCTGCTGTAAGGTTCATGCAAGTTTATAATTAAAACGAAAAAAGCTGTTCCGCATAAAAACGGAGCAGCTTTTGTATGTTTAATATGTTTTGGAGATATCTGCCTGAAGCTCGTCGATCTTATCGCGGAGCTTTAAAAAGTCGTCGAACGCGGCGGGCTTTTGTGCGGGATTGCGCAGCAGGGCGGCAGGGTGGAGGGTTGCCGTCATGTAGATGTTGCCTTTTTTGAAAAACTGTCCGTGCTCGCGTGTGATCTTGAAATCGGGTTTGATGATGCGCATGGCGGCGATGCGGCCGAGGCATACGATGATCTTCGGACGCAGCAGGGCGGTTTGATTGCGCAGCCAGTCCATGCAGGCTTCCTGTTCCTCCTGCAAGGGATCGCGGTTTTGCGGCGGACGGCATTTGACGATATTTGCAATGTAGATATTCGTGCGGCGGTCGAGGTCGACGGCGGCGAGGTATTTATCGAGCAGCTGACCGCCAGCACCGACGAACGGCTCGCCCTGCAAATCTTCGTTTCGGCCCGGGCCTTCACCGATGAACATGACCTTCGCGCACGGGTTACCCACGCCGAACACGACATTAGAGCGCGCTTCGCACAGGCTGCACTTGCGGCAGTTCAGGCAGTTTTCTTTCAATTCTTCCCAGTTTTCAAACATATTTCACACCGGCTTTTCTCGTTTTTCCAAATTACGGTCTTTTCTGCATTAAGTTTATCATAAATCGGAGAAAAAACATAGCCCAAAACTTGTATTTTCTGTCGGTTCGTAGTAAAATAGAAATACAAAATCCGGAAAGGACAGGTATTTTCAAATGAAAGTTATGGTTGAAACCTCCGCACGTCACGTTCACGTGTCCGAAGCGGATCTGAAGACGCTTTTTGGCGCAGACGCAAAGCTTACCGTTAAGAAAGAACTCTCTCAGCCCGGCCAGTACGCTTCCAACGAGAAGGTAGAGGTCATCGGCCCGAAGGGTTCCCTTGTTATGTCCATCCTTGGCCCGACGCGCCCGGAGACGCAGGTTGAAGTTGCACTGACCGACGCACGCAAGCTCGGTATTGCAGCACCGATCCGTGAGTCCGGCGACCTTGAGGGCACCCCGGGATGTACGCTGAAGGGCCCGGCAGGCGAAGTCGTCATTGAAAAGGGCGTCATCGCAGCAAAGCGCCACATCCACTTCAACGTGGAAGAGGCAGCGGCAGCC
>PPYE01320840.1_pt1 | contig 15032 bp, 8 predicted proteins | sample 1559881 | NCBI WGS metagenome assembly PPYE01 (sample SAMN08240022, study PRJNA423297) | Human gut metagenome, whole genome shotgun sequencing project. | reverse complement strand
TTTTTTGCAGTTCCTTTATCTGCTTTGCTGTCATAACAGTATTGTCGTCGACCCTGACTTCCGAATAAAGCTTTATCCAATTGCGGAAGAAATGGACGCAGATGTATTTGTGATTACGCCGGTAAATGCGTACACCAGTGCCGATCTGAACTGGTCCGATTCCGGCAGCCGTGTGGTACAGGAACATGAGCATCCGGACACCAGACACGTAGAACTGGTGCAGACAACGCCGGACAATTTTGCAGACTACGACAATGTTTTCATTGGCTATCCGATCTGGTGGCAGGAGGCTGCCTGGGTGGTAGATGATTTCGTCAAGGAAAACGATTTCACCGGAAAGAATGTGATTCCGTTCTGCACTTTCATGAGTTCTCCGCTGGGCGAAAGCGGCACAAAACTTGCCGCAATGGCAGGCACCGGAAACTGGCTGGACGGGATGCGGTTCTCGAGCCGTTCCACCAGAGAATCGGTGCAGGAGTGGGCAGCCGGTCTGGACTTGACAAAACCGGAAACGGCAAGCAACATTCTGATTGCCTACCTTTCCTATCCTCTGCCGGATGGAGTAGATGCCAGCACCAGTGCAAGCCGTGTGGTTGTGGACGGACAGGTTTCCGGTTCTGTGGAGTACATGGCAAATGTGATTCAGAAGAACACAGGCGGTGATCTGTTTGCCATTCAGCCGGCGGAAAGCTACGGCGATGATTTCAACACCGTTGCAGATAAGGCACTGAGTGACCAGCAGAACGGCGTCTTGCCGGAACTGTCCGATCACATTGCAAATTTAGACCAGTATGACACGATTTTTGTGGGCTATCCCATCTGGTGGTATGATATGTCGCAGCTGATGTACAGTTTCTTTTCGGAGTACGACTTGAGCGGAAAGACAATCATTCCGTTCAACAGCCACGGCGGCAGCGGATTTTCCGGTTCTGTGGAAGAAATCGAAGAACTGGAACCGAATGCAACTGTTCGGACAGACGGGCTGACACTTTCCAGAAGTGTGGTGGCAGACTCGGAAAATCGCATTGTCACATGGCTGGAAACCATCGGACTGAAAAAGTCTGCGTAACCGTTAGATTGTTTCATTTCTCTCCATATATCTCCTCAGAAAGGCTGTTTGCTCCGGCAGGCAGCTTTTCTATTTTTATTCCACCACATTTCTTGTCAATCCATACCGAATGTGCTATACTATTCTCGTCACTGCATCAAGAAATTTTCAAGTTTTTCCTGATATATTAAATGCAAAGGAGAAGATGTGAATGCGTGTTTTAATCGTAGAGGACGAAAAAGATCTGGCGAATGTCCTGTCCGAAATGCTGGAACTGGAAGGATACCACACGGACATCGCCAATGATGGGGAATACGGATTGGATTGTGCCATGACTGGAATCTATGACCTCATCATTCTGGACATTATGCTGCCCAAATTGGACGGCATTGCAGTTCTTCGCAAACTTCGGCAGAAACAGATCAGCTCTGCGGTATTAATGCTGACCGCAAAGTCCCAGATCGAAGACAAGGTAGACGGATTGGACAGCGGTGCAGACGATTATCTGACGAAACCATTTGTCAGCAAGGAATTTCTGGCAAGAGTTCGGGCACTCTGCCGCCGCAGACCATTGGAGTATCTCAGCAGTGCCCTTTCATTTTCGGACATTTCGCTGGATTCTGCCCGTCACGAACTGCAATGTGGCGAACGGCGGGTAAAACTCAGCCAGAAAGAATATGACATGATGGAAATGCTCCTGCTCAATCACGGACAGATCATTCCCAAAGAAAGCTTTCTCACAAAAATATGGGGATACGATTCCAATGCAGAATACAATTCTATTGAGGTTTACGTTTCTTTTCTCCGCAAAAAACTGACTGCCCTGCACTCCGGTGTAAAAATCAAAATTGTCCGTGGCGTTGGATATTATCTGGAAGGAGCGTCCGATGCAGCAGGAAATTGAACGACTGAAACGAAAATACATCTTTTCTGCCTCTGCAATTGTGATTGCAGTTATCTGGGGAATGCTGCTTGTCATGAATTTGCTGATACAAATGCTGTTTCGTGCCAACAGCAGCAATGCCGATGCCATGATTCTTCAGGCGGCAAAATCCTATGACTACCAGACAGAAACGCTGCTGCTTTCAGAGATGGAACAAAATGCTGACGGAGATTATCTGATTCCCAGAAGTATCCGTTCTGTTGACAGTATTACGCTCAGCGGCACCATTCGCAGCGACTCTGATTCTGAAAGCTGGTATTGCGGCGGTGGCGGACTGATGTATCTGGAGAAAACTGCAAATCAGCAGGAGCTTGTCTATCGGGAGTACACGTTCAACAAGGACACTTCTGAGGTCACCATTGATTTTCAAAACGACAGCACACTGAAAAGGGAACGCTCCGCAGAGGCTCGTCAGACCAGCGGCTTAACGACAGATAATTTTCTGGTTTCTATCGTCTGGTGGACTTCACGGGAAGACGTTTCTCTCGCACTGGACAGGATCACCATACACTATCTGAAAGAACGAGCTTCCAACGACATTCTGCACCTATCCTATTCCGATCTGTTTGAAAATCAGATACCGGAAGTGTTGTCGGAGCGAAACAGTTTCTATCTGGTCACGGATTCCGGCGGCAGTCTTTCCGCAGTGTGCAGCGGAAATTTGCCAACCCAAATCAGCAGCGAGGAGGCCGAAACGCTGGTAAGTGATGTTTTGCAGCAGCATCGGGACAGCGGCAGCATTTCGGCACAGAAATCTTATCAGTACACCATTGTGCCGTACCACGATTTTCAAATTATTCTGTTCCAGCAAGACCAAAGCGGACAAAAAACACTGCACCAGATTTTATGGATCTCTATATTTTCCGGATTTTTGATGACTTTGGTTCTGATCGCAGTGATTGTTCTGCTCTCCAAACACATGGTCAAGCCTCTTTCCGACAGTTTCAGCCGGCAAAAGCAGTTCATTTCCAACGCCGGACATGAGTTGAAAACACCAGTCACTGTGATTTCCGCAACCACTGATTTATTAGAGCGAAAGCATGGCAGTGACTGCCTTTATGATACCATAAAAGCACAGTCGGAAAAAATGAGCCGACTGATCGCAGAATTGCTGGAGCTCACCAGGTTTTCTGAGAAATCCAAGGATACTGCGGATTTTCGCCTGTTCTCTGTTAGTGAGACCGTGGAAACTACACTGCTCTATTTTGAAAGTCGGGCGTTTGAATCCGAGCATTCGCTGCACCTGGAAATTGCGGAAGATCTGACCATGTACGGAGATGCCCTAAAAATCGAACGGCTGGTTGGAATCCTCATTGACAATGCTCTGAAATATGCCGATGCCAAAACGGAAATCCAATTCTGTCTGACGGAAAGGAATCACAGGATTCTTTTCACCTGCTCCAATCTCTGTTCAGATTTGACACCAGAGCAAATGGAACACCTTTTTGACCGCTTTTACCGTGCAGAGGAATCCCATTCGCATCAGAAAGAGGGCTTTGGACTGGGGCTGTCCTATTGCACAGGCTATCACCCAGCAGCACAAGGGTGAAATCTCCGCATCTCTACAGGAAAACCGAATCACGTTTACTGTAAAACTGCCAAAATCATAAGGAGGAGTATATGAAACGCATTTTTCCCATACTTACTGCTGCCGTAATGGCAGTCTGCACACTGTCTGTTTTGCTGCAAACCGTCGCCTCTGCGATCACCAATGACGAGATTCTGGAGCAGCAGTTGACCATGCCGGTGATCTCCATTGACACACTGGGCAACAGCGTCAACACCAAGGAATCCTACACCGATGCGAAAATCACGATCTGGGACGAGAACGGAACCATAGATACCAAGGATGCCAACATCTCCATTCGGCTCCGTGGAAACAGCACACTGAATCTGGACAAGAAAAGCTATCGTTTCAAGTTTCCGAAAAAGTCCAATCCGCTGCATCTGGGCGATGGTTCTGCAAAGTCGTGGAATCTGGTTGCCAATTACTATGACACCTCTCTTTTGCGGAGTATGACTGCCTATCATCTGGGCGATATGCTGGACAATATGCCTTATACACCCAACAGCCGCTCGGTAGAGGTGTATGTCAACGGCAGCTATCAGGGTGTATATCTGCTCTGTGAGGCGGTCAATGTTGCCAAAAGCCGCATTGCCATTACAGAAGACACCACGAAGATCGAAGATGACGGCTATCTGGTAGAGATGAGCCGCTATGCAGAGGAAAATGTATTCACAGTGGACTGCTGCCGGTATGAAGTAAAAAGTGATGTTTCCGAAGATCCGGAGATCGCTGCCAAACAGATCGCATATATTTCCAATTACACGGAGCAGGCACTTCATGCCCTGAAATCCGGCAGTCAGTCCGAGACAGAAAAGTATATTGACATTCCCTCTCTGGTAGACAATTACCTCGCCAATGAGCTGTGCAAAAATGTAGATGCCGGTTGGGACAGCTATTACTTTTCCAAGGATGCCGGCGGCAAACTAACTTTTCATCCCATGTGGGACTACGATCTGGCACTGGGAAACAATACAGAAGCTAAGGGAATTTCAGATGCCAAAGGACTGGGCATTTTTGACGTGACAGACAGTTCTGCCAACTCCAATCCGTGGCTGTGTTATGCGATCCGGTGCGACTGGTTCCGTGAAATGCTTCAGGCACGCTGGGACGAAAAGCTTGCTGAAATCGAAACACTTCCGGATTTTGTACGCACAGAGGCGAGTGCCAACGCTGATTCTTACAATCGGAATTTCACGAAATGGAATACACTGGGACGAAAAGTCTACAACGAAACAGACGAAGCAGCAGCGTTGAAAACTCATTCCGAACACGCAGCGTATCTTGCAAACTGGCTGAATCAGCGAATCACATGGTTGAACGACTACTATCATTCTGACGCATTCACAAAGGGCGTTTATCTGGATGAGAGCGATCAGGAAATTGATGTGAAAAATGTCGTAATTGCCAGTGCCTTGATGTTCTGGGGCGGCAGCGGCACGATCGATACCAATAGCCCCGGATTTACCGCAGAGGCAAGCTCCGGATGGTGGGGCGGACAGGCTTTTTCCACAGGAATCATGCTCCAAAAAGGTCAAACGTACCGGCTTTCCTTTGATTATACCGCACCGTCAACTGCAAGCATCAATTATCGCATTCAAGCCAATCATGACAGCTACACATCATATCTGAACGGTTCGACGTCGGCAAACGGAACAACGCAGTCCTTTGAAAAGGAATTTACTGCCGGCATGACCGATTTCAACTGTGCCATTGTTCTGGAATTCAAGGGCAGCGGAACGGTGAATGTAGAGCATCTGTCGCTGGTTGCACTGGATCCGGAACCTGTTCGAGGCGATGTGAATGGTGATGGTGTATGGGACTTGTCGGATGTTGTCACATTGCAAAAATGGCTTTTGGCTGTGCCAGATGCCAAATTAGAGCAGTGGGAAAATGGGGATTTTTATGCTGACGGCAGAATTGATGCGTTGGATTTGTGCCTGATGCGGCAGGAGATTCTGTGGTAAGCAGGACTTTTGGTTTTATAGAAGGAATAACAAGAGGGCTTATGGCTCTCCTGTTTTTTATGGGATTATGGGCTGGTTCTTGCTTTTGAAATTGGCTTGCTTTTCGATTGGGAATGTGGTATAATGGAGGAAAATTGAATGTAGTAATTAGACTACAAATCGGAATTTGACGGAGGTAATGAAATGTTTGAAGAATTAGGAATTAGTTTTGGCACAGTACTAATCATTTTACTTGCATTATATTTTATAGTTAAGTGGGCTGTCAAAAATGGAATAAAAGAAGCCTATAGGGATATTGCAGGGAAAGTCACTACCGAAAATATTAATGAAGAACAAATATTGAATGAACAAAACCTTAACAAAGAGGAGGAATAGACAAATTCCAGTTTGTAGAATCAAAAGATCAACGATTGTGCTATGTGATTTTTAAGGGAAGATGCGGCAAAGCGTATCACTTTTCTCACTGCATCATAAACGAAACCAGCCTGAGGTTCTATGATTGGAATCTCAGGCTGGTTGCCTTATATGTACCTGTTGATAGTGGGGAAAGTGATGTGTTTTACTCCTTCTTGGAGAAAAAAGCAACCATCTAAAATTACATCATATTTGATGACCTTTCCACCAGCAGAATCAATGAAAACATGACAACGATACAAAAGTACATGACAAAAATGATATACAATGCAATATGAAGCTGTTATAATAAACACAACAAGTGAAACGGGTGCTTTTCACAGGAGGGAATGGATATGAATTGGAGAAAAGCCGCAGCTGGTTTTACAGCAGCGATACTGTCTGTAACGACAGCGTCTATTTTTCCGCCGAAAACGGTTTCCGCCGCTGACGTTTGTGTCATTGATACAGACACAGAATATCAGACGATTCGTGGATTCGGCGGAATCAATCATCCGGAATGGGCAGGAGATCTGACGCAGGCACAGCGGCAGACGGCGTTTGGCAACGGAGAGAATGAGTTGGGGCTGACGGTGCTTCGGGTATTCGTGAATCCGGACAGCAGCCAGTGGAACAAAGCACTCCCCACAGCACAGTTTGCGACGCAAATGGGTGTCACTGTTTTTGCATCTCCGTGGGAACCGCCGGCGAATCTAACGGAATCCGGCGGAAGCAACGGCAAACTGCATCTGCCCAAATCCAATTATGCTGCCTATGCAAAGCATCTGAATGATTTTGGCACTTACATGAAGGCGAATGACGTTGATCTGTATGCCGTATCGGTACAGAATGAGCCGGATTATGCGTCCGAATGGACATATTGGTCTACTGATGAAACAACAGACTTCATTGCCAACTATGGCGATCAGATCACAAGCACTCGCTTGATGTCGCCGGAATCTTTTCAGTATGCACCGGAAAATGCCTCATGGGTGCCGGACGGCGGCAAGAAATTTTACCGGAAGATCTTGAATAACAGCAAGGCAATGGAAAACTGCGATGTATTCGGTACACACTTTTACGGCACGCAGCGTTCGTGGATGGACTTTCCGGAACTAGAAAACAGCGGAAAAGAAATCTGGATGACAGAAGTCTATGTTCCAAACAGCGACAAGGATTCGGCGAATCGCTATCCGGAGGCACTGCAGGTTTCGGAAAATATCCATAACGCCATGGTTGTAGGCAATATGAGTGCTTATACATGGTGGTATATTCGCCGGAATTATGGACTGATGACGGAAGACGGAAAAATCAGCAAGCGTGGATACTGTATGGCACAGTATTCCAAATATGTTCGCCCCGGCGATGTGCGAATCGATGCCACGGAACAGCCGGCAGACAATGTCTATGTATCAGCATATAAGGGCGATGACAATCAAGTGACGATCGTTGCCATTAACGAGGGAACGGAAAGCTACTCGCAGGAGTTTTCTGTAGATGCAGATGCACAAATTACAGAGGTTGACCGTTATCGTACTTCCGCCTCTGAAAATCTGGCGAAAACGGAAGATCTGGAGCATGACAGCGGCAGCTTCTGGGCACAGCTTCCTGCGGAAAGTATTTCTACGTTTGTTGTGACATTGGAAGATCAGCCGGTAGAACCAGATGAAAACGGCTATTATTTTCACGATACTTTTGAGGAGGACAACTGCGACTGGCAGGGACATGGTTCAGCAGATGTTGCACTGAGCGGAAGAATGCCGTATCTGGGAACCAACGCACTCTTGGTACAGAATCGTGCAAGTGCATGGAACGGGGCGGAAAAAGTGCTGCCGACAAAAGCGTTTCAGGCTGGAAAAGAATACAGTTTCAGCGTATGCCTGAATTACATGGACGGAGAAAGTTCCAAAAATGCGGTACTTTCTCTACAGTACACAGATGCTGCCGGAGAAACAAAGTATGCCAGAATTGCATCTGTTTCCGCAGCAAAGGGAAACTATGTGCAGCTTGCAAATCCTAGTTTCAAACTGCCGGAGGGCGGAAAGGATTTCAAGATCTACGTAGAAACTGAAGATGATACGGACAATTTCTATATTGATGAGGCAATCGGTGCTGTGAAAGGAACTGTGATAGACGGACCGCCTGTGGTAACAACAACAACGGTGGTGACAACTACGACAACAACTGCTGCATCCACAACTACAACTACTGCGACAACAGAAGAACTGCCTGTAAATTCCGGTGATGTCAATGCGGACGGCAAGGGAAATCTGGCAGATGTTGTGCTGCTGCAAAAGTGGCTGCTTGGAATTCCGGAAACAAAGCTTGTCGACTGGCGGGCAGGGGATCTGTATGCAGACGGTGTGCTGAATGGTTTCGACCTTTGTCTGCTCCGGCGTACAGTGACATCTTCCGGCAATATCTAACGACACAGCTTGCAGATGTGTTTTGTGCGTCGTTGCTTTAACTTATGACATTTTGTTTCATCTGATTTCCTATAAAAAAACCTGAGATTCTCATGCAGAACCTCGGGTTTTTCTTTTGTGGTAAATTTTCAGTATATTGACATACTTCATAAAATGCAGTATAATATTGTTATTCATTATAATCGTATTGACTGAAAATTTGACTGTGAGAATTTGATGAAGAGAGGAGTGAAAACTCTGTCATGTCCGAACAATCTTCTGTACAGCAAACCCTGACTGAACCGCAGCTCTGCTATTTCAGCCGGCAGTTTTCCAATATGTTTGGACTGCCGGTACGCCTTTACCGGCAGCAGGAGGAAATCTACGCCTATTCTCCGGTGCAGCTGGCAGCAGACCCTGTGACGCTCTGCATCACTGCACTTTTGCAGGAAACCGCACAATTGGGCTATTTTTCCTATCACGATATGTTTTACTATGGCTATGTCCGGCATCAGTCGTACTGCTTTATTGCAGGACCAGTCAGCGAACTGGCGATTTCGGAACACGAATTGAAAAAGCTGGGCTGCTCGCTGCATTTACAGCCGGAACAGATTCCAGCATTTGCAGCTGAAATGAAAACACTTTCGGGAATGCACCCGGATACCCTTTTGCAGGCAATGATCTTATATAATTTCACAGTCAATCGAACCATGTACGACATTTCTGATCTGCGGATTTGGCAAAGGGAACAGAAAACCATTACAGCAGAAATGAAAGAAAGTGAGATTCTGTCCAGTCCTGAAAACAGGAATCCGGAAGGACATATGCGTTCCATGTCGATTGAGCAGGACATCATTCGGAAAGTGCAGCAGGGCGACGTAGAAGGTTTGATCGACGGTGCAACAAAAATTCCAGCGGTTCGTTCCGGACAGCTTGCACCGCATCTGCTGCGGCATCACAAGAACTTCTTCATTCGTCTGGAAACCATTGTTTCCCGTGCGGCAATCCAAGCTGGTCTGCCTGCCGAGGAAGTTCTGGAAACGGAGGAACGCTATATTTCCAAATGCGAATCACTTCCGGACATGGAACGCATCAAAAACTTACAGTATCACATGATTCTGGACTATGCCGATCAGGTGCGAAAGCTGAAACAATGCGGCGGCAGCCAGTCCCGACTGGTGCGAAATGTGCTACAGTATATCCGCAGCCATATGGCAGAACCCATTCGCACCGCAGACATTGCGGCATACTGCGGCAAAAGCCGTGGCGGACTGACTACGGAATTCAAAAAGCAAACCGGCAGGAATCTGTCTGAGTTTATCCAGCAGCAAAAAATGCAGGAGGCGGAAACGCTTTTGCTGGAAACAGAGCAGAATCTCTCCCAGATCAGCAGCTTGCTGGGATTTTCGTCCCAGAGCCATTTTACCCGAGTTTTCAAAGAAATCTATGGCATGACACCCACAGAATTCCGGAAATCGCAGGGATAAAATTGGCTTGACAGATATACAAATCACATGACAATCCTGCAATACAAGAAAACCTCCTTCTGTTACAATAAGTGTAGTTTGAAACGAAACTTACAGCAACAGAAGGAGGATGTTTTTGTATGAACAAGCAAAAATGGCTGGCTGGACTGACTGCGATGCTGTGTAGTGTCGGTGCACTTTCCTGTTTCCCGGCGATTTCAGGAACAGTTTCTGCGGCAGAGCTGGTCAGCAACGACTTTGAAGTCAACTACGGCGGCTGGTACGGCAACGCTGATGCTGTAGCTTTGACAGCAGAAGACGGCATCGGTCGCAACACGTCCCGTGGTATGTCTGTTACCGGAAGAACCAGCACATCTGACGGTGCCAGTGCGGAAAAGGGCTTCTATCTTTCCGGCGGAGAAGCCTACACATACAGCGTGTGGGTGTACAGTGAAACCGATGAGCGTTTTCACCTGTCCCTTTCCTGTGCAGATCTGGACACGGCACAGGAATCAGAAACCGAACTGACGGCAAAACAGACCAGAGCCGGCAAATGGACGAAGCTTTCCGCTTCTTATCGTGCACCGGAAAACAGCGGCGAATTCCGGCTGACCATTACCACAGACAGCACTAACGATTTTGTGTTTGATGATGTCACCGTAACAGGAAAGTCGGACAGCAGTGAGGTTTCTGCGGCGGCTGCGGAAAAGGGACTGAAAGACGAGTTCGCCGATTATTTTCGGGTGGGCAATATTCTCAACGGCAGTACTGTGAAGAACTCCACCATTACTGCCAGTGTGCTGAAGGATTATAACAGCATCGAGTGCGAGAACGAAATGAAGCCAGATGCAACGCTGGTGCAGTCTCAGTGCAGCGGAACGAATATTGGCGTTTCTCTGAACAATGCTGCCAGCATCATGGACTTCTGCGTCAACAATAACATTGCCATGCGTGGACACACACTGGTTTGGCATAGTCAGACACCGCTGTGGTTTTTCAAGGAAAACTTCAATGCCAGCGGAAACTGGGTTTCCTCGGCGGTCATGGATCAGCGTATGGAAAGCTACATCAAAAATATGTTCAACGCCATCAAGACCCAGTATCCGGATCTGAACCTCTATGCCTACGACGTGGCGAATGAGTGCATCAGCGACGACAGTAACCGTACTGCCAACAACGGCGGCACCAGAGAACCGGGCGAGAACATCAGCGGACAATCACCATGGGTACAGATCTACGGCAGTAATGCCTTTGTGGAAAAAGCCTTTACCTATGCACGGAAATATGCACCGGAAAGCTGTGCCCTCTACTACAATGATTACAACGAATATTGGGATCACAAGCGGGACGCTATTTATAGTATGTGCAAGTCCCTCTATGAAAAAGGCCTGCTGGACGGCATTGGTATGCAGTCCCACATCAACGCCAATTATGACGGCTTTTCCGGTGTGTCGGCATACACCACGGCAATGAAAAAGTTTCTGTCCATTGGCTGTGATGTGCAGATCACAGAATTGGACATCACCATGGAAAACGGCAAGTATACCCTCCAGCAGCAGGCGGATAAGTACAAGGCGATCTTTCAGGCTGCTATGGACTGGAACAAGAATCCCAGCTCAGACGGCAGAGTGACCGCCGTGTGTATCTGGGGACCGAACGATGCCAACACATGGATCAAAACGGAGAACACCCCGCTGCTGTATGATACCAATCATCAGCCGAAGCTGGCATATACGACACTGACCTCTATGATCCCCCAGTCGGAGTGGGGTGACGGCAGCAATCCCGGCGGCAATGATAAACCCATTGAACCCAACGAATACGGCTGGTATTTCCACAGCACATTTGAAGGCGATACAGACAGCTGGGAAGGCAGAGGTGCTGCCAATGTTCTCACCAGCGGCAGAACCGCCTATGTGGGCAGTGAAGCATTGTTGGTGCAGAACCGGACGGCTGCGTGGAATGGTGCCGGAAGAACACTGAATCCCAAGGCGTTTGTGCCGGGAAAAGAATACAGCTTTAGCGTCAATGTGGAATACTTTGACGGCGATGCAACCGACCAGTTTTTCCTGAAGCTGGCGTATGCCGATGCCGACGGCGAAGCACAGTATGCTACCATAGCAGAGGGAACTGCCATTAAGGGCGAGTGGATGCAGCTTGCCAACAAGAATTATCGGATTCCAGAAGATGCCACGAATATGGTACTGTATATAGAAACCGCAGAGAGCACCAACAATTTCTATCTGGACGAGGCAATCGGTGCTGTGGGCGGAACGTCCATCATCGGTGCAGGGGAATCCAAGCCGTTTCATCTGGGCGATGTCAATGCAGACGGTGTCATTAACGGCATGGATCTGGCACTGGCACGGCAGGGCGTTTCCGGTGCATTCTCCGGCAATGCAGCAAGTCTGGCAGCAGACGTAGACCAGAGCGGCAGCGTAAACGGTACAGATCTCCAGCTGATTCAGGATTATCTGCTGGGAAAAATCACGGCATTCTCAAAAAGCAGTGCGGGTTCTGATGAAACGAATCCAACTGCATATATGGAACAGGTAAAAAATATGATGACAGAATACGCCCCGGCAGGAATTACGGAAGAAAAAGCTGGCGTTTCTTACGGTACTCTGAAAAAATATCAGTACTATTCCACAACACGGGAACGAAATGTCAACGTGAATGTGCTTTTGCCGGCCGGCTACAATGAAAACGAAACCTATCCAGTACTCTATGCACTGCATGGTTATTGGGAAACAGAGGATTCTTTGGCAGCCATGAGCAGTGCTCGTACCATGCTGGGCAATTTGAATGCAAATGGCGAAGCGGAAAAGATGATCGTTGTTTTTCCATATATCTACACCAGCAAAACCAAAGAGGCATGCGATGGGTTAAATCTGGAGAATTCGCTAAATTATGACAACTTTATCAATGATCTGACAAACGATCTGATGCCGTATATCGAAAAGAATTTCTCTGTGAAAACCGGACGGGAGAACACTGCAATTACAGGGTTTTCCATGGGTGCGAGAGAATCGCTGTTCATCGGCTTGACCCGTTCAGATTTGTTTGGCTATGTGGGTGCCGCCTGTCCTGCACCAGGACTGACACCTGGAACAAATTTGAGTATGCACCCCGGTCAGCTGCAGGAAAATCAGCTGAAACCGGCATACCAGATGCCGAATCTGATCATGATTACCGGCGGCGGGAAAGATGGTACAGTTGGCTCACAGCCTTCTGTTTATCACAATACCTTGTCTGCAAATGGAATTGAACATCTCTGGCATTCTGTTTCTGATGGAGGACATAATTCATCTAGCGTTCAGCCGCATTTTTATAACTATCTTCGTGGGATTTTTCAAAGTAAAAAATGATTTTCTCCCCAATGGGAAGAATCATTTGCAATAGATCTCTGCGGCTCTGTTCCAAGCCGCAGATGAAAAGAAGCTTCTGAAAATTCATGCTGTTCCAATGGTTTTTAGGTTTTGTTTCTTTGAAAAGCGGGGGCTTTTTGATAAGCTGCCGCTTTTTTCATAAACCTGTACGTTGGGAGGGCTTGCGGCAAAGCGTATCACTTTTCTCTATACAAACGAAAACCAGCCTGAGGTTCTATGATGGAATCTCAGGCTGATTTCGTTATTATCTTCTTGAAGTGTGAAAAGTGATATACTTTCCATTATTTAATATTCAAAGTGATCCACACCGCCGGATTTCACCCTGCACCGTTTCTGGCAGAAACAAATTCCAAGCTTTGCGATGTTTTCATACTGTTCGTCCCGCAGGCTTGCTTCATAGTCTTTTTCTTCGATTTGTTTGAGGGCATCTTCACAGGCTTTTGTCATCTGGTTGTACTTTTCCACAACCTTAAATTCCAGAATTGCGGCGTGATGCCATCTGGAACGCTGCTTTACCACCAGATCAAACCGTCCGTTGCCGGACTCTCGGTTAGAAACCACCATATAGCCGTTAAATCCGGAAACAAGTCCTGTCACGAAACCGTGATAATAGTTTTCCTGTTCGTCAAAACAGCTGATGGTGTTGGTCAGCCAGGTGCAGAGCAGGTCTTCCAGTTTTTCCGCATCTGCGTGGATCACAGATTCCAGAATGTCTGTTCGGCTGTCACGATTGATATGGTCGATAAACCACGAACGAATGGTGTTCTTGTAAATGCTCTTGATCTCCACATTGGGAATCACCATGTCATAATAGGTTTCGTCGCCAATCGTTTCACAGGAGATGATTTTCAGATAGCCGGTAAACAGCAGAAAACTCCAGATGTAGTCCTGGTTGACATCAATTGTACCGTAAGTCACGTCCTCAAAAATTTGCGTTTGAATTGGTGTGCCGTTGATGAGTTCCTCCACCATGGATTTGGTACGCTCGTTGGATTCCTCGATCAGACGCTTGACAATCCGATTGGAACTGGTGTTCGACCAATAAGGCTCACAGGCAACCATGTCGTTTTGTAGGTAGGAGTCAATGCAGTTGAGAACACTCCACGGGTTATAGATCTCCGTCAGCCCAAACCGATAGCCGTCATACCATTTTGCGATTGTTCCGGCATACTGTTCCAGGGAGAAGGTTTGCAAAATCTCTTTCATTTCCTCCTGGGTAAATCCGAAATACTGGGAGAACTTGTTCTTCGTGATGGAGTAAGTTTTCAGGTTGTTCAAGCCTGTGAAAATGCTCTCTCTGGATACCCGCAGACAGCCTGTCAGAACCGCAAATTCCAACGAGGGGTTGGTTTTCAGGGCAGACTCAAAGCAACTGCGAATCAGGTTTGTCATGTCATCGTAGAAGCCCTCGTGATAGGCGTTTTCTAATGGTACATCATACTCGTCAATGAGAATGATGACGTTTTTTTCATAGTATTTTGCCAGAACGTCGGATAAGGTTCGGATAGAATTCAAGTAAACATTTTGATCTGCTTTTTGCTCCATAATGTTTCGGAATATTTCTTTTTCCGACTGCAAAATCTTATTGGATTCTAAAATGATTTTATGCTTCTCATATTCCTTTGCAATCAAGTTTTTATACATATAAAAAGCATCTGTGTAGCTGGCCTGTTTCATGCTTTTCAGCGAAATGCTGATTACCGGATACTGTCCTTGATACGCCATGTATTCCGGATATGGTGTTATACTAAAAAAAGTAGACAAGGGAAAAGAAAAGGAGTATAATAAAAGAAAACACGAAAGAAGAAAAACCAAGGAGGAAAAAATGACAAACAAACAGCTGCAATACGATGAAAC
>PPYE01275766.1_pt1 | contig 15033 bp, 11 predicted proteins | sample 1559881 | NCBI WGS metagenome assembly PPYE01 (sample SAMN08240022, study PRJNA423297) | Human gut metagenome, whole genome shotgun sequencing project. | reverse complement strand
CTTTCGTCACTACTTACTTTCAATTTCCAGTGTTTAGATGCTAATACGTGCTTGATTTGATGTAGAGGTTGGTATATATGAAAGGTTTGGAAAAAGATTAAGAAGAAAGCAATGTTAAGCAGCTGTGTTTTCGGACGGCTGGCTGCCTTGCAGCGGTGCTGGTGCACCATTTTCATCGTTTTGTTGTCCTTTGCCAAATTCACCTTGCGGTGGTTTTGGCTGTTCGCCGTCTGCAAAGGTTGGCATTTCGCCGTTGTTCGGCGGTGTACCGTTTTTTCCGCCAAAGTTGCCCGGAGCGGAGCTTTGTTCGCTGCCGTCTGTCAACTGGAACGAATCTGCAACTGTTCCGCCGGAAACCGTGCCATCGGTGGCAGTTCCGTCATCGGAGAGTGTGCCGGAATATGTTCCGTCTACAATCAGCTGGCAGTTGTCCATCTGGTCGCCGTAATAAACAACATCGGAAACCGCTTTTTGTGTCTGCATGCCCATCAGGACGTTGCCGTCTGCATCACAGACAGCGATGAAGTCGCCGGCATTGGCTGAAATGCTGGTTGTATAGTAATGCTGTGTGCTGGGGTATTCCATCATGCCACGGCTGGACAGTGCTAAAATAGAACCGCCTGTCATGGTCATATCGGTTTCAAAGTCAATCGCACCATCGCCGCCGCTGACTGGGCCAGAAACAAAGACTGTTCCACCAGTCATAGTAATGCTGCCGTTGGAGTCAATGCCGTCCCCGTCCGCACAGATGTAAATTGTACCGCCGCTAATGGTCAGTTCGTGGCTTTCCGCTGCGGTATCTGTGGCAGTGTTGGTGCTGGGAAGCGTTGTGGTTGCGGTTTCTGTAGTGGTGGTTTCATCGGTAGTGGTAGTGGTTGCAGATGGGTCGCCCGGCTGGTTTCCGTCTGGCTGTCTCATCGGGAAGCCCATGTCCATACCAGTGCCGCCGCCCGTGTTCAGACCGTCATTGGTTGCCTGTAAAATGCGGATCGTACCGCCTTCTAAGTTCATATCTGCCTTGGATTCGATGCCTTCGGTTGCTTGGTCAATCGCAATCGAACCGTCTGTAATTGCTAAGTCACCATGGCTGCTGATGCCCTTTGCCATGGAAGAACTCAGCTCCAGCGTACCGCCGGAGCAGGTAAACGCTCCACCGCTGTGCATACAGTGGTCAGTGGTGTTTGCCTGAATCGTTCCACCTGTAATGGTCAGTGCATTTCCGGCTTTGATGCCTTTGCTGCTAGCATCTTCCGCAGCAGTTGTGTTGGTGTCTGTAGTTGTTTCTGTATTCGTTGTGATTGTAGTGGTGGTAACAGCCGGAGCGGTTTCTGCTGGTTGAGAACCAGTCGCATCATCTGGCTTTTCCATGGGTGCAGCCCCATCCGGACGATTACCGCCCTGTGGTGGTGTTTGTCTGTCAAATGGCGATTGTCTGTTATCGAATCCGCCACCGAAGCCACCGCCGCCAAACGGCTGGTCGTCCGAGGTGCTGACTGCAATTTCACCCGTTGTTGTGACATTCAGCGTACCGCCGTCAATGTAGCAGTCTGTTTCTGCCTGAATGCCGTCTCCTTTGGCGGTAATGTTGAGTGTACCGCCGCTGATGGCAATCCAACCCTGTTCGGGGTCATCTGTTTTTGTTGTCTTTAAGCCATCATTTTGTGCATCTATAGTAATCGTGCCGCCGCAAATACCAATGCTGTCTTTGCCTTTCATGCCGTTATTGGCAGCGGTCACGGAGATGGTTCCATCTGTAATTTTTAAATCATCCCGGCAGACAATGCCATTTGCTGCATTGCCGGTTACGGTCAAAGCACCGCTGCCGTTGATGGTCAATTTATCTTCTGTAAAGAGGGCAGCAGTTTCTCCATTTGTGGTGACATTTGAATTTGCACCATCGGAGAGGAAATTTTCTGTGTTGGCTGCCAAGGAAAGAATGGTGCGTTTTTCGTTTTCACAGGATAATGCTGCACCATTGGAATTGGTAATGGAAACGCCGTCAAAATACAGCTTTACTTTTTCGCTGCCAGTGACACGCAGCTGACCGTCTTTCCATGTTCCAGTAATCCGGTATGTACCGCCATTCTGAATGGTAACAGTGCGGTCAGAAACAGAAACGGCATCGGTGTTGCCGGTTACGTCTGCGGTCGTTCCGCTCAGCGTGATTTCTGCATCAAATGTATCATAAGTACTGGTTTTGTCGTCATCATCATAGTCCACACGCTGTTCCGAATCGGAAAGCGGTGTTGCAACGGTGCTTTCTGAATGTTCAGAATCGGTTGTCGTGGATTCTGCTTCCAGTTCAGAAGTAGCAGCAGTGGTTTGTGTGGATTCGGCGGTACTGGAACTGTTATTGTCTGTACAGCCAGTGGTATAGGCGAGAACGGCAGCAACTGCCATGGTCATCGCCCAGGCTCGGTTTTGTTCTCTGCTACTCATATGAAATCTTCCTTTCTTTTGAGAAGAGGCTGTCTTTGTTTCTATGCTCCTATTTTCGCATAACTTTATGGAAATTGCGTGAAAGGTGTTCGTAAAGTGTCTGAAAGTCGGGTGGCAGATTTTCCATAAATCGTTGGATGCTTTCCCTATATTTTGGATGAAGAAATCCAGCGGTTTTCGTCATTTTCTTTAAGAATTTCACAGAACCTTGACGTTCTGGAAAAGAACGTGGTATAATAACGAGGAAGTAATGAGAGAATGCAATCGCAGAACAGGAGGTGTGAAAATGGATGCAGATTATTTCAAGAAGTTGCAGGCAGTTCCGCCGTTTGCAGCGGCAGCAACGGCATTGCAGACAGGAGATTTATTTTCAGACTTGACCGGAGCTGTAACCGCTCCGGTTTTATATAGCTATGTCTGGTGGTGCTTGCAGCAGGCAATCCACGACCAAGTGGACACGCTGTATTTTCTGGCACGAGATGGACACATTCTCTATGAAATCGCAAAGCGGTTCTGTGAACAGTATGCGTTGCCGATTCACTGTCAATACCTTTATGTTTCTCGAATGGCATTGCGAATGCCAGCCTATCACCGCATGGGAGAAGCTGCCTATGATTTGCTGCTGGTACGGGGAGCGAATTTAACGCCTCGTCATGTGTTGGAACGGCTGTCACTTTCTGAAGAAGAACAGCAGCAGGTCTATGCAGATTGTGCCATTCCGGCAGAAGATTGTGACAAGCCGCTTTCTGTGCAGGCGTTTACTGCGTTGGCAGAACAGTTGCGGAAAAGCAGCGTTTATCGGAATTTTGTACAGGAAAAATCGCAGGCAGCCGAAACGGCTGCTATGGCTTATCTGAAGCAGGCAGGCTTGTTGCGAGATGTCCGACTGGGCATTGTAGACAGCGGTTGGAATGGCTCAATGCAGAATTGTTTGATGACACTGTTGGAGGGAGCAGGGAAGCCATTGCCCAACCTGAAAGGGTATTATTTCGGATTGTATACCGAGCCGAAACAGGGAACGTGGGAGGCATGGTATTTTGACCCGTTGACGCCGTTAAAAAAAGTCATTCGATTTAATAATAATGTCTATGAGTGTATGTGTGCTGCACCGCATGGGACAACGATGGGCTATACAATCCAAGAAGATGGCAAGGCAGTTCCTATTTGTAAGCCGATGGGAGCAGTTGACCAAGCAAATGCAGCTCTTGCAGAACAGCAGGAGCGAATTTGTCTGGCATTTACAGAACGGGTTTTGCCGCAGGTTTCGTTTTCCGATTTTGCATCGTTACCACTCGCAGATGTAACAGAATCGCTGTTGCAGCGGCTCTTGTTCCGCCCAACAGCAGAAGAAGCACAGGCATTCGGGCAGTTTCAGTTCTGCGATGATATGGGTGAAATGTATGCGTTTCCGCTGGCATCTGCCGGACAGGAAGCAGCATTGAAACAGGGGCTGTTGTCGCAGCATGTGCTACAGCATTTTCACCATGTGGAATCGGTACAGGCAGAACCGTTCTGGGTGTATGGTTCATTGGCGTGCAGTCAAATCCGCAGAAAACGGTGGTATCACTGGAATTTTGCCTGCTGGGATTGGATTCGGCACGCAGTCAACAGGAGGAGAGGACATTGACAGAAGAAAAAAAGCCGCTCATTTCCGTATTGATGGGCGTTTATAATTGTAAGGAACGCTCGATGTTGGAGCGTTCTGTACGTTCGATTGTAGAACAGACTTATCCCAACTGGGAATTGATTTTGTGTGATGATGGTTCGACCAATGCAGCCTTGCTCTGGATGCAGAATCTTGCTGCTCAGGACAGCCGGATTCGATTGCTGCAAAATGATCGCAATTTGGGCTTGGCTCGGACGTTGAACCGCTGCTTATCTGTGGCGAAGGGGGCATATCTTGCACGGCAGGATGATGATGATATTTCAAAACCCGACCGTTTTGAAAAGCAGATTGCCTATCTGGAATCACATGCGGATGTGGATTTCGTTGGCTCTAATTGTGATTTGTATACGCCGGAGGGCGGTGTTTCCGGTTGCTGGAAACGGCCGGAATGCCCTCGAAAGCAGGACTTTTTGTTTAATTCGCCGTTTATTCACGGTTCGATGCTGTTTCGGCGGCGGTGTTTTGAAAAAGTCAGCGGCTATCCCGTGATGGAGAAAATCGCTCGCTATGAAGACTATATGTTATTTATGCAGCTTTATGCAGCCGGCTTGCAGGGTGCAAATTTACAGGAATGTTTATACCAATATTATTTCGATAGCAAAACTCGCCGGATTCCGGTACGGGAACGGTTGGATGAGGCAATTGTCCGGTGGAGAGGGTTTCACATGTTGAACCTGATGCCGAAAGGGCTGCCGTATATCGGAAAGCCATTGATATTGGCACTGCTTCCGCCGAAGTTGATTCATCACATACATTCATAATTTTTTCATATCTCAAGCAGATTTGTGGCGAAACGAAAAAATTCTTTTCAGGTGCTTTTCAGCTTCATTTCACAGGATATACACAATCTTCCTCTATACTATAACCATGCTCTTAGAAGAGAGCATGTAACATCCTCTAAAGTGCTTTTGCATTTACCCCGGTGCAAAAGTATCATCCCCAATAATCCCTATATCATAGCAGTGAACGCCTCCACCCCGGGGCGTTTGCTGTTTATGAAATCATATTTGAGGATGCTAAGTATTGACATTTTACTACTCCTTTCAAATAAAATCTGCGTGAAAAAGAGCGTACCGGATGCTTTCGATACGCTCTTTTTCCATGTCTGTTTCTGTCTGCATGCAGACTAAAGAATATTTTTCAGAGAGAACAATTATACCTTGCTTTTTTGAATGGTTTGTGTTATACTAAAGCTACTACAAATTTTACGGAAATTGTGAAAATTGTAAAAATATGGAATATCAAATACAGTAAGAAAGGATTATACGATGATGCAATATCAAGAGGCTTACAATCGACTGGAACAGTATGGACAGACCCATCTGCTTCGTTACTATGACACACTTTCAGCAGCAGAACAGGCAGCATTGCTGCAACAGATTTCAGAGATGGATTTTTCCGTTCTGGAACGGGCTGCACACGAAGAAGCACCAAAGGGAAAGATTGAACCGTTGGGAGCTTGTACGATTTCGGAGATTGCGGAAAAGCAGGATACCTACCGGAAAATTGGTCTGGATGCCATCCGCAAGGGCAGTGTTGGGGCTGTTTTGCTGGCAGGCGGTCAGGGCAGCCGGCTGGGCTGTAATGGCCCGAAAGGTGTGTTCCAGATCGGTATCAACAACGACCTGACGATTTTTGAATGTCTGTTCCGGAATCTGATGGATGTGACCGAACAGGCAGGTGTTCCTGTTCCGCTGTTTATCATGACCAGCGAAACCAATGATGCAGAAACCAGAGCATTTTTAGCAGAAAAACAGTATTTCGGCTATCCAGAATCTTCTGTGCATTTCTTCGTGCAGGAAATGGCTCCGGTTGTAGACAAGGATGGAAAAATCCTGCTGGAAACGAAGAGCAGAATTGCAGTTTCCCCGAATGGGAACGGCGGCTGGTTCTCATCCATGCAGCATGCAGGTCTGCTGAATATGCTGAAAGAACAGAACATTGAATGGCTGAACGTGTTCGCTGTGGACAATGTTTTGCAGAGAATGGCAGACCCTTGCTTTATCGGGGCAACGATTGCAGCAAACTGCACATCTGGCAGCAAAGTTGTTGCAAAGGCAAGCCCAGATGAAAAGGTTGGCGTGCTGTGTCTGGAAGATGGAAAGCCGTCAATCGTAGAATATTTTGAAATGACCGATGATATGCGGAACTTGCGGGAGGCAGACGGCACATTGACTTATCGGTATGGTGTTATCCTGAATTATCTGTTCCGAGTGGATCAGCTCTGTAAGACGTTAGATTGCAGCTTGCCGCTGCATCGGGCATTCAAGAAAGTTGCTTGCCTGACAGCGGATGGCACAGCAACCGTCAAGCCAGAACAGCCGAACGGCTATAAGCTGGAAACTTTGGTGCTGGATATGGTACATATGCAGGAAAATTGTCTGCTGTATGAAGTAGAACGGGAAAAGGAATTTGCACCAGTGAAAAATGCAACGGGTGTGGATTCTGTGGATACCGCACGGGCATTGTTAAAACAAAATGGCGTTGCACTGTAAGCAAATATTGTTGAAATAAGAGAAAAAAGACGGCATACAGGGAAAAGGCTCTCTGTATGCTGTCTTTTTGTTTTATTGACATTCTTAAAGGAGGTTTCAACATGAAAAAAACAAAATCATTGATTTATACGATGATGAAGATCTATTGCTATGTGAAGATTATGCGATTGACATTTATGCAGGGGAAATATTGACAGAATTTGCAACTGTTCAGCGTGATAATAGATTTAATATGTGCGTTGCAGTAAATCCTGACAGAAAAAGAAATTTAAAAAATTCAGAATATTTTAAAGTGTATAATCACATACATCCAGATAAAGCAACAAAAATTGCACGCATAAAATTTAGAGAATGTGGGTATGTAATTTATTGTAATAATGGAGGAAAAAATTGGGAATTAAATTTGAAAGAAAGAAAACAATTGATGAGAATTTTAATATCACCATCAAAAAGTTTCCCAAATAAAAGTGTATGGGAGGAGCTTATTCGTAATTATAATAATGAAGCAGGTTTTGATTCCCTTCCGAAAAATCTAAGAATACCAGATTATGTTAATTTTCTATACAATGTGATTTAAGATTTACAAGATAAAAACCTCTGCTGCCAAATCGACAACAGGGGTTTTTCATCGCAAATTCCGTTTTCTTTGTAAATTATCCGTTGGCTTTTTTCCGCAGCTTTGCAACGAAAAAGCCTTCATATTGGGCATCTGGGCAGACACATAGCGTTTCTGCAAATCGGCTCGGCAGCAGTGGCAGCGTTTCCATGCCAGGAAATGCAATGGGCAGCAGTTCCACTTGTCCAGTCTTTAAAATCGCTGCAACCTGTTCTTCGTTTTCTTCCGGCAAGATGGAGCAGGTGGAATAAACCATCTCTTGATTTTTTTTCAGCAGAGATATTGCTTTTTTCAGCAGGGCACGCTGTGCCTTGACGGTTTTCTGTACCAAAGCCGGAGAGAAATTTTGCAGACCTGCTCCGGTGTGCAGGGAAAGCGTTCCGCTGCCGCTGCATGGAGCATCCAGCAAAATCCGGTCAAAAGAAAAGTACGGGCTGAGGCGGCGTGCATCCGTTACGGAAACCGTCACCCGCTTTGCTCCCTGCTTTTCTACGTTGTACTTGAGTTTTTCTGCCCGAATGGCATGCAGTTCACACGCCATGATATTGGCTTGGTTCTGGGTCATGGCTGCCATTTGAGTGGTTTTTCCGCCGGGAGCAGCCGTCATGTCTAAAATTTCCTGTTTCGGCTGCGGCTGCAACACAATCGGCGGTAGCATCGAGGAAAGACTTTGCAGGTAGATTTCCCCGTTTTCATAGCAGGACAAGGCTTGCAGCTGTGCTTCTGTGGTGGAATCCGTACAGAAAAAGGCAGTTTCACTCCATGCAACCGGAGTAGTGGCAATGCCAGCGGTTTGCAGCTGTTCCAGCACTGCCGGAACGGTTGCTTTCAGCGTGTTGACTCGAAACGACACAGCACGCTGTGCCGCATAACCTGCACAAATGCGGTCGGTCTGCTCCTGCGAATAGCAGGCGGAGAGCCGTTCCAGTAAGTATGGCGGAAGCGTGGGAACATTATTCAGATTTGGCATGGTCGACTCCTTTTTTGGCTTCTGTCAGTGCAGTCGCAGGCGGTGCTTCTGGGGCAGGTTGTTGGTCGGTTCGGATGGCGAACCAGAACGTAGAACCTTCTCCCAACTTGCTGTTGACACCGTAGTCATAGTTGTGCAGCTTTAAAATGGCTTTAACGATTGACAGCCCTAACCCTGTTCCAACCACTTCCCGTTTGTGATTTTCAGAGCGGTAATATTTGTCGAAAATCAGCTTGATTTTATCTTCCTCAATGCCATCGCCCGTATCTCGCACTTCAATCCGAACACAATTCGGCTGGTTGACTTGTCGCAAAAAGACTTGCTTGTCTTCCTTGGACGTGTAGTTGATGGCGTTGTTGATGAGGTTGCAGATAACCCGTTCAATTGCTCCGGCATCGCAGCAAACCATCCGGGGAGCATCTGGCGTGAAATGGAGATGATACCCCATCTGTTCAGAAATGCCCTGATAGCGGTTTGCAATTTCCGTCAGCCGTTGGGAGATATCAAACGTGGTAAACTCCAGCTTTTTCGTGCCGCTTTCCAGCTTGGACAAATCCAACATATCGTTGACCAGCAGGGAAAGTCGGTCGGTTTCCTCAATGATTACTTGCAAATGTTTGGCTCGTTTTTCCGGATTGTTGCCGGACAAGTCCCGAATCATTTCTGCATACGCTTTCATCATGGTCAGCGGTGTTCGCATATCGTGGGATACATTTGCAATCAAATCTCGCTGCATTTCGTCTGTGCGAGAGAGTTCGTGTTCGGCATAGGTCAATGCCTCCGCCAGTTCGTCCACTTCTGCACAGCCGCCGCCCTCGAATTTTGTTTCATAGTCGCCATGTGCCAGCCGCTTTGCGGAACGAGTCAGGCGAGTGATGGGAACGCCGATATGCGTTGCTGCTAAGAACGACAGAATACAGCCGAAAAACGCCATTGCAATGGTAATAATCATCGTTTGCCGCTGTAAAATAGAAACCGTAGACTGTACTGGCACTAAGCGGGAATTTAATAGCAGATAGCCGACTGTTTCATTGGTTTCGCTGTCCAGAATCCAGTTGCCATAGACAACCGTCTGGGTTTGCAGCTGTTCATTGTAGATAGAACGGCAGATATAGCCGCTGTCGCTGCGTTTCAAGTCCATCAAGAAGAAATAAACGTCCTGGTCGTTGTGAAGCAGGCATTTCTGTGCAGAAACGCAGTGTTGATAAGTTTCTTCGCCGTCTGTGTTCAGGATGGAAATGCACATCTCGTTTCGCATTGCCTGGTCTTCGGCAATGTCGGAAAAGTTATCCAGTCGGCAGGATTGCGTGAGAATTTTTGCAGATTTTGCAATATCTGCAATTTTAAACGCCTCATAAAAGCGTTCTAAAAAGACCACCTGCAAAATCCACATCAGGATGAAGACAATGCAGACAAACATCATAAAAAACAGCCAGATTTTTACACGGATGGTCAAGTTCCGTTCCATCTGGAGATTAGGCATCCGGATCAAACTTATATCCCATTCCTCTCAAGGTCACGATGAATTTTCGATATACCCCAAGACTGCCACGCAGCATTTTAATGTGTGTATCGACAGTGCGGTCATCTCCAAAGAAATCATATCCCCAAACCGCTTCGAGCAGTTTGTCTCTCGAAAGTGCCAATCCCTTATTCTTTACCAGATAGAACAGCAAGTCATATTCTTTTGGTGTCATGGTTGCCCGCTGTCCATCTACATAGACTTCCCGACCCGCAAGGTCAATTTCCAGCCCCTCAAATTTCAGTCGCTGGTCAGAAACCTGCTCTGCGGTGGCGTGATGCCGATTCAGAACAGCTTTCACTCTTGCCATCAGTTCTTTTGGCGAGAATGGCTTGACAACATAGTCATCAATGCCCAGTTCAAATCCAAACAGTTTGTCATATTCTTCTCCACGGGCGGAAAGCATAATGACAGGAATGTTTTTCCGCTTCTTGATTTCCTTGCAGGCGGAAAAGCCGTCCAATCTTGGCATCATAACATCCATAATAATCAGGTCAAAATCCTGTTCCCGACAGAGTGCAACGGCTTCCATGCCGTTTTCTGCCTCTGTTACTTCATATTCTTCAAACTCCGCATATTCCCGAACAACGTTCCGGATATTTGCTTCATCATCAACTACCAGCAAACGATACATTTGTATCTTGCCTCCTTTCTGTTTCTACGTAAAAACCGCCCGAAAATCGGACGGTTTTTGATTTTTTGCAGAGAATTGCTGCATATTTATTTTGCCGCTGCTGCAAAAAGAAATTGCCGCCTTTGCGAAATTATCATTCAGCTTCTGTCTTCCGCTTCTGCTGCAAAGCTGCTGCGATAAACGAGGTAAACAGCTTGTGCGGCTTGTTCGGACGGGACTTGAATTCTGGATGGAACTGTACACCAATAAACCACGGGTGGTCAGTCAGTTCCACAATTTCGACCAGCTTGCCATCCGGAGAAATTCCAGCCAGCTGCAAGCCGCTTTCTGTGAGCTGACGGCGGAATGCGTTGTTCAGTTCAAACCGGTGACGATGGCGTTCATAAATCAGTTCTTCGCCGTAAATCGAGCGAACCTTTGCACCATCGGTCAGCTTGCACGGATACAGACCCAGCCGCATGGTGCCACCGAGGTTGGTAATATCCTTCTGGTCTTCCATGATGTCGATGACATTCTGTGTGCCTTCCGGCAGAAATTCGGAAGAGTTTGCATCTGGCAGACCAGCACAGTGCCGTGCAAATTCTACAACTGCCATCTGCATACCCAGACAGATACCAAACATCGGAATTTGATTTTCTCTTGCATATTCAATTGCGGTAATCATTCCTTCGATACCACGGTCACCGAAACCGCCCGGAACGATGATACCATCGCAGTCCTTCAAGGTTTCTGCAACAGTTGCACCAGTAATCTTTTCAGAGTCGATCCAGAGGATTTCCACCTTGACATCATTCGGGATACCGCCGTGCCGCAGTGCTTCTGCAACGGACAGATATGCATCCGGCAGGGCAACATACTTGCCGACCAGACCAATCGTAACCTGTTCGGTTGCCTGCTTCTGGCGTTCGGTCATCTGAATCCATTCGGTCAAATCCGGTGTGCGGTTTTCCAAACCGAGGTGATGACAAACACAGGCTGCCAGACCTTCTTGTTCCAGCATCATTGGAACATCATACAGGGACGGAGCAGTCATGTTCTGAATAATGTCTTCTTCCCGAACATTGCAGAACAAGCTGATTTTCTTTGCCATTTCCTTCGGGATTTCCTGTTCGGTTCTGCAAACGATGACGTTTGGCTGAATGCCGATGGAGAGCAGTTCTTTTACGGAGTGCTGTGTTGGCTTGGACTTCAGTTCGTTCGAGCCGGAAATATACGGAACGAGGGTAACATGAATGTACATGGCGTTCTGTCTGCCAACTTCGGCAACAAACTGCCGGATGGCTTCCAGGAATGGCGTGCTTTCGATGTCGCCGACCGTACCGCCGATTTCGGTGATGACAACGTCTGTGTCAGAACTTTTGCCGACCCGATAAATGCGTTCTTTGATTTCGTTGGTGATGTGTGGAATCACCTGTACCGTACCGCCCAGATAGTCGCCACGGCGTTCCTTGTTTAGTACTGTCCAGTAAATCTTACCGGTGGTAACATTGCTGTTGATGGAAAGATTTTCATCAATGAAGCGTTCGTAGTGTCCGAGGTCGAGATCGGTTTCTGCACCGTCATCGGTAACGAAGACTTCACCGTGCTGATACGGACTCATCGTGCCGGGGTCTACGTTGATATACGGGTCAAACTTTTGAATGGTTACCCGGTATCCTCGTGCTTTCAGCAGACGACCGAGTGAAGCAGCAGTGATGCCCTTTCCCAGACCGGAAACGACACCGCCGGTAACAAATACATATTTTGGCATACGTTAATTCCTCCAAAGCGATACAAATATTCCTGTTCTTTCTTATTATACTATGTTTCCCGTGCAATTGCAAGCAAATTTTTTGAGAATCTCCGGGAAACAGGGATGACATGGAAAAAGGCGGCAAAAGCCGCACTTTTCCATACTTTTGGTGCTTAATGAGATGCTGCATGGCGGTTTGCGGCGGAGAATACACAGCCGCAGAAATCCTGCCGATACAAGTCATATTGGTGGGACAGTACAATCGAACGCTGATAACCGCCCTTTTTCTTGAAATCTGCATATAACCACGGAACATCAAATTGCTTTGCCAGCTCTGCACCGCACTGATTGATGAAACTTGCGTCTTTGTGCGGACTGATGGAAAGCGTGGTGGTGACAAAATCCGCATGGGCATCTTTTGCTGCCTGCATGGTCTGTTCCAATCGCAGGCGAATGCAGCGTTGACAGCGTTCGCCCCGTTCTGGTTCGTGTTCATGACCTTTTGCCAGAGCCAGAAACCGTTCTGGTTCCCATGTTCCGGCAACGACAGAAACCGTTCCTTCCAATGGCATTTCCTGCAAGAGCCGCCGCAGTTCGGCGAGCCGGTGGGAAAATTCTGCTTCCGGCATAATGTTGGGGTTATAAAAATAGATGGTAATCGTAAAATAACGGCTCAGATATTCCAGCACATAGCTGCTGCACGGTGCACAGCAGGCATGCAGGAACAAGTGTGGTTTTGTTCCGGCTGGAATGGTGGAGAGCGTCTGTTCCAACTCCCGTTGATAGTTGGGTTTGGGTGGGGTTTGCATGGGGCATTACTCCTCTTTGGATTTGGTTGCCTTGGATTCTTCCGAACGAGGATGATTCTTTTTGGCAAGCTTGACCTCGCTGCGGTTGCATTTTACAGGCACATCATTATCTGGCACTTGTACTTTTAAGTCGCCTGTGAGGGTGTTGGATTCCACAACTTTTCCCACTTTTCCATCCGGCAAAACAACCATCGCATTCAGTTTCGGCGTAATCTTGAGCAGTTCTTCATAGACGTTCTGCTCATGTTTCAGGCAGCACATCAATCTGCCGCAGCAGCCTGAAATTTTTGCTGGGTTGAGGGAGAGTCCCTGTTCCTTTGCCATTTTAATGGAAACCGGCTGGAATTCGCACAAAAAGCCTTTGCAGCAAAATTCCCGTCCGCAAATGCCAATACCGCCGAGAATTTTTGCCTTGTCCCGCACGCCAATTTGACGCAGTTCAATGCGTGTGCGGAAAATTGCAGCCAAATCCTTGACCAAATCCCGGAAATCCACACGATTTTCAGCGGTAAAATAGAACAGCAGTTTGCTGTTATCAAACGCACATTCTACTTCAATCAGTTTCATTTCGAGTTTCCGCATTGCAATTTTTTCTTCGCAGATGTGGAATGCACGAATTTCTTTTTTGCGATTTTGTTCCAGTGTTTTACGATCCTCTTTGTTGACAGGTCGCAGAATCTGTTTCAGCGGCTGCACAACGGCAGATTGCTGAATGGTTTTGTTGGGAATGGTGACTTCTCCGCATTCCATCCCTTTGGACGTTTCCACGACTACAAGGTCACCTGTTTGAAACTGGTGGTCGCCGGGGGAGAAATAATATACTTTTCCGTTTGCTTTGAAACGGACACCGATGATTTCAATCATATAAAATCCTTTCTCAGGTCGGTAAAAATAAAAAAAATAAGGTCAGCTAATCTGCATCCACGTTCCGCACAGAGTCGCCAGCAGCAACGGAACAGTACCGTTTGCCTGCAATGCCTGCTCTGCTTTGCGGATGGTTTCAAATTGCAGCAGTCCTTGCCGCTGGGCAGTTTGCCGAGCCGCTTGCTTTGCCAGCTGCGGTGCACAGCTGCACGTTGCAGCAGATGGGTCATTGTGCAGCACTAAAACATCCCGAACATAGAGTCGCAGTTGCTGGAGGAAAAACCGTGCTTGTGGGCGGTCTTTTCCAATGGTGGCGACTGCTTTTAGGAATGCATATTCATTGTGCTGCTGCAGGGCTTGAATGCTATCTTCCATGCGGGCAACGGCAGCTTGCAGATTGGAATCTGTGGCATAGGCAAGCGTTTGCCCGATGTTGCCAGGGAATCGCTGAAAATCTGCATCTGGAATGCCAAGAGCCATAGTTGCTTCCTGCACTTCTGACGGTTGACATGGAATCAGTCCGAAAGAGAGAATGCGGGAGCGAATCGTAGAAAGCAGCGTATCCTTTGCCGATGCTGTAAATAAAAAAAACGCATATGCTGGCGGTTCTTCCAGCTGCTTCAGCAGGAGATTTTGTGCACGGTCATCCATCTGGTCGCAGTCCAAAAATAAATAGACCTTACGGCTGCCGTTGTTTGGCGGAATGGAAACACTGCTGCAAATCTGTCGTACTGTTTCTACAGAAAAACCGCCCAGTTTTCCGCTGTGCGGAACTAATATCAAATCTGGGTGGCAGTCTTTTTGCAGGTTGTGGCAGGATTTACAGTGTCCGCAGGGCTGTCCGTTTTCGGGATGTTCGCAGAGCAATAGGGCGGAAAACCAATGTGCAACGGTTTTTCGTCCTAATCCGGCATCTCCATAAAATAAAAAACTTTGTGCAAGCCGTTCGCCGCTTGCCATACGGGACAGGGTAGTCTGAAGCGATTTTTTACCGTATAAAGTGGGCAGCATTGCCGAACCTCCTTGCATACAATTGTTCGATGGGTACGCTTTTTATTATAGGCGATTTCCGGAAATTTGTCAACCGGAGAAAAACAGGGAATTGTGGAAAGTGGGGTTTGGTTGCGGTGTTGAAAGGGATTGCAGTTTGTGGAATGGTTCTTGGAAGATTTTTTCGAGATGGGTTGTAAGATACGAGCCGCAGGCGAAATAAAAAGTTTTTCGGTGCAGCAGTTTTTCAAAAATGCTGCCGAGGTGTGGGCGAGTAGCCCACATTTGCGGAGCAA
>PPYE01294951.1_pt1 | contig 15035 bp, 11 predicted proteins | sample 1559881 | NCBI WGS metagenome assembly PPYE01 (sample SAMN08240022, study PRJNA423297) | Human gut metagenome, whole genome shotgun sequencing project. | reverse complement strand
ATTTCTACGCAACCTATCTGCTGCAGGAAGGCACCAGTAAACAGGTGGCGGCATCCCTGCTGGGTCATGCGGATACGGCATTTTTGGAGCGCACCTACTGCCATCCGCAGGACGTGGCGAAACAGCAGGCCGCAAACTTGATGCAAGATTTGCTGAACAGCCAAAATCCGTGCTATGTTGCATTTATGAAAAATAAGAATAGAAAAGCCAAGAAAGCAGGCTAAATAACCAGCGGCACCGTCAGAGATGGCGGTGCCGTTTTTGTCAGTAATAGGTAGAATTTTGGGCGAAAGATTGTTGGGTGTGGTGATAGCTTTCTGTCGCAGTTGTCGGTATGCTTTGTAGTACCGCAGGTCAATAAAATAACACTAAGGAGCGTGCAAAATATGGCATCTATCAGAAAACGCGGCAGTAACAGTTACTTGATTGTGGTATCTCGTGGGTATGACTACGAGGGCAACCGACTGAAATCTGTGCAGAAAACCGTCAAGCCACCCAAGGAGTATACACCCAAACAGGCAGAGAAATGGGTAAAGGAGTCAGTCGAAGGTTTACACAACACGCTGTGCGGCATCCTATCGGCGGCTGTGGACGAGGGATACCTTACTCACAATCCTGCATGGCGGTGCTACAAGCCCAAAGGACAAAAGAAAGAACGCCCGGTTGCCGATGAGGAAACCGTAAAAAAGTTGATTACAGCTTTCGAGGGTCAGAGCATAAAATACGAAACCTATTTCAAGCTGGTACTGGCAACAGGATTGCGGCGCGGGGAAGCCTGTGGATTAAAGTGGAGTGACATCAACTGGCGCAAGCGTACAATCCATGTACAGCGGGGTGTGGTCAAACTTAGCCACCAAGAATCAATCACTAAGGACCCCAAGACGGCAAGCGGTGATCGTATGGTATATTTGAGCAAAGAGATGTGCCAACTGCTCAAGGCGTGGCGAAAAGAGTGCGAGTGGGATAGAGCGCAGACAGCAAATGAAACTGTGAATGAGGATGACTACCTGTTCCGCCAACCTAACGGCAAGCCGATGAATCCTTGCACATTTACCTATCGTTTCAAGCTGATTCTAAAAGCCAACAACTTGCCGCTGGATTTGAATGTGCATAGCTTGCGGCATACGAATGCCAGCTTGCTGATTTCACAGGGCGTGGATGTACGAACGGTTGCCAGCCTGCTTGGTCACGCACAGGCAAGTACAACGCTGGATATTTACGCCCACGCCTTTGACAAGAACAAGCGCAAGGCGCAGGAAAAGTTGGGAAAGGCGATTGGACTATGATGAAGAAAATCAAATTAACCAGCGCAAACAAAAGCATTACGCTGAAAGCGCTTGCTCCTTATTATTACCGTGAAAAGGCGCTTGGGCATAGCACAGAAAAAGCGGGGCGACTGATACTGAAAATCAATGCTCTCCCAGCCGATAAAAGAGCAAGTTTCTCCGCAGAAGAAATTCGCCTTATGCGTACCACTATAAATCAGCTGAGAAATGAACGGCTGGCAAAAGGACAGTACACCGATGCCGCAGATGATATGTTACTGAAATTATACTAAACCCAAATAACATTAAAACAAAAAGCGCATTGCAAAAGTATATTGCAATGCGCTTTTTAAGTGCGACCGGGAGGATTCGAACCTCTGGCCTTCCGGGTCGGAGCCGAACGCTCTATCCAGCTGAGCTACGATCGCTTATGTATGAAAAACGCCGTTACAGCGTATTTCAATCTTGTAAAGTAGGCAATTTCCAATAGTGGTCAATTCGTGGTCTGACTACCGTTGACCACCGCGTTTTTGCGAGCGCAAATTACGCTGTATCGAGCAAAAACGAGCCTAAAACCTGCCATGCCGCAGTTGTCGGAGGCCAGTGCTCTATCCAGCTGAGCTATGATCGCATATATTGAGAAAACGCCATGCTGACATGTTCCGGAGAGAGAAAAAACCAGCTTTTTGTACAGAAAACAAACCGTTGTTGACCGGGTACATTTTGTGTGTTAGACTGGCAGTAGAACGTACAAAAGCAGGTGCAAAGCCGCTGTAAAAAGCATTGCAGATGGAACGAAAGATTACGCTTTAATCATATTACCACATTGCGGCGGCGGATGCAAGTATCAAAATCGTTTTGCGGCAATGCGAAACGGATAAAAATTAACTCTGTACTTAAGGTGTGTCTGGAAAGTCGAGCATTCAGTCTGTTTCAGACATCCCTTAGGGGGTATCTGAAAAAGTCGAAACTATCGTCTATTTCTACAAACGCAGCGGGATTATGCGTTAAAAAGCCTTGGAATCCACAAAGGATTCCTGCGGCTCTTTGCCTTAAAATCCTGCTTGTGTTTGCGAAATATCCGTCATTTTCTTTGTTTTCAGATACACCTTAGGCAGAAATAAAAGGAGCAATATTATCATGACACCGGAACTGAACTGGTTAAGTGACCCGACTGTGTTTGCCGTGAACCGGCTGGATGCCCATTCGGACCATGTATGCTACCGTACTGTGCAGGAAGCCGCGCAGCGCCACAGCAGCCTGCGCCAGCCGCTGGACGGCATGTGGCGCTTTGTATGGAGCAGTTGCCCGGCCCAGCGCCCGGCGGATTTCTGGCGCGAAGGAGCGGATCTTTCGGGCTTTGGTACCATCCGTGTGCCGGGCCATATGGAGACCCAGGGCTATGGTCAGCTGCAATACACCAACACGCTGTACCCGTGGGATGGACGCAGTGCGCTGCGGCCGCCGCAGGTGGATCTGAACGATGACCCCGTCGGCAGCTATGCGCGGGAATTTGATCTGGATGCCGGGCTGCGCGGGCAGCGGGTATGCATCAGCTTCCAGGGGGTGGAACAGGCCATGTACCTGTGGTGCAATGGCAAGTTCGTGGGCTATGCCGAGGACAGCTTTACCCCCTCGGAATTTGACCTGACGCCGTACATCAAAGAAACCGGCAACCGCATCTGCGTGGAAGTGTACAAGCGCAGCAGTGCAGCATGGATCGAGGACCAGGACTTTTTCCGCTTTTCCGGCATGTTCCGCCCGGTATACCTGTACGCCAAACCGGCGGTGCATCTGGCGGACATCTGGCTGAAAGCGGGCCTGAGCGAGGACAACACCACTGGTCTGCTGACCCCGGAGCTGAAGCTGGATGGAGAGACCGAAGGGGTCAGCGTGACTTTGCGCCTGACCGACCCGGAGGGCTATGCCCTGTATGAAGGTCCTGTGACGGGGGACACGATTGAGTTGGAGGGGATTCAGCCGTGGAGCCACAAGACCCCGGTGCTGTACCATGCAGAGCTGACGCTGAAAGATGCACAGGGCACCGTGCAGGAAGTGGTGCCCTATGACATCGGTTTCCGCCGCTTTGAGATGAAGGACGGCATCATGTGCCTGAATGGGGAGCGTGTGGTGTTCAACGGTGTAAACCGCCACGAATGGAACCCCGAAAAGGGCCGCGCTATTGATGCGGATGATATGAACGCCGCCATGGCCGTGCTGAAAGCCAACAACATTAACGCCGTGCGCACCTGCCATTACCCGGATCAGAGCCTGTGGTATGATCTGTGCGACAAAAACGGCATTTACATGATCGATGAAACCAACCTGGAAAGCCACGGCAGCTGGCAGAAGCTGGGCGCGATCGAACCCAGCTGGAATGTGCCGGGCAGCCTGCCGGAATGGAAAGACTGTGTGGTGGACCGTGCCCGCAGCATGCTGGAGCGCGACAAAAACCACGCCGCTGTGCTGATCTGGTCCTGCGGCAACGAAAGCTATGCGGGCGAGGATATTCTGGCCATGACGCAGTTTTTCCACGCCAAGGACCCCAGCCGTCTGGTGCATTATGAAGGTGTGGTGCATAACCGCGCGTTTGCGGCCATTACCGATATGGAAAGCCGGATGTACGCCAAGCCGTGGGAAATCCGGGAATATCTGGAATCCAAGCCGGAAAAGCCGTTCATCCTGTGCGAATACATGCACGATATGGGCAACTCTCTGGGCGGAATGGAAAGCTATGTGAAGCTGGCGGAAGAATACCCGCAGTACCAGGGCGGCTTTATCTGGGACTATATGGACCAGGCCATCTGGCATACGGACGTCATGGGCCGCAAGGCACTGGGCTATGGCGGCGATTTTGGCGAGCAGACGACGGATTATAACTTCAGCGGCAACGGCATTGTATACGCCGATGGCGCAGAGAAGCCCGCCATGCAGGATGTACGCTACTGGTACGCCAGCCCGGCGGACCGTGCGGCGCAGGATGCCGTCAACGCTGCTGCGGCAGCACAGGCAAACCGCACGCTGGCCGAAGCCTGGCAGAGCCGCCGCGCCTACCCCCTGGTGGTGACCCAGGGCGACGGCAACCTGGGCGTAAAGGGCAAAAACTTTGAGATGCTTTTCTCCATTGCGGGGGCTGGCCCGGCATCGCTGAAGGTGAACGGCACCGAATGGCTGTGGCGCGCACCGCGCCCGGCGTTCTGGCGGGCCTCCACCGACAATGACCGCGGATGCGGCTTCCCGCTGCGCGCGGCGGCCTGGATGGCGGCGAATGTGTTTGTAACATATAGCGGCATGAAGGTGCTGGAAGCAGGTCCCGACTGCGTAAAGGTGCAGTTCCAGTTTGGCATCCCCACTGTGCCGGGGGCCAGCGCAGAGCTGGTCTACACTGTGGAAGCACAGGGCGCATTGCGGGTGGATGCCGTTTACCACGGCGTAGCCGGTGCGCCGGAGCTGCCCTGTTTTGGTGTGAAATTTGAAACCTTTAGCCCGGTGACCCGCACAGTGTGGACCGGGCTTTCCGGCGAAACCTACCCGGACCGCTATAAGGGCGGTGTGTTCGGCTGCCATGAGGAAACCCCGCATGTGGAGCCACATCTGGTTCCGCAGGACTGCGGCATGCACATGCAGACGCGGCAGGCCATGTTGGAACAGCGGAATGCCTGCGGCCACACGACTGCCGCGCTGACCTTGCAGCAGGTGGATGCACCATTTGCGTTCAGCGCGTTGGCAACGCAGATGCCGTGCCGCAGCCGCCGAAGCGGTGCTTAAGCCGTAAGGCGGGAATTGTGCGGTGTTGCCTTAGAGATTAGAAGAAACGGACAGCCGGGGCGATTGGCCCCGGCTGTTTTTTGGTGGGATGGACAGGCAGAAAAAAGTGTTTGCAAGGCGGGGGAGTTTAATCCCCAAAGTGTTGTGGGGATTATAGGTTGGCGGGCGCACAATGTGCCCCTCCCTATGAGAGAATAGAGCACACGAAGCGGGGGGATACATTGTGCGGCGTTTGGCACCCAGCAGAGCAGGGGGAGAAAATGAAAGGATTGTAAATTGTGCGCCAAAACAGCACAAAGCGGAAAAAAGCGTGGACAGGCACCGGCTGTTTGTGATATACTTAAAAAATACAAAATAGTTACAAAGTGGGCTGGTGCGCGGCATGTGCCGGTCTATGTGGAGGTGTATGGTTACGGAAGCCATTCGGAGCCGTATGGTGTGGGTCATCACAGGGATACTGGCGCTGCTGGTGCTGCTGGCGCTGCCTGCAAAAGCGGAAAGTGCGGACTATGAAACAACGCTGGACCGCTTGGGCCGCCTGCAAGCGCTGGCGGAACAGTATATTGAAGAAAAGAACAGCGACGATGACCCCATTGACCTGACGTTGAGCTTTACCCGTGTGGGGGATTATAACACGACCATCTGGCAGCTGACGGCGGGCACCCGCGATGGCGAATTTGAAAAGTACGCCACCGATGCAGACCCGGACCTGTGGGATTTGCAGGGGATGAACACCGTGGAACTGCCCAACGGGCAGAGCATTGATTTCGGCCACCTGCTGGCGGCCATGAACCTGGTATACCGCGGCATGCCCATTACCGGCAGCTGGGGCGGCGACTGCATGCAGCTGGCGCAGGTGTATGCCGGGCAGGCCAGCGATGCAGACGGCTATGCCAGCCTGATGCAGCAGACCTTTGCCATTGAGGATGACGGCAGTGCTTCCAAATTTGGCGACCAGGACCTGCGCGCTGACCTGGACTCCGTTGTGGCAGGGGCCGAGCTGAAAAGCGGCAGCAACATTGCCGATGTGCTGCGGAACTATTACACCAACCTGACGGATTACGACCGCTGCTACCAGTTTATTGCCATGAGCTTTGGCAGCATGAACACCAGCGACAGCGAAGCGTTCCGCAACAAGGTGTACAGCACCATGACGGCGGATGCCGGCATGCAGCTGCTGCTGTATAGGAACGGCATGTGGTCCAGCAGCGGCTGGCAGGTGGAGGCCGATGCAGAACCCGCCCTGCGCGGTGCCTGCAATGAACTGGCTGATTACCTGAGCCGCGCTGTGAACGGCGAAAAGGTCAAAAGTGCATCCAGCACCCTGATGCACACGATGGCTGGGCAGGCCCTTGTGGATGCCCTGAATGCACTGGGAGATGGGGAAGCAGCTTCCGCTGCACAGAGCGCACTGGAAGCGGATTCCGGCGCTACAATATCGACCAGCAGCGGGGACGCTGTGGATGATGCCCTGAACACCGCAACCGAAAAGCTGAAAACGGATTTTAACGCCCAGGCCTTTGAGCTGGGGCTGCTGGTATTGGGCGCTGCCGCCCTGCTGGGCATGGTGGTGTGCATTGCCATGCTGATCAGCCACCGCAGCAAACGCAATCGCTGAGCCGGGCAAACGAAAGAAAAAGGAATGGGGCGCTGCCGGGTGAAACGGCAGCGCCCCATTTTATGTGGAAAGAAAGTAAAAAGTGAATGGCGGAAATCAAAGTTCGCGGTAGGTGACCTGTTCCATCAGCTGTTGGATGGTTTCCAGGCTGGCAGCCTGAGTACCGGTGCACATTACGCTGGCGGCACCGGCGGCAGTGGAAAGGCGCAGCGTTTCTTCCAGCGTCAGGACGCGCTCTTCGGCAACAGCCAGGGCGGCGATGACGGCATCCCCGGCACCAACGGTATCCTTGACGGGAACACGCAGGCCGGGCACAAAGATGGTCTGCTCCGGCAGAACATGCAGCATACCGCGGCTGCCCATCGAGACGATGACCTTTTGCACGCCGGTCTGCAACAGCTCACGGGCGGCGGCGGTCAGCTCCTGCTGGCTGTCCAGCGCGCGGCCCATCAGGTGGGAAAGCTCCTCGCTGTTGGGCTTGATGAGGAACGGCTTTGCCTTAACGCCCTCCACCATGCCGGCACCGTCAGAGTCCAGAATGACCTTGGCACCTTTTTCGCGGCAGGCATCGCCCCACACGCGGTAGGTGTCGGCAGGAGCATTCACCGGCAGGCTGCCGGCCAGCACCACGATATCGTCGTGGCGCAGCAGCTTCAGCAGGTGGTCCAGCAGGCTTTGCAGGGTAGCCGGGTCCACGGGAACACCGGGTTCGTTGATCTCGGTGCTGGTGTGGGCGATGGGATCCACCACTTTCAGATTGATGCGGGTGTTGCCCTCAACGGGCAAAAAGTCACAGGTCATGTTCAGGCCGGACAGAGCTTCGGAGATCATCTGCCCGGTGCTGCCGCCCAGAATACCAAGGACGCGGCTGGTGCTGCCCAGTGCGGCAACCACCTTGGAGACATTGATGCCTTTACCGCCCGGATCGGTGCGGATGGAAGTAATGCGGTTTACGCCGTCCGTGGTAAAGGAAGGAATTTCAACGGTTTTATCCAGTGCCGGGTTCAGGGTGACAGTATAGATCATGAAAATGAGCCTCCTTATGGGGAGAAATGTCAGAATAAGGGCAGTGGCAAAGGCAATCGATAATTGTCAATCTTTTATCATTATACGCTGAATTGTGAAATATCGCAAGTAAAAGCGCGAAAATCAGAATAATCTTAACAAACTGTTTACACGGAGGAAAACAACATGGCACAGGGAATGGAACGATTGGATAACGGCACCAAGGTGTTTACCGGGCCGGGGGCAGCCTTTGGTACGGACGCCTTGCTGCTGGCCCGGTTTGCCATGCCGCGCCGCAAAGAAACAGCGCTGGACCTGTGCAGCGGGTGTGGAATCGTAGCGCTGGCCTGGCACGATGCCGGGCACCGCGGCCCATGCACAGCGGTGGAGCTGGATGCCGATGCTTCGGCCCTGTGCCGCCGTGCTGTGCAGGAAACGCCGGGTGCAGAGCATATTACCGCTCTTTGCACCGACCTGCGGACGTTCTGCAAAAGCGGACCGGAACAGGGGAAATATGACTTCGCCGCCTGCAACCCGCCCTATTTTACCGGCGGATATGTCAGCCCGGATGCCCGCCGCGCCACGGCCCGGCATGACGGCAGCTGCACGATGCAGGATGTTGCCGCCTGTGCGGCCCGTGCCCTGCACGATGGCGGCAAGCTGGCCCTATGCCACCGCCCGGAACAGATGGCGGCGGTGTTTGCCGCGCTCTGCGCCGTTGGGCTGGAGCCCAAGCGGGTGGCTCTGGTGCGCAAGGATGAACACAGCAAACCATTTTGGCAACGCAGATGCCGTGCCGCAGCTGCCGGAGCGGTGCTTAAGCCGCAAGGCGGGAATTGTGCGGTGCTGCCCTAAGTTCTAAATGGATAGATATAAAAAAAACGCCCGTCACACAAAATGTGACGGGCGTTTGAGTTTTAGGGGTTCGGTATCAGGATCAGCCGAACATGTTGATCAGGATGCCGGCGGCGACAGCGGAACCGATAACACCGGCAACGTTGGGACCCATGGCGTGCATGAGCAGGTAGTTGCGGGGGTTGTATTCCTGGCCGACTTTCTGGGAAACACGGGCGGCCATGGGAACAGCGGAAACACCGGCGGAGCCGATCAGCGGGTTAATCTTGCCGTGGGTGACAAAGCACATGACCTTGCCCAGCAGAACGCCGCCTGCGGTGCCGACACCGAAAGCAACAATGCCCAGAACAATGATCTCAACGGTCTGGATGTTCAGGAAGGTTGCGGCATTGGTGGTGCAGCCAACGCTGAAGCCCAGGAAGATGGTGATGATGTTCATCAGTTCGTTGCCGGCGGTCTTTTTGATACGCTCAACAACGCCGCATTCCTTCATCAGGTTGCCCAGCATCAGGCAGCCAACCAGGATGGCTGCATCGGGCAGGGTGAGGGAAACGATGATGGTAACAATGATCGGGAAGAGGATCTTCTCAGTCTTGGAAACCTTGCGCGGGCTTTCCATCACAATCTGACGCTCTTTTTCGGTGGTCAGAACTTTCATGATGGGCGGCTGGATAACAGGCACCAGCGCCATGTAGCAGTACGCGGCAACCGCGATGGAACCCAGCAGGTGCGGGGCCAGGCGGGTGGTGACGAAGATGGCGGTCGGGCCATCGGCACCGCCGATGATGCCGATGGAAGCGGCTTCCTTGTTGGTGAAGCCCAGAATTTTGGCGCCAACGAAGGTGAAGAAGATGCCCAGCTGTGCGGCAGCGCCCAGCAGCAGGCTGGACGGACGTGCGATCAGCGGCTCAAAGTCGGTCATGGTACCGATGCCAAGGAAAATCAGCGGGGGATAGATACCCAGTTTGACGCCTAAGTAAATATAGTCCGCCATGCCGCCGGATGTACCCAGCAGTTCCCAGTTGATGTGCTGCGTTTCGTTGATGAAGATGTCCATATGGAAGATGCCGTCCAACGGCAGGTTGGTCATCAGCATGCCGAAGCCGATGGGCAGCAGCAGCAAAGGCTCAAACTGGTGGACAATGGCCAGGTACAGCAGCACGCAGGCCACGCCGATCATGACGGCATACTTCCAGCCGCCCTCAGCAAAGAAAATCTGTGCCCAACCGGAGTTGGCAAAGATCTCAGCGATGTTGGTAAAAATTGCTCCCATTGTTTCGTCCCCTTTCCATCACATAAACGGCGTGGTGTTCTGGGTAACGCCGGCGTCGCCCCAGGCGCCGCGGCGGGAACCAGTAGCCGTCTTTTTCTGAACGCGGTGAATGCCGCGGATGGTCAGGTTTTCACCCAGAGAGGCAACGGCTGCAGCAATGGCAGCAACGATCTCGCCGGGGATGGAGCCGTCAGCAGCGGGTGCTGCGGGGGCGGCAGGAGCAGCCTTGGCGATGTTCTGTGCGGCCGGTGCAGCGGGCGCTGCAGGGGCGGCAGGTGCCTTGGGGGCGGCTTTGGTGCCATTCTTTTTATTCTTGATGGCGTCAAAAATCTTGCCTTCCACAGTGATAATGAGGCAAAGCGCAACCAGCATGGCGAACACCAGCGTAATGCTGGTCAGAACCACAGTGCCGTCAGCGGCCTCAAGGGCGAGCAGAGCGATAGAATTGCTCATTGGGCAATATCCTCCTTTAGCTTGCGGTGCACAGCACCGTTGATTTTCCCCCGTACACGGTACAAAAACCGGGCCGGGCAAATTTTACCCAAGTATGGTTTTATTATAACACAGCGGCTCAATTTTTGGTAGCGGGTTTTGAAAAAATGTGACAAAAATATTGTGAAACCGTGTCTTTACGATGAAAAATGTAAATTTGCGCGCAAAACACCATGCAGAATAAAGTTGACAGCCGGGCAGAAAATGCAGGTTGCACAAACGAGCGGGAGAACAAAACGGGGAACGCTGTGCAAACTGCACATTTTGACAAAAAATGAAAAGTTTTGCTTGACGGCGGGGCTTGCCGGGGTTACAATGTGGGCAAATCAAAACCACGGCAATGGCGCCGGGCAGGTACATCCTGCCCGGCGCTTTTGTTATTTAAGCATCTGGCTTAATGCGGCTTAATGCGGCAAGAAAAAATAGAGGAAGCGCCGTGGTTTGATCTTGAGAGGAGTGGTTTGAATATGTACAACTCATCAACCGTCATCTGGGTGCTGGTTGCGGCATTCCTGGTGTACTTTATGCAAGCAGGCTTTGCTTTGTGCGAAGCTGGCCTGACCCGTGCAAAGAACACCGGCAACATCCTGATGAAAAACATGATGGACTTCTGCATCGGCACACCGTGCTTCTGGCTGGTCGGCTTCGGCATCATGTTTGCAGGTTCCGGCCCGCTCATCGGCGGCTTTGCCCCCTTTATGAGCGGCGACTACAGCGCCATCCTGCCGGAGGGCGTGCCCCTTTGGGTTTATGCCGTGTTCCAGACCGTGTTCTGTGCAACGGCAGCTACCATTGTTTCCGGCTCCATGGCAGAGCGTACCAAGTTCAGCGCTTACTGCTGCTACTCGGCCGCTATCAGCCTGATCGTTTACCCCATCTCCGGCCACTGGATCTGGGGCGGCGGCTGGCTGGCACAGCTGGGCTTCCATGATTTTGCCGGTTCCACCGCCGTTCACTTTGTTGGCGGCGTTACCGCCTGCCTGGGCGCCTGGATGCTTGGCCCCCGTATTGGTAAGTACGGCAAGGACGGCAAGGCCCGCGCAATCCCCGGCCACAACCTGACCGCCATGGCCTTGGGCGTGTTTATCCTGTGGTTCTGCTGGTTCGGGTTCAACGGTGGCTCCACCGTGGCAATGGCAAGCGATGACGCCATGGTTTCCGCTGGTCTGGTCTGCTTCAATACCAACCTGGCCGCTGCGCTGGCTACCGTTGCCGCGCTGATCACCAGCTGGGTGCGTTACGGCAAACCGGATGTCTCCCTTACCTTTAACGGTGCTCTGGCCGGTCTGGTTGCCATTACCGCAGGCTGCGATATGGTTGATCCGTTCGGCGCTGCCATCATCGGCATCGTTGCCGGTGTGCTCTGCATCTTCTCCGTTGAATTCTTTGATAACGTTGTCAAGATTGATGACCCTGTCGGCGCTGTTTCCGTGCACTGCATGAACGGCATGTGGGGCACCATTGCAACCGGCCTGTTCTCCACCAGTGAGGGCCTGCTGTACGGCCATGGCTTCCGTTTCTTTGGCGTTCAGGTTTTGGGCGTTATCTGCGTGGCTGCCTGGGTGCTGGTTTCCATGACCGTCATCTTTACCATCATCAAAAAGACCATCGGCCTGCGTGTGACCGAAAAAGAAGAAATCGACGGCCTGGATATCCACGAGCACGGCCTGACTTCCGCTTACTCCGGCTTCTCCATCTCTGACCCGACTTACGCTGAGATGAGCGTGAACGAGAACACTGACCTGGGTGAAGACGACATCACCATGGCCAGCGAAGCCAAAATCAATGCCGCCGTCAAGGTCGTCAAGGAAGAACCCCTGCCCGCTGAGCTGGATTCCGGCATGCACAAGGTCGTTATGATCGTGCAGCTGGCCAAGTTTGAAGCTTTGAAAGCTGCCATGAACGCTGTCGGCGTGACCGGCATGACCGTTACCCAGGTTATGGGCTGCGGCCTGCAGAAGGGCAGCGGTGAGAAATACCGTGGTGCTGAGGTCGACGCAACCCTGATTCCCAAGGTCAAGGTTGAAGTTGTTGTCAGCAAGATCCCGGTAGACAAGATCATCGACACCGCCACCAAGGTTCTGTACACCGGCCATATCGGTGATGGCAAGATCTTTGTTTACAATGTGGCCAAGGTGGTCAAGGTCCGCACCGGCGAAGTAAACTACGCCGCTTTGCAGGACGTTGAATAAATAGCTACCTATTATATAGGCAGTTGGCAAGCAGCTGCCTGTATCGGGTGACGAAAGCCTCCAATATCTTCCCATAATAGAAAAGTCCGGCGCACTGTGTGCAGCAGAGCGCCGGACTTTTTGCTATGTCTATTATGATTTGTGTTTCAGCATCTGTACCTTGAAGGCAATGATTTTATTGCCGTACTTGCTGGTGAAAATGGCACCCACGATCAGCATACCCAGCCCAATGCCCAGGCAGGCACCCTGGATGGCCTGCAGCACGGGCGAACCGGAAAAATCAAAGTGGTTCATGACCAGGTAGATCAGGACGGTGGCAATCGAGATCAGGTACATGTAATGGAACCGGTGGGTCACTTTTTCCATCACGTCATTGCTGTAGTCCGCAACCTTGCGGGCGGTCTCTTCGGTGGCACTTTTGGTTTCGGGGGTGTTCATTGCATCAGGCTTCCTTTCTCCGTCTAACAGTTCACGCAGCTCCACGCCGTAAAAATCGGCAAGCTGAATGAGGGTGGGGAGGTCGGGCAGGTTGACACCGTTTTCCCAGCGGGAAACACTGCGGTTGGTCACGCACATGATTTCAGCCAGGTTTTCCTGGGTGAGCTGGCGCTCCTGGCGGAGCTGCTTCAAGAAAGTGCCGATTTTCTGTTGATCCATTGGATTCATCCTCCCTATAGCTGCATGATACCACAGCCGAAGCAAAAAACACCACGACACAGTGCGGGAACCGGGGCAAAAATGGCCGGACATGGGGCGTCGGGTTGGGAAGAGTATAGCATAAATGGGGGAAAGATTGAAGTTAGGAGGGAAAACAGTTAGGAGTTAGGAGTTGAATGGGGCGGGGCGAGTGGCAAATAAAAGAGCCCGGCGCGGGGCCGGGCGGGATAAGAGGGGGTTAAACGTTGAGTTTGACGGTGTGCTTATAGACGAAGGCAGCGGCGAGGGCGCTGAGAAGCTCGGTGACCCAGAAAGCGTGCCACACGCCGACAGGTCCGAACAGGCGGCAGAGAATCCACGCAGTGGGGATCATGATGATGATGTAGCGGCACAGCGAGATGATGAGGGACTGGGTGCCCTTGCCCAGTGCTTCCAGCGAACCGGAGGCCGTGACCGAGAGGGTGGATACCAGGAAGCCCGCGCTGATGATGCGCAAAGCAACCTGACCGGCGGCGATGGTATCGGCGTTGGTGGTGAACATGCCGATCAAAGCGGGACTGCCCACCAGGCAGATGATGGTGCCGGCGGCCATGATGGCGGCGTTCATACCCATGGCAAGGTTATAGATCTTTTTCACGCGGCCATGCTCCCCGGCGCCGTAATTATAGCTGATGAGGGGGCGCATGCCCTGCACAATGCCGCCCGCGGGCAGGTACAGGAAGGTTTGCAGCTTATAATAAATACCCAGAATGACCACATACCCCTGCGAGTAAGCGGCCAGCAGAGAGTTGAGGAAAGAAACCAACACCGAGGGCAGCGCCAGGTTGAGAATGGCGGGAACGCCGATGGAGTAAAGCTTGGCATCCAGCCGCCAGTCCGGCTTGATGCAGCTCAGCCGCAGCTGCACGGAAAAACGGTGGGTGCAGTAAATAATAAGGTAGACGCTTAAGGTGACGCACTGTCCGATGCCGGTTGCCAGCGCCGCGCCGGAGATACCCAGCATGGGAAAAGGCCCAAGGCCGAAGATGAGCACGGGGTCCAGAATGATGTTGGTGATGGAACCGCACAGCAGGGCGGCCATCGTTTCGTTCATGCGGCCAACGGCCTGGAACAGCTTTTCGAAGCAAAGTTCCGCCATGATGACCGGGGCAAAGAAGAACGCAATACTGGAATACCGCACGCCGAGGGCAATGACGGCTTCATCGCCAGTGAAAAGCTGCAGAAAGCCTGGCATCATGGCGATGCAGACAACGGCAGCAATCAGGCCGTGCAGGATGGAAAAGGCCAGACCGTGGGTGGCGGCGGTATCGGCACGGCAGCGGTCCCCCGCGCCGGAATACAGCGCGATCAGGGCGTTGATGCCGACGCCGAAGCCAATGGCAATGGCGTTGATCATGTTCTGCACCGGGTACACCAGCGAAAGCGCCGTCATGGCCTGCTCACTGATCTGGGCAACAAAAAAACTGTCCACAATGTTGTACAGTGCGTTCACTGTCATGGAAAGCACCATGGGCAGCGCCATGGAAACCAGCAGCGGGAAAATAGGCCGCTCTTTCATAAAAGTATCGTTCACGGGGAAAGCATAGCTCCTTTTTAGTTGGAATGCAGTGGGAATGGCGGGCAAAAACGGCACAAAAAACCACACAACCACGCGTTAGCGCGGTTGTGTGGCGAAAAGTAGCAGTGCTGTAAAAATCCACACCGGGTTTTAGTAGGTATAGAATAGCATACACGGTGCGGGGTGTCAAGGGGCGAGGCGCAATGTTTTTGCGCCAGGGGCTTTGCAGGCGGGCGGGGGCGTGGTATAATCAAAATGTTCCAACATTATTATGGCAATACCGCATAATTCTAAGTGCCGATACGGCGAGCGAGGTGCGGCAGCTACTAAGCCAAAAGCGCAGATAATACTG
>PPYE01275765.1_pt1 | contig 15036 bp, 9 predicted proteins | sample 1559881 | NCBI WGS metagenome assembly PPYE01 (sample SAMN08240022, study PRJNA423297) | Human gut metagenome, whole genome shotgun sequencing project. | reverse complement strand
CTTCCGCACGGTTCGTCAACGGGCATACCTGCGCCGATTGCGGCAGCCATTGGTTCTTCGATAAGAACAACGGGAGGCTTTGCACCTGCCTGATATGCGGCGTCCTCAACAGCCTTTCTCTCAACCTCGGTAACACCCGAAGGCATACAGATTATAACTCTCGGCTTGCTGAAAATTCCGGGTTTCACCGCCTTTTTGATAAAGTGCTGAAGCATTTTTGCGGTTATTTTAAAATCGGCAATAACACCGTCCTTGAGCGGACGAACCGCAACTATGGAACCGGGAGTTCTGCCAATCATTTCTTTTGCCTGTGAGCCGACTGCAAGAACCTCGTCGGTACGCATATCAACTGCGACAACGCTCGGTTCACGCAAAATTATTCCCTTTCCTTTAAGACAAACAAGAGTGTTTGCAGTTCCAAGGTCAATTCCTATATCCTTTGAAAACGAAAACATCCCACAGCCTCCTTTTACGCTGTAATACCCAAATGTATTTTACTCAGGCAGTATACTTTTATCATATATCTTTTCACAAATAAGGGCAATGATAAATTGTCGAAATTCTTTTATTTTTTACCCGTTGAGCCAAAACCGCCCTCGCCACGCTCTGTGTTGCCAAGCTCCGTAACCTCTTCAACATCACACGGAACAACAGGAGCGATGACCATCTGACAGATTCTTTCAAACGGCTCAATCTCATAAGGCTTGTCCGAAACATTGCAAAGACCTGCGCAGATTTCTCCACGGTAGTCGCTGTCAACAACGCCCACGCCGTTTGAAAGGCAGATGCCGTGCTTGATTCCCAGACCGCTTCTTGCATAGAGAAATGCGGCAACGCTGTTGTCGGGAAGTTCAATTGCTATACCTGTCGGAACAAGCACAAGCTGACCCGGATTAATTGTGATTTTTTCGTCAATGCAAGCATATAAATCCATACCGGCAGAACCGTTTGTGGCTCTTTTCGGGATTTTTGCATTGTCTTTTACCTTTTTTATTTTAACAGTCATAGTTTACCATCCTTCATTTCCTGCAAAAATTTGCAGGAATTATTCATTACTGTTTTTATTTTTCTCTAAAAAAATTATTTATTGCAAAAATGTAATTATAAATCTCTGTTAAACGGAAAAATCACTTTTTCCACAAAACAATAATGATTATTTTAACATTTTCAACAATCTAATTAACACCTCGGCGGTACAGTCCATATGTTAATTTATCTTTCAACATCGAATAAAGGCTTGATTCGTTAAGACTTTCCACGGTTTCCACATAGTTTTCAACACTAAATCTTAAAATGTTGAAAGATGTTAAAAGTGTTAAATTTTGTTTATCAGGAACGAAAAGCAAGTCACAATTCAGAATCTCGGTACAGTTTCCGTCGCATTTCAGTAAAAATTGTTTACCGAGTCGGTCTTTCATTTTTGAATGATTTTTGCAAGTTTTGCAGTCTATACCTGCACCCTTGACAGGGCAACTCCTGCAAAGCATAAGAGGAAGATAGCCGTAGCTGATAATTCCCCTCGGGATGTTGCCTCCGAGTGCGTTAATTCGCTTAAAATCGAGTTCAAAACTGAGTTCTGCGTCCTTGATTCCGTATTCCTCCGCCCACAAAAGGTCGAGAGTATTTACAAAATTCATTCCGAAACCCGAATGAAGTGTGAAACCGAGATTTTTGGCAATGTATAATGCTCCGAGATTGTTGCACAACACATCGGATATGCCGATTTCTTTCATCTCGGAAAGCTTTTTTGCAATCGTATCTTCCCGTCCGAACATTCCTCTCGGAATTTCAATACCGATGCTAAAGCCCTCGTTTTTGAGCCTTACAAGCTCTCTTTTGTCGGCAAAAAGAGGAACAAAAACAAGCTCGCATTTTTTAAAAGCATCGGAAAGCTTTGTCTGAGTCACTCTTGCACGGGTGGATTTTTCCACAGGCGGTGTGAATTTTGGAAAAGTTATTTCGTAATCACGGTTGATTTTGTAGTTGTGAACAACACTTCTCGCCGAGTCGAGTTCGTCAAGAACATCTCTGCGCAAGGAATTGATAATAGAAAGCGGAATAGAAATGTCATCATCAATATTTATGTTCACATTGGTGGGATTATATGCCGTTGAGCCTGTTTTTTCAAGCTGTTTTCTGCACTTTTCCGCATCAATCGGTCTGTTGATTGCTTTTTCGGTTACGGTGTCCGCAATCTTTTTGACGGTGTGAACTCCGTCAGAGGCGACTAAAACGGGATTTTCGCCGAGTTTTGCCGTAAAATCAAAAGTTATTTCAACATTTCCGATTTCGTCCTTGTAGGAAGAACGGATTGCCGAAAACAGATTTTCATCGGCAGAAACAACATCCGATTTTGTTCTTGTGCCGAACATATGACTTCCCGTTTTGCCGATGTAATAAGCGTCTGTAAAGCCTGTTCGTGAAAAAACCCCTCTAAGCATTTTCTGAGTTTTGTCGCTGATAAAGCCGAAATCACGCTGTTCAACACACGCTCTTACTGCGGCTGAAACATACTCGGGGCGTTTCATTCTGCCCTCAATTTTAGCCGAGGCAACCCCCATATTTTGAAGTTCATCAAGGTAATTTACAATACTGTTGTCTTTAAGACTTAAAGCATGACCGCCTTTTTGATTGTTTACGGAAAACGGCAGTCGGCACGGCTGGGCACAGGAACCACGGTTTCCGCTCCTTGCACCAATCATTGCGCTGAGGTAGCATTGTCCCGAAACGCACATACACAATGCACCGTGAACAAAAACTTCGAGTTCAACCGGAATTTCACAGCATTTTTCAATTTCTTTTTTGCTCATTTCACGGGCAAGAACAACACGCTTGAAACCCATTTCATAAAGTGCCTTTACACCTGATGCGGTGTGAATGCTCATCTGGGTTGACGCATGAAGTGCAAGGTCGGGAACAAGCCTGTGTGCAAGCCTTGCTACACCCATATTCTGAACAATGAGTGCGTCAACATCAGCCTCTGCGGCTGAAATTATGGCTTTTTTCAGCTTTTCAAGCTCGTCATCGAACACAATCGTATTGATTGTGACATACACCTTTACACCGTGAATGTGACAGTATGCCGTTGCTTTCTTTAGTTCTTCATCATCAAAATTTTTGGCAGATGAACGGGCGGAAAATGCCTTTTCGCCAAGATACACTGCGTCTGCTCCGCTCCTTACGGCGGCAATTACACTGTCAAAGCTTCCCGCCGGAGCAAGTATTTCTATCTTTTTCATTTCTTATCTTCATCAAACAGAGAGAACTGCGTCATTGGAACATAACCGAGAAGTTTTTCATTACGCAATTCCTGTTCTGTTTTTTTAGCCTCGTTTGACAGAACATTCACGGGTATATCATCTGACTGCTCTGTCATATTATTTTTTGCATCTGAAGTCTTTTTTTCCTTTGAAACTGAATTTTTTTCAGGCTCTGATTTTTCCGATTTGGCTTTTTCTTTGCCTTTTTCAACACTTTCGAGCTTTTCTTTAAGCTGTGAAACCTCGTGTCCGAGAACAGCAAGTCTTTTTTCAAGCTCTTTATTATTATTTATAAGTCGAGTGTTATCGTTCATGGCCTCCGTAAGCTTTTCTCTGTATTCCTTGCAAAGCCTGTTAAGATCATTTGTCTGCTGAATAATTTTGTCGGCTTTTTCAACATAATCTTTGTTCTTTTTAAGAGCCTTGTTGCGGTCATCGCAGAAGTTAAGCGCCGCAAGAACCGCACAATCACGGGTATCAAGCTGCTTTGTGCTTTGGGCGGCTTTTCTTATGTGAGAAAGCACCTCATTTGCTACCTTTTGAACATACTTTTCATCATCTGTTGTGATAAGTGAATAACTTCTTCCCTCAATCTGAACGCTTACTCTCTTTTTCTCCATAGGAAATGCATCTCCCTTTTATAGCTTTTTCGTCCTCATTTGACTTCTTTGCATACATAATCATTTTACATTATAATATAAAATCGGAAATAATAAAAGAGCAAAGAGAATATTGTTTAAATATTTTTTCATTCGTAGACAAATTTGGCGATTTTATGCTGTTTACAACTTATATCGGTTGAAATATTTATTCTCTTATGATAAAATAATCTTTGCGTCATTTTGGCGGATTTGTCTTAATTTCCGAATAACAGGGCATAACCGCCAAAACAAAATTGACATTTCGGAATATATTATTATGGGAAGTGATTATATGCCCGTACCGTTTGATTCACGAAAAATTTACTATCGTTCGCCGTTTGGTGCGGTTGAAGAGGGTACTGAGATTCATTTCAGAATTCTTTTGCCTAAGGCGGAGCATACACAAAAAGCACACTTGTGTGTAAAGTATGATTATGACTGCAACTGGGAATTTACCGAGCTTATCTGGTGCGGTAAATTTGACGAGGATACCGAAATTTGGGAGTGCGATTTTACCCCAAAAAAAATCGGACTTTATTGGTATAACTTTAAGCTTACTACCATTGATAAAACAAGGTATGTTATTCCGTCCGATCCGTATAAGGTCAGCACCATTGAAGACTATATGGGCAGAAGCTGGCAGATTACCTGCTACAAAAAAGGCTTTAAAACTCCCGGCTGGCTTGTCGGCGGAATTATGTATCAGATTTTTCCCGACCGTTTTTATTTCAGTGGTGAAGAAAAGAATATAAAGCGTACCGACTTCAAACGCAACAAGGATTGGTATGCTCTTCCTGAATGGAAACCCGATGAAAACGGAATGATTAAGAACAATGATTTCTTTATGGGCGACCTCAAGGGAATTACGATGAAGCTTGATTACCTTGAAAGCCTCGGTGTAAGCTGTATTTACCTTAATCCCATCAGCGAGGCATACTCAAACCACCGCTATGATACGGGCGACTACTCAAAGGTTGATCCGATTCTCGGAACGGAGGAAGATTTTAAGCACCTTTGCGCAGAGGCTAAAAAGAGGGGAATACACATCATAAATGACGGTGTGTTCTCTCATACGGGAAGTGACAGCGTTTACTTCAACCGTTACGGCAAATACGGCAAGGGCGGTGCGTATAATGACAAAAACTCACCGTATTTCAGTTGGTACAAATTCAACGAATGGCCGAACAATTACCAAAGCTGGTGGGGCTTTGATACTCTGCCCGAGGTTATTGAGGAAACTCCGTCATTCAATGAATATATCAACGGCAAAGACGGCATTGTCAGAAAATGGATGAAATGCGGCAACTCGGGTTGGCGACTTGATGTTGCAGATGAACTTCCCGATGTGTTCATTGAAAATCTACGCAAAGCAGTTAAGGACGAAAATCCGAACGCCTTTCTTGTAGGTGAAGTGTGGGAGGACGCAAGCAACAAGGAAAGCTACGGTGCAAGAAGAAAGTTCTTGCTCGGCGAACAGTTTGACTCCGTTATGAACTATGTGTTCAGGGATGCAATTCTCAATTTCTGCAAAGGTCAGCACGGCAAATACACAATGGATCTGATTATGAGTGTAATTGAAAATTATCCCCGTCCTGTTCTCAGAGTGCTGATGAATTCACTTTCGACTCACGATACCGAAAGAGCAATCACAGTTATGGCAGGCGAACCGCTTGACGGCAAGGACAGGGAATGGCAGGCTGACACTAAGCTTGATGACGAGCATAAAAAACTCGGTGTAAAGTTGCTCAAGGTTGCAAGTGCAATGCAGTTTACTCTCCCCGGATTTCCGTGTATTTATTACGGTGACGAGGCAGGAATGGAGGGATATCGTGATCCGTTCAACCGTTGCTGTTATCCGTGGGGCAAAGAAAATAAGGAACTCATTGAATGGCACAAAAAGCTTGCCGATGTTAGAAAAAGCTGTTCGGCATTGTGGGACGGCGATTTTATAAATGTTCTTTCGGAGGAAAGAAGAATTTCATACATCCGCCACGACAAAGATTCCGCTATTTTCTGCACATTCAATCTCTATGATTATGAAGTCGAGGCAAAAATGCCGTCCGGATATGCAGACGGCAAACCTGTTTTCGGTTCAAAGCTTGAGAACAGTATACTCACAATTCCGCCCATGTCCGCAGAATTTGTAGTTCTTGAACTCGGTAAATGATGTATATAGTATAAAACAGAATAAAATATAATTACAAGCGACAGAAATTAAACTGTCGCTTGTTTTGTTGCGGTATTTATGTTGCGGTATTTATATGTTTGTTATATTTGATTTACCGACTTACTCGCCTTCCGTTATCGGCGGAATAAAGCATTCTATCGCACTGCGAAGCTTGGGGTGACGAATGACAAAATGGATTGCAGGCGTTTTTCCTTTGGACACCATCACCCATTGTCCTTCGTGAATTATAATTTTCAGATTATGAAATGCGTGCGCTGTACTGCACTTTAATGTGTAATTCGGGTTCTGCTCAGCAAAAGCCATTGATTCTTTCAAATGGGCAGTATATTCCTCTTCGTTATACGGAATATCCTCTTCACAAAATATACCCGAAAGTTCCAGCATGGGAGGACTTTTCGTAAAATTTTCCTGTACAAAATCAGGTATCTCATCTTCAATTCTTTCATTTTCAAGAATTATTTTCATTCGCTGTCTTTGTGTTTTTGCGTACTCTTTTATCTTTTCTTTTAGCTCTGCATTAATATTATTCCGTGTAAGAATACGGTTGAGAAGTTCATCGCTTATTGTATACAACGGCAAAGAGGACAGAATACTGCGGCGTTTGCCTGCTGTTTTTGTATCGGCAAGAAGAAAGGCATTCAACTCATTTTTTCGTTCACTGCGGTAAATTTCCATTAAAGGATAGGCATTTTTCAGCATTTCCTCGGCTCTTTTTCGGTAATATTCCACCTCACGCTTTACCTTTGTCAGATAGTATTTGCCGTCGGAATGGTATCCGGCAACAGCTTCGCCCGAAAGTGCGGCAATTCCCGACACCTTCAAAAAATGCAGAAAGACATCATTCGGAGCATTCTTGAAATAGTAGGGAGAAATCTGCCCTGTCATATACATCGGTATCCAGCTTTCAAGACCAAGCATCATCTCATCAAAAGAACGGTCAAGATTATGTATTTGATGAAGATGCAGTCCTTTTTTTAGCATCATCGCCATACCGAACATCCATTTTTTCGGGAACTCCGGATCCTTTGCCATTTCTTTCATCGGCATATCGCTGTACATTATCACAGGGGCTGATGATTTTGAAAGCACGGTTGATTTCAAAAAATCAAGCTCGCTCCCCATCATTTCTTTTATACCGAAATATGTCTTGGAGGACGGAATCTGAAACGGTACGGACGGAACTTTCAGCTCATCAAACTTGATAACCTTGATATATTCGTTCAAATCGAAATCATCCAGCTTGCTTAAAAATTTTGAAACGCTGTTGCCTTCGGCTTTTTGCACGGGCTGTTTCAAAAGCCAGCTTTTTATTTTTGCGTATCGAACCGACAAATCATAAATTTCATCAATATCACAGCCAATCAATTCTGCAACGGCACCGATTTCGGACTGCGTCTGCATTGTTCTTGTAACAAAGGAAGCAACCGCAGATGCAAACCGCTCGGCATCTCCGGGCTTTCTTGAGCCGTTACGAATGCGAAAAACGGCAGACGCATCATAATTTGTGTACTGACACAACTGCGTCAGATTGACATTGAGTGCAGAGAGAAGTGTGTTGAAATTTTTCCGCAGTAACTCCTTGTCTGTGGATACAAAATCATCGCAGCTTACAAACGCTTTTTTCACAGCGTCAGCGGTGATTTGTAACTTTCCTTTTTGTGCGGAAATCCGTGCCAGCGCACAGCATAAATCCTCAAAATGCTTTGTTCCAAGCTCGGGTACTCGTTCGCCGTTTCTGTATCGGCTGAAAGATGCCGCAGAAATGCCGGATAAATTACAAATATCTTTTCCCGTACATGACAACTGCTCGATATAATCGTTTAATTTTTCAGAAAATTTCATAGATATCACTCCAAACGAGTTTGTTTTTAACAATGTTATAAGAGTATATTACAGAATAATTCCAAAATAGTCAATTGACTTTTTTGGAATTATGGTAAAATTGTGCGTAAAATATGCTAAAATAATGGTGAAATCTTTGACAGGTATACGGGGTTGTGCTCATCACAGCCAACCTGCCAATATGGCGGTAACGGACGGTAATAATACCAAACGGATACAGCCAAAAAACATTTTATGCGGCGTTAGCCGTTGAAAGGAGAAGATGAATATGAAAAAAACAAAACCAAAAAAACTGTTGACTGTTCTGCTGACCTTGTACTTGGCACTATCCATTGTACCGATTACAGCATATGCCGGTGTAACAGATGTGATCGGAGACAATACCACTAAACCCTATAGTCATTTCTATCACACAAAGGTTGAAACAACTGCGCAGGTCACCATTAAAGATGCAGACGGCAATGTGATAGAAACAACAGAAGTGACCAAATCAGGGGATTTCGTTGAAGGCAATGTTAACAGTGATGCGGTGCAGGCAGAAATCAAAAGAATTGATGATGAAATCATTGCACAATTTTCTTCACGAGGAAATATTACCATTGAAAACCGTAATAGCACATTTATGTTTGATCATTTTGAGAGTGGTAATATAATTGCACCAGATGGCGATATACTCGTCGGCGATCAGGATGCTCTCGAAAAAGCAGCTTCCGGAAGTGTGAATCGGAATATTGTTGTTCATGAATATCAAGTGTATCAGACAACCTATGACCTGATTGTGCAAACTATTGATGGAGGTTCTCAGGACGAAGCGACTATAAATAATGTCTGCATTGAGAATGTAAAATTCGCTTATCGTTCGGGTGACGCTCCGCAGGCAACCGCCGAGGTATATAATGCTGATGCCGATAAATATGAAATCGCTTATGAATGCTGGCAGGAAATGGAGAACGGAGAGCCGGTTGCGTTCTGGTATTCCGATGAAAGCAAATATACGCCTTCCTTGAAAAAGATTACTCAGTTTGAAGAGGGTAAAACCTATATGTACTCCATCGAGTTGAGAGAGAAAAACGGATATACCTTTGCGGATAATTGCTCCGTTACGATAAACGGGAACCCGATATCGGCAACCGCCAATGCAGTTAAAACCGTGGATGGCTTGTTTGTTATGAATGTTGAAACAATTCGCCCGGAAGCAACCAAGAAAATCTCCGTGATTGAAATCAATAACGCAACCTTGACCTTTAAGGACGGCGATAAACCTGTCTTTACCGGAACGGTGCCTGAAAACGATCAGTATGCATTCCGTTGCGAGTGGTGGAGCTTAGACGAGAATACCGGCATAGTTTCCACAGAGCCGGAGTGGGGCGGCGACATTTATAAAAACAAGATCACCGCTTTTGAGGCAGGAAAGACCTATCACTACGGCGTATATGTAACTGCATATACTGCCGACATCTCTCCCGATGCCAAACTAAAGATTAACGGTCGGGAAGTGAAATACACTCGCATAGGCGATGAAAGTGACACCCAGAGTTTCTGGGTTGAAACCGACCTTACTATGACTCCTGCCGCAGACGGACATACACACAAGTACGGTACGGAATGGAAGTATGATGAAACGAATCATTGGCACGAATGTGAGTGCGGCAACAAGGCTGATATAACGGCTCACACCTTTAAGCAGATTATTGACAAGGAAGCCACGGCTACTGAAAAAGGCTCAAAGCATGAAGAATGCACCGTCTGCGGTTACAAAAAAGCTACCGTTGACATTCCGAAAATTGATTCTCACAACCACAACTACGGTACGGAATGGAAGCATGATGAAACAAATCATTGGTACGAATGTGAATGCGGCAACAAGGCTGACATAACGGCTCACACCTTTAAGCAGATTATTGACAAGGAAGCCACGGCTACCGAAAAAGGCTCAAAGCATGATGAATGCACCGTCTGCGGTTACAAAAAAGCTGCCGTTGACATTCCTGTGACAGATTTTAGAAACAGTTCGGACGACCAACCGAATAAGCCTACAAATACTGCCTCTTCCGAAAGCAGTTCTGCTGACCAAACAAACAAACCGATAAATACAGCCTCACCGAAAACAGGTAATACCGATAATATGATTTTGTGGATTGTCCTGCTGGTTATCGGCGGCGGTGCATTCATTACCGCAACGGCTGTTGACAGAAAGAAAAAGTAAAACAAATAACAGAAGAGATTAAACTATAAGGCGGCTATCGAAAACGATAGTCGCCTTGTCTTTTTGCAAAATTCATTTTTAATTTGCGTTTGTTGTTACCTGAGTTGCGTTTGCCACATAGCTTTCATACTCGTCAATGCCCCAGTTTTCTTTTACTTCATCAGAGATAGGAAAGGTGCGAAACAGCATTGTACTGCGTTCACTGTCTGCCTTATCCTCATTGGTGCTGAGAGCATAGACATTGCCGTTGTACCACAGCTCATTTGTATTTTCAAAGGTTGTAAGATAGAAAATATCCTGAATTGTATCAACCTTATTAATGCCCATTCCGCTTACTGCGGCAGCCATTACGGCACTTTTCATCAGGATTGTATCGCTGTTATTTTTCTCGTTTTCAATCGAAACAAAGTTGCTCATTGTTGTTCCGAGACCGATATTCATAATATAATTTGTCTTTGTTTCAACAGAGGCTGTGAAGTTGATTTTATCGGCATTGTAGTAATAACACTGATACTCCGTTCCGTTTGCATCATTCTGAGGACTGCCGAGCATTTTCCAACCCTTTGGATTAATCATATCAAGATTACCCGCCTCTTTGAGCATTTCGTTGTAATTATACGTAAATTCTTCAAGAGTGATTGCGTAGCACATTCCGTTTACATTTTCACTTTCTTTGCGAATGTTCGGATTTTCTGTTACCTTTGCCTCATCGAGAGTAGAAAATTTATCGGGCGCATCTACTACACCCGAAACATCGGCATTCTTCTTGTCAGAACAGCCGAAAAGTGAAAGCATGAGGATTGCCGCTACAATCAGAACTAAAGATTTTTTCATCAAATCACCAGATTTTCATATGTGTCAAAAACTCCACTTAAAAAAGTGGAGTTTTCTTATTTTTATCAATTATTCTTCCGTATTTTCTTCGGTTGAATCAGAAGTTTCGCCCTCGTTATTTTCGGAAACTTCTTCTGCAACCGCTTCTGACGGTTCGCCGTTTTCTGCGTTATCTTCGCTCTCGGCTGATTCATCATCTTCACCGTCAATGTGGGGAACACGGGCGATTGTTACAACCCTGTCGTCACCGTTTACTTTCATTACGGTTACACCCTTTGAAGGACGGGCGCAAACACGAATTGATTCGGCGGCAATTCTGATAATAATACCTTCTTCTGAGATGATAATAATATCATCGTCAAGGTTAACCACCTTGATAGCGGCAACATCGCCGTATTTTTCCGTGTGGTAGTTGGTAAGACCTTTACCGCCACGGCTCTGAACACGGTAATCATCGGGACTTGAAAGTCTGCCGTAGCCTGTTTCGGAAACTGTGAGAACAAGACCGCCCTCACGGACAACACTCATTCCGACTACGCAGTCGCCCTCTTTGAGAGCCATTGCCTTAACACCTCGAGCCTGTCTGCCCATTGAACGAATATCGGTTTCGTTAAAGCGAATAGCCATACCTTTCTTGGTAGCGATAATAACCTGACTATTACCATCAGTCATTCTTACCCACGCAAGTTCGTCACCCTCGTTAAGTTCAAGAGCGATAAGACCGCCCTTTCTTGAGGTATTGTATGCATTGAGTTCAATACGCTTGATAATGCCCTGACGGGTGACCATAACAAGGTATTTTTCCTCGTCAAATTCAGGCACTCTTATCATTGAGGTTACCTTTTCATCAGGTGAAATCGGGATCAGATTTGCAATATTCACACCCTTTGACTGACGGCTTCCCTCGGGAACTTCATAGCATTTAAGGCGATAAACTCTGCCCTTGTCGGTAAAGAACAGAACATAATCGTGTGAATTGATTACGAACATTTCAGCAGCAATATCTTCTTCACGGCGTGACATACCCGATACACCGCGACCTCCTCTGCGCTGAATTTTGTAGGTATCGGCAGAAAGACGCTTTACATATCCAAACTGTGTAAGTGTAAGAACGCACTCCTCCTGCGGAATAAGATCCTCAATATCAACCTCACCGCTGACAGCACAAATTTCTGTTCTTCTCGGGTCGGCATATTTATTACGAATCTGCATAATTTCTTCTTTTACGATTTCAAGCTGTCTTGGCTCGCTTGCAAGAATTTCGAGATATTCTTCAATCTTTGCGTGGAGGGCTGCAATTTCATCCTCAATCTTAGTCTGCTCCATATTTGTGAGCTGTCCGAGACGCATCTGAACGATAGCCTGAGCCTGAACATCATCAAGACCGAAACGCTCCATAAGACCTGCTTTTGCGCTTACAGTATCCTTGCTGTTTCTGATAATTTTGATTACCTCGTCAATGAAGTCAAGCGCAATCTTCAAGCCCTCAAGAATGTGAGCTCTGTCACGGGCTTTTTTGAGGTCAAAATCAGTACGGCGGCGAATAACCTCAGCCTGAAATTCAATATAGCATTGGAGCATTTCCTTGAGTGAAAGAATTTTAGGCTCGCCGTCAACGATAGAAAGCATAATTGCACCGAAGGTTGTCTGCAACTGTGTATATGAGAACAGCTGGTTAAGAACAATCTGCGGTGAGGCATCTCTCTTGATGTCAATTTCAATGTGCATACCCTTACGGTCGGAATGATCCTCGATATTTGAAATACCCTCAATTCTCTTATCCTTTACGAGGTCGGCAATGTTTTCAATAAGTCTTGCTTTGTTGACCTTGTACGGTAGCTCCGTAACGATAATTTTATATCTGCCGTTTTTAGCTTCGATAATTTCGGTCTTGGCTCTTACGGTGATTTTTCCTCGACCTGTTGCATAGGCGGCACGAATACCGCTTCTGCCCATGATAATACCGCCTGTCGGAAAGTCTGGTCCGGGCATACACTCCATAATCTCTGCAAGCTCGGCATCGGGATTGTCAATGAGAGTACAAACTGCGTCAATTGTTTCACCGAGGTTATGCGGAGGAATTTCGGTTGCCATACCAACGGCAATACCGCTTGAACCGTTTACGAGAAGGTTTGGAAAACGGCTTGGAAGAACAGTCGGTTCTTTAAGACGGTCATCGTAGTTCGACATAAAGTCAACCGTGTTTTTCTCGATATCTGTGAGCATTTCAAGAGAAATTTTACTCATTCTTGCCTCTGTATAACGGTAAGCGGCAGGCGGATCACCGTCCACCGAACCAAAGTTACCGTGACCGTCAACAAGCATATATCTCATGGAAAAATCCTGTGCAAGACGAACCATTGCGTCATAAACCGAGGCGTCACCGTGAGGGTGATACGAACCAAGCACCTGACCTACCGTGTCGGCACACTTGTGGTACGGCTTTGACGGATCAAGACCGATTTGATTCATTGTATAGAGTATTCTTCTGTGAACAGGTTTCAAACCGTCTCTGACATCGGGCAACGCACGGGAAACAATAACGCTCATGGAGTAGTCCAAAAAGCTTTTTCTCATTTCATTTTGCAGATCGACATCAATAATTCTCGAATTCTTGTTCTGATTCTGTTCGTTATCCATATTCTTTCCTCGCTTTTCAAGCTCTTGTTACTGTCTGTTCAATAATTTATAATAATGTTATTTTGCGTTTTTTGGGTGGCTTAGTGTGTGATTTTGTTTCAGTAGGGGCGTTCATTGGACGCCCGCCTTGATGAAACGATTTGTTTTACACATATTTTTTGATGTGATGAAAAGTGTGTATGAATTTTGTAGCGGCAAACCGTGTTCGCCATTCATTTTGCTTGAAAAAGCAAAATGATTAAACAACATTTTTTATTTAACATCATTACCGATTTAAACAAATCATTTGTATCGCCAAGTAGGTTTTGCAATTGTTTTTATTTTGTGCCTTTATTCAATTCGTGTTTACACACGAATTGATTGGCGATCACTGATCGCCGCTACAGTATGGCAATACATTTGCGGCATTTATAAAATCACATTTTCGGCATATTTTGTACTGTTACTTGCGGGCGGCCAATGACCGCCCGTCTGAAATATAGTCGCAATGCGTTGCACATAAATGTGCCGCCTTTTGCTCGTTATTTCAGACAGCGCTTTGCTCCCTTTTTCCGCCACCGGCGGCGGTCGCAAGGCTACCCCTACTAACCCGTTAAAACGAATTTCACTGATAAATAAATTTAAAAAATTTAATATCAAAAGTGTTTTACTGCGGCTGAAATATCTTCGTAGAGTTTCGGAAAGCGTTTTTTGATGCTTGTGGGACGGAATGTTTTGGAATCTACAAAACCGTGTTCGGTTGTGCCGTAGCCAAGTTCGGTTTCCGAACCGTCCTTTTCAATACGCTTTACCGTGTATGTAAAAATAATTCTTGCGGCTGTGATAGTCTGCACCCAAGTGCGGATAATCAGCTCGTCCTCATAAAGGGCAGGGATTCCAAAATGACAACTCAGGTTCAAAAGGGGAGTCATTACACCTGCATTTTCCATGTCTGTGTAGCTGATTCCGAACATTTTGATATAGTCATTTCTTGCTATTTCGTACCAAATCGGATAATTTGAGTGGTGTACAATTCCCATTCTATCCGTTTCTGCGTAACGAACTGTAACTTTTGTTCTTGCGTGCATAAAATCACCCCGTTTTCAAAATTTTGGTTTATCGTAATATATCAGACATCGAGATTCTGTACATACTTTGCATTTTTCTCAATGAAATCTCTTCTCGGCTCAACCTTATCACCCATAAGAATTGTGAAGGTTTCGTCTGCCTGTTCTGCATCGCTGAGATCAACACGGAGCATAAGTCTTGTTTCGGGATTCATTGTTGTTTCCCAAAGCTGTTCGGAGTCCATCTCACCAAGACCTTTGTATCGCTGAACTTCGGTTTTACCCTCTATTTGAGCCAGAATTTGGTCACGCTCAAGGTCTGAATACGCATATTTATGCTCTTTGCCCTTTGAAATTCTAAAGAGAGGCGGCTGGGCAA
>PPYE01344082.1_pt1 | contig 15039 bp, 10 predicted proteins | sample 1559881 | NCBI WGS metagenome assembly PPYE01 (sample SAMN08240022, study PRJNA423297) | Human gut metagenome, whole genome shotgun sequencing project. | reverse complement strand
TTTCGCGGGCTAAGTCACAATTCTATTTAGTCGTATCGGGAAACGAACAACCCAAAGACTGCAATATCAGCGATTTGATTGCTTATATCGAATATAACAATGGCACTCCAGTAAGATTCATTCTATATTCGATTATCTATATGAGCAATACACAGATGCCCAAATTGCCTATTTGAAGAAACACAAGAAAATATCCGAATACGATTCCGAGAATCTTACATTTGCATTACTTGAAGATATCCTGAAAGAGAATATCAATATGCGTCATTTGAATATCATTTGCCATTTACCACTCTATATGTTGATCCAGGATTATTCTCTATTGAATGAAGAGGAAAGTAAATATGCTGCAAATATAAATACTCATATCGATTTTCTAATTTATAATCGTGTGAGTAAACAACCGGTATTGGCTATTGAGACAGATAGTTATACATTCCATAAATCGGGTACAAGTCAATCAGAACGTGATATTAAAAAAGATCGTATTTTAGAGTTGTACGGAATTTCATTGGTGAGATTGTCTACTATTGGTAGTAATGAGAAGAAAATTATTGGAGATAAGTTAAGTGAAGTATTACATTTACATTAGAATAACCATCTCAAACCATAACTATATTTAACGTACACTCTCTTACCCAAATCAATATTCAGATTAATATACAAAAAGATAAAAAGACTTCCATTATTACGAATCAGAAGAAATACAAGAAGATGCAACTATCTGAAAAATTCAGATAGTTCAGTAAGAGGAAAAAGAGTTTTATCCCGAACGTCAAAACATAACTTTGAGAATTGTACTTTGCATAATCACTAAACTATATCGCACGTTTCATTACTCAATCAATACGATAAGCGATACATAAAATAATATTTATATTGCTAAATTTTCCCATTTACAGGGTCATTTACAGGGTCTTTACAGAGTCAAGTTCTAAATCAATATAAAAAATACGGTCCTGCCGACCCGTTGCATTACATATCTATGCCGAAGCCTAGGATACAGTGGGGGCATTAACCCTCCACACGGGAACAGAACCGTAATATCGCGAAACTACGAACATATTAAAAATATGTTCGTAGTCGTTTACGACTAAAGGCTCCTTGGCTTCCAGTCGGCAAAATAGACATGTAATGCCCTACAAAGATAAGACTATTTCCTTATAAAGCCAATAAAATCAATGTTTTATTATAAAATAATGCTGAATGATATATAAAAATCTCAATAAAAAGATACGACCCTGATCCCCCGCTGCATTACAAATCTATTAGCCGCAGCCTAGGATATGAGTGGGGTAATTAACCTACCACACGAGGAACACAGAGCCGTACTATCATTAACTGCAAAGTATATATACCTGCAACTGACGACAACTAAGGATCTCCTAAGACATATAAACGACTTAAATATTGTAATGCAATACAAAGGTGAACATAAAATCCGAGAAAACCAAAGCACCAAGCATTATTCTTATAGCAAATGTACATTATATATCGCCTAAGATAAAATGACTGATATTTTAAAGAATTGAATCTAAACAGAAAAATCACCTTTGAAACACAATGTAACAAAGGTGATTTATTTGCACTAATTTCATTTCAAGATATTATTCCCGAAAGCTACTCTTTATTTTTCTGCGGTACTTCAATCCCCTCCGGCCATATAGCAGTTGTATAAGCCACAGCATCATTTCCATTACCGGTCAAGTCTTTTGCAATGTTATTTCCTTTACCTTCGTTGAACTTCCAGTAAGCTTTCAAACCAGTAGTTTGGGGATCAACATCATACATATTCCTATAAATTTCTTCTTGTGAACGGAGCACATTCCATATACGTACTTCACAAATCTCTCCATTTAATTGCCGACTCATATCGTCGGGGTCTCCATAAGAGTGTCCTATCTTAAACATAAAGTCTCCTTTCTTCTGTTTTCCAAGGTTTATGGCTTCCCCATTTCCGTAATCGTCAACGCGGCTCTGCTCTTTACCATCTACATACATAATAGCAGCTTTTGTCTCCGTGTCATAAGTAACGGCAACATGATACCACTCACCAGGTTGCAGCAGTTTACCATCATTGGCATTTGGAAATTTCATTTCATTAGCCGCAAATTGCAATTGCTGTCTAGGAAAGCCAGAATCACCAAAACGTAACAAACAATATTGCTCAATACCCATAATGGATGAGATTTCAGTAAGAGGATCAAATCTATTCACTCGAACAACAGCTTCGAAAGTAAGTTGCTTCAATCCGTTTACTACATTAGCAGTAGGACTACCGGCAACAAATCCCGGTATCTCAAAATAATTGTTAGCAAGACTGACAGCAGTAGTTATAGCACTGGAACGACGCACTATGTAACAGATATTTTTAGATCCGCCCAATATGCTCATCCCTCCTGATGCTTCTCCAATAGTAACAGGTAATAGAAAGCTAGTGTCAATATCCAAGTCTATCAGGTTGGAAAATTCAATAGTTACCATTTCCGAATCTACACTTCCCTTAGGAATGACAACATGCTGGGTGGAGAACTTATAATACTTAGCATCCAACATTGCATAATTATTCCCTAAACGTGCATTATAATAACTTATCAATGAAGGATCTGTCCGAAAGCTGACATCTATATCCTGCTCAGCAGGATATGCCAGTACAGCAGAAATCTGTTGCTGTCCATCCTGTTTAAGATTATTAAATGTAAAATTAGCTATATCCTTCACTTTCGCCGCATCAATATATACACTATTACCAAAAGGAGATTCCTTAGTATAATCTTTGTTGTCACAACCTGTTATTAATAACAGGAAAACCATGACCAAACAATTATTACTTATTTTCATTATATTCTTGTTTTGAATTATCAGACTCATTATATCTTTAGTTTTAAGATTCATTTTATTTCTCACATTCCGGACGGACGTACCCATCCTTTTGAATACACATTATACATCTGGCGCAAAAGCCAGTCCAACGGTTTATAAGTATAAGAATACTCACCGGAAATAAATCCCCAATCATAAGGAGGATAGATGGATTGCCCCCAATAAGCACCATCATCCATCATAGCGTTAATGCCATCTCCTATCGCGATATCGTTCACCATTCCTTCATACATATTTTGCTCATTGGCTGTAAGATCAAACGCATATACAACAATATTATTTTTTTTACGCTTATTCATTTTCCAATCCACCATCCTATATTGCGATTTATCTCTCAAAGGATTTTCTCCTTTTTCATATAATGGAATAACCAAACTTCCATAACATTCCGGTGCCAGCCCTATAATAGGTTTACGAGTATATTCACTATAAGGATGCTCTGCGTCCCATGGTTCTATAATCTGTACCACTTCTTTTCCACTATCATACGCATGCCACGCATAGTCTATATACTTACCTACCTCAATGCCGCCACATCGATTTACATCATAAAAATATTCAGTAGCTTCTCCCTTATCAACAACTGTCAGCAACTTTTCAGGAAGTGCATCCCGCAATGCTTTTATTAGTTTAGGATAAGAGACTGTATTCATAGCAAACATACCTTCCTTGTTATAAGTACTCACTTTGTCCCAGAGATTTATTCCATCCAAACGATAAAGTTCTACCACATTTTTCACCTGTTGAACAAAATCTGCAAGCTGCATATCGTTTAAATTACAAAAGCCAAATCCTTTATTACCATTTTCAATGCTAAGACATACTTTACGTCCGTGTTCCTGAAGCGGACGAATAAACTTATCCGCCTTTTCCAACACATCACGTATGTCACTACTCAAATTGAGCAGTGCACGTCCTGTTGCAGACTCATAGTCCATTGTCACAATTCGTAGATTCACGATACTACCTATATTATGTAAAGCTTGAGTATAATCTATCTGATTAATTTTTTGAATTCCATAAACATCAGCTATCAACGGTTGATAAGTTGAAGTATTCACATAGAAAACAACAAATGCATCAGGTAGCATTGGCGGCATATCTATTTGTTCATACTGGTTATTAGGATAACAAGTCGTTATTCTTTTCCGAATATTTACAATATAATAAAGCACCTGTTTCTTAGTATCCACCTTTACTCCTGTAGGTATTTCTTCCATAGTTAATGGCAAAAGATATGGAGTATCAGTATTCAGTCCGGCTGTGGATATAGTAAATTTGATTTTGGCAGATTTTTGTTCTCCAGCATCTATTGAAAGAACTCCGCCATTTTCGAACTGCACATTCCCAGCCGGCAATGTATTCAATTTGGAATTGTTTTCCTCATTATAATCTTCTACAAGCTTCTCGTTTACAACGGCTGTGACAGTCAACCTGCTTCCGGCTGATTGTGACAGTGAATAGAATATTTCCTCTGTGGCAGATTCGTCCCCTTCCGTCAACTCAATAAATGCTTTATTAGTCAATGTAGTTGTGTTACGCAGGGCACCTGCAATATTATCCATAGCCGTCTCGTCAGGCATTCTGTCCGCATTCATTGAGATAGTCTCTTCGGTACACCCTGTTACTCCTATTTTCAGTAACAATACTAATATAAAATGTATGATAAGATTCTTTTTCATATTAATTCTTTTTTATTTCGATGGGTTCATTAGTTGAATAGCCGTTCGTGTAATCTCGTAATTCCTTATCGGGCTATAATAATCATTGCCTATAGCATAAATTCCCAATCCAGCTAATGGACCAAGAGCAACCACACGGTCAGTCATTAAAGTTACAGCCTCTTGTTTTACACCAGTCTCATCAATTACTTGTCCGCCCATTTGAACAGATAACAATAATTTATCTTTAGACAATAAACTATTGGCAAGAATCCCCGTCACTTGCAATTTCAAATCGGTAACATTAGTCAACTCTGCAGTATTCAACACAATATAATTCAATTTGTCAAAATCTGCTTCATCAACGAAAGCCGGATTTCCTTCCAATACCAATAATTTATCCTGTCCCGTAGCAGTAGATAATTTAGAAACAATCAGCCGTGATTTCTCTTTATACGATGCCAATTCAGCATCAGTTCCATTATAGAGCGGAAGACCGGTAAAAGCAAATCCGTCCAGATTGAGTTCGGCCGACGTAGCAATTTCTTTATCCAACCAACTATTTAATGCCGTGATATCTGTTAAGGAAGAGGCGTGAGCTACATAATCTATCAAATAAAGCACCCGGATACTCTTTTCCTGCAATACAGGGATATCCTCCCGATCATAATCAGAGATTTGATGAGAATTACCCAAGGTCACAATATCCAACGAATCCGGCAATGACCGAAGATAACTACCTTCATTTAGCGATTTTTCCGGAGAATTATCAAAGTGCGCATATGACAAGTAATGTTCACTTTGTTTGTAGGTACGTAATGCTTGCATATAACGCGCCCATAGTTCCGGATTCTGTTCTTTCGCACTATTAATATCAATATCTACAATTTCAGGTTCATTCCAGTCATCACAAGCAACAGGCAATAAAAAAGCCGTTAAAAACAGAAGACTATAAATGAATTGTTTATATATTATTGTTTTCATATAAATTCTTTTTCATTCTTTTATTCGTATTCAAACTCTCTCGTCAATTGAGATAAGATTTCTTATCCCACCACAATCTCGTTCCCCCATTGTCAGGACCTCCTAACATACCTATCGCCAAATTGATATTCGAAAGATTTTCAGTATATTCTGTAGGCGGATACCACAAACGACGGATCATATGCTCGGAACTGATGCTACCACCACTTTTGTTTTCTATAACCGGCATAAGATGAGGATATCCTGTACGGCGGAGTTCACTCCATGACTCAACACCTAAAGGGAAATTAGCAATCCATTTTTGAGTGATGATACGTTCAAGATTACGTTCAAAATTATCCGCACCATCTTCCCAAGCAATAGTAATAGTACTTCTCGGACCTTCCCAATCAGTATAGGCAAATGTCGGATCATTGTACGCTTCCGGAGTGTCGGTCGAATTCTCCGCATAGATTTCAGAGCCCGACAGACCATATTGTTCAAAAGAAAGGGCTATCGCCATATTATATAAATCTTTAGCTTCCCCACCCATATTCCAACCTCGCAAGGCACCTTCGGCACGTAAGAAAGTGATTTCTGCGGCATTCATCCATAAAAAAGGACTGGTACTGCTGATAATCGGTATGCTGTATGCATTTACCATCTCATCCTTGGTAGTCACATCAATGCCAATACGAATACCCGCGTATCCATCAACCTCTTGCGGTTGGAAGTTTTCATCATATACAGTCATTTTCACTGTAGTGAACATCTTTTCCCGACGCGGATCTTTATAACCATTCATATATGAGATAATATCAGCCCCCGCACGCTGGTCATTCCAGTCATTAAAAATCATAGCAACTCTATTTTCTTCCACTTTCAAGAAAGCGTTATCATTTATTTCCGTCATTACGCCTGCCGTTACAGCTTCTTCGGCTATTCGTTGTATTTCCGCCTGCATTTCCGGTACATAAGTCAAGCGCATGGCCATACGCAATTTGAGTGAATTAGTAAATTTGAGCCATTTGGAAAGATCGCCTTGATATACATCATCAAATTTACGAAAAGCTTCCGCACTCAAATTGAGATTATCCCTAAGGACATCACTCACTTCGTCCAATTCACTGAACATTTGCTTATATACCTCTTCCTGCGAATCATAAGGTACGGTAAGAGAAACCTTACCTGTTTTAGAAATGATTTTTGAATAAGGAATCGGACCGTACATATCTGTCACACGCTGCATGATGACCACACGAAACAGTTTCCCCAGTGCCAACGCCACAGGATCGTCTGTTTTATCCAACAAGTCCCGATAAAACGGATAAGTACGGGTGACTAAATCTGAAAAAGGAGCTTCTTGCCAATCTATTGGTGGATTATACGTTTCAAACTTAGCCGTCCATTCTACAGTACAACCAATGTAACCGGCAAACGCACCTGCGCCAAGTGCTTCAACAAACTGATAGAGATGTTCTTCCGTAGGAATCACCAACCCTTGTAATCCTTTAAGACTGGCGCCTACGTTATAACTTTCACGCCCCAGCTCTTCTTTGTCAACCTGATAATCCTTCCGGTTGACTTTATCGAAATTATCCGTACAAGCGTAACCGACAATAAGCAATAGCGCTAGCGAAAGCAATTTTATGGTAGATGTTATATATTTCATAGTGACTACTTTTTATCTGTTAAAAGTTGATTTTCACATTCAAACCGACATTACGGGTACTCGGCAACATGAAAAAGTCGATCCCTTGATAATAGTTACCAGTCGTTGCAACGGCTTCCGGATCAAAAGGAGCTTTATTATAAATCATACAGAGATTGCGTCCCACAACAGACAACTGAATATCGCATACATCATGCAACCATTTACGTGGAAGCGTGTAACCGATAGCCGCCTCCTGCAATCGAATATTGGTAGCACTATAAGTATAATACTGTGGCAGACCACTTTGTGAACCGATAGCCGTGAACCATGTCTGCGCATCCACCCTATTACGTCCATTCACTAATACCCCACCATTATCACGGGCAACCGCCGAACTTTCAGATACCCCATATTGATCCATAGCCGCTGCAGTAGCCGAATAAACAATACCGCCTATACGTGCAGTAACTAAAGCACTGATATTAAACCCTTTCCATGAGAACTGATTGTTCCATGCCAAATTACATTTAGGGAAAACACTTCCTAATTTAATATCAGGTCGATTATTCACTGTTACTAATGTACCCGCAGGAGAAATTTCTACCATTCCATTGTCGTCCCGCTTCAAATCAGACTGTGTGTAAAGGTCACCCAGCGAACCTCCTGTTTTCAATATGAATCTGGCCTTTCCGAGTCCGCCTACATCCAGCCGATCTTTATTTATAGGCTCACCAGTCTCCGGATGTATATAGTCCTTTACCAATTCTATAATTTTGTTCTTGTTATGGCTTAATGTAAAATTACTTTGCCAGCGAAAATCTTTCTTCCATGTATGTCCGTAACCAAATGAAAGCTCTACTCCCTGGTTACGTACATATCCTGTTTGAAGGTAGATGGTGGTATATCCGGATGACACGGAAATTTTCGGATCGAACGTCTGATTAAACGTATTAGCCAAATACCATGACAAACTGAGATTAAAGTCCTTGAAAAGCCGCATATCCAAGCCTAATTCCCATGAATCGGTCCGTTCAGGTTTAAGGTCACCAATGGGATAATGTGTTTTCGGCTTCCACGTTTGAGTAGTTTCGTCATACTCAAAAGTAGGCGATGTCAAGTTACGAGGATAAGGCATACCCACCGAACTAAACGAACTGAGCACTTTCAGATAATCAACGAAAGAAGGTAGTTTCACCATTTCAGAGACGACAGCCGAAAGTCCAATTGACGGATAAAAGAAACAAGTAGAAGATGAGTTTGCCAACTGTGACGCCCAGTCATTACGTCCGGTCAGCGTAAGATAAAGCATACTCTTCCACCCTACTTCAGCACTGGCAAATATAGACTGCGTCTGCTCTTCCCATTCATCCTGACGTGCTTTCTTCTGAGTATTGTCAAGATCAAACACATTAAAAACATTGGGAATACCATTGGCACGTATCGGTCCACGATAACTCAATTCGTCATACTTATTATCTACGATGCTCGCCCCGATATTGACCACAATAGAATAATCACCCAAACGTTTATTTATATTTGCCAACGCATCAGCATACACTTGTGTTTCGTCAGGTTTAGATATAGCATAAAATCCCTGTGCACTACCTTCAGTAAGAGTAGTATTGGAACTTGCATATAATTTTTGTTCATATTTGGTACTGGAATTATCAACCCGAACACGCCCTGAAATATTCAGCCAGTCTGTAATATCATAACTTAAAGAGACAGACAGCATATAACGCTTCTTGTCATTCGTCCGTAAATTGCGATAAGCGATCCAATAAGGATTCTGCATCCGCAAGTCTCCTTCCCCTTGAGGCCAAAACATAGTTTTAATCTTACGGGCCGGATCCCAACGTTCGAACACTTTTATCAAATTAAAGTCGTCGCCACGTGGAAACAAATAAACAGGAACTATCGGATTTGAGTAAGCACCTTGATTAGTCATATTGCGGTCATTCTGAATAATATAACTTGCACCTACATCAAGCTTCATCCTGTCATTCAGAAAGTTTGTAGTGTTACGGAAGGTGAAATTAAAACGGTTGTAACGGTTGTTCGGTACAATCCCTTCCGAATTAACCGCAGCAGCAGAAAAGAAGGTCTGATTCTTATCTGTTCCCGTTGATAATGTAATGGAATTGGTATAAGTTATCCCCGTATCAAAGAAATCACGTGGTTCATAGTTTCTACGAGATGCGTCATTTAATAAAGTCCCCCAACTCAACGTAGTAGAATTACCTGCTTTTCCCGAACTGCCTGTACCATAGCGATTTTGAAAATGTGGAAGTACGAATGGTTTAGCGAATTCGGTATTACTAGACACAGAAACCTGCAATTTACCAACTTTGCCACGTTTCGTATTAATAACGATGGCTCCATTTGCCGCATTACTTCCGTAAAGGGCGGCAGCTGCTGCTCCAGTCAGCACTGAGATACTTTCAATGTCATCCGGATTGATGTCGGCAATGCTTTCAGTCACTCCCTGTGAACCATTCTCCATGCTACCGCCACCTCCGAAATTAAACATGGGAATACCGTCAATAACATACAATGCATTACTGCTTTGTTCTATCGACTTTGTACCACGCATCACCACCTTGCTAGCTCCACCTACTCCTGAAGAACTACTGTTTATATTAACTCCTGCGACTTTACCATTCAGGCTATTAATAAAGTTTGCATCCTTGACATTTGTCAACTGGTCGGATTTTACCTGTTGTACATTGTAACTCAGAGCCTTTTGTTCCCTCTTGATACCCAAGGCAGTTACAACTACTTCATTTAGCGCCTCTACGTTAGCAGACATTTGTATATTGTACACATTCTTATCTGCTATTTTTACATAAGACGAAATATAGCCAATATAAGTAAAGCTTAATATACTACCTATAGAAGCTTTTATGACGTACTTACCCTCCAAATCAGTAACAGTTCCATCATCAGTCCCTTCTACCCGTATATTTACTCCTATCAGTGGTTCATTTTTCTCATCAACAACCCTTCCTGTTACCTGTTTAACAACCACAGTTCCAGTCTTTGGTTGAGGAATAATATTAATATAATTTCTTTTAATTCCATAAGTAAATCCTGTTCCTTTAAGGATAATCGAGAGGGCTTTTTCCAAATCAATATTTTTCAAATTGAGATTGATAGCCGGTTTATCAATTAATTGCGAATCGTTATATCCTACTGAAAGCTTTGATTGCTTCTCCACTTCTTTCAGTGCTTCAATAACAGTTATATTTTCTTTTTGAATAGTAATTTTCATACCACTTTGGGCAAAAGCTGTAGCTTGTATTACAACCATAAATAAAAACAACACAAATCTTATCCCTTTTGCCTTCTTATCATTTTTCAATGTATAACTGTGTAACATGAATTTTAAGTATTAGTTTGCTAACTTTTTTATTCGCAACACATGTCTATCTGTTTTAATTTTCGATTTCATATCCAAGGCAGAAAGATTTCTGGCATAGATACTTTTTCACATATATCTTTATTATTAAGCAGTGCCTATCAACAAATGAAAGGCATCTGCAGTTTGTATATTCAGGTTAATTTATAAAAGACCGGAAGTGTCCTTCTCTGAAAGTCTATCACTTCCAGTCTTCAATTCATTCACATAGAGCGTCCTGATATCTTAATAATTCTTCGCATAGATAGTCGTCGTACGAGATACGGTCTTGCCTCCCCAAACTCTTGAAGCAAAGTTATTCATTAAGCTTGTTTGACCGGACTCGCGTAGATTGAACATCATAATGGCGCCATAGCCACTATAATTTGCAGCACTACTTTGTATCACGCCTGCACTTGGTCTACCATCCGTACAGTGTATTGACATCTTTGCCCATTTGCTATTCCCTAATCCGCCCGGAGTACTCCAATCCGCTCCGAAATCAGGCCACATGTAACTAATGGCATTCATTGTAGTCGCATCAAAATTTGTATAACCACCAAAACTGAATACTGTAATCAGTTTATCAGGCAACAACTGACGCACTCTTTTTACAAGATTTCCAAAAATCATAGTACTTGGTGAAGGCAAATTAGAAGGTGCCTTCCAATAGTCTGCATATTCATCATCAAAATCCACACCATCTAAATTGTATTGCTTAACACAAGCGGCAATCTGTTGTGCAAAACTTTCAATCATGGCCGGTGTCAAGTTACAGAACCCCACTCCGGTGTGATCACCCAACAGCCCTAAAGAGACTCTGATACCTTTCTGTTGTAAAGGAGCGATAAGCGTACCGGCATTGGTCAATATATGAGACTGATTATTGTTATGATACAATTGAACAGTACTAGCCGCACCCCGAATATTAGAAGCAAACAGAATCACATTATCAATCACCTGCTCTTGCGGATCCGTACCTGTAAAATAGTACTCTCCTGCATTTAGAGGATTTACATCATTAGTTTCAATATAAGTAGTCAACTTCGGCATCTTGTCGCTGACGCCGCGAGTAGTTGGCGAAATACCTTGTTGTTGTGCCTCCCCCATGTAGTCATCACTACTGCAACCTATGATCAAAGTTCCTGCCACCATTGCTACAACGAGTAACAAGAAGTATTTCAAATTTTTCATATAGTATTACTTTTTATATGGTTACTATTTCGCTTAGGTAATGCGTTCTAAAAGCTTAATAATTCCTCCTTTCTCCGTTTTAGTTATTCGACATACCTTCCACCGCTTTAACTTTCTAATATCAAAATTATTTCTGCATAATATAGCATTTATCATGTTCTATCTTAAAACATAAATCTCCTGCTACATCAACAATAACATCCATAACTTCAGACAAAGGTGGATTATCTTTAAACCTGAAACTATAACGATCATTCTTTAAGCTATGCTGATTATAAAAGAACTTACAATCGTACTTACGTTCCAATATCGTTATAATCTCCGTTATAGTCTTTCGATTAAATACCAACTCACCTTTTTGCCATGCTGTCACATCTTTCATATCAGGATAAGTCAGAGTATCTTGACGGCTCTTCCTATTATACACCAATTGTTCATTTGGCTTAAGCAACTTCTTTTTGCCCAAGTCGTCAAATTCCACAAGAACGCTCCCTGTTATTAGAGTTGTAAAAACATTATTATCTTCAGTATATGCGGATACATTAAACTCGGTTCCCAAAGCTGTTATTTGAAAATCATTGGTTTTGACAATAAACGGTTTGTTTTTATTAGCTTTTACTTTAAAATTAGCTTCGCCAATTAGAAAAACACTACGGTACTTTCCTGTAAATTGTTCGGGATATAATAACATACTCCTCGAATTCATGCTTACCCGACTTCCGTCAGGCAAAAAAAATGTCTTCATCTGAGTGCCCGATATGCATTGCTGAGTTATTCCTGAATCGTTTTTTTCTGCCTTACAAAGCAGATATCCTAAAGATATAGATACTATTAATAATATAACAGCTACCGATTGCCACAATCGCATAAACAGTTTTTTATCGGACTTTTGTTGAGGTTGAACATGTGTAAGATTGTTATCTAACTTCCAACGTTCCAATGATTTCTCCAAGTCGAATACTTTTCCTTTTTTTCTTGCTTCTAGATAAAGCTCCTGTAATGCTTCATCCTTTTCTTTTTCATATTCATTATCAACCAACCACCTGTAAAACATTTGATTTGTTTGTTCCGAATAATTATGTCGGGCAAAAAGGGATAATATTTTCTGAAAATAATTCTTCATGTTATCGTTATATTAGATTTCGGAATTTCATATATAACGATTGAAACATTCCGACTACTTAAAGAAAAGACAGGAAAAATAAAATTAAAATGATTCTTTTTAAAACTTGAAGCGACAAATATATCTGATGCTCTATTGTACGAACAGAAAGATGTAAGGATAATGCAATCTCCTGATTGCTCATATTATTGAAACGGCTCATCTCAAAAATCCTTCTGCGACGTTCAGGAAGGTTTTCAAGAGCCATTCTTATTATTAGTTGCATTTCTTTATAATAAAGCGAATTTAACGGATCTGAGAAGCCTAACAAATCCTTAATTGTACTTTTCTTTATTTGTTCCTCCCGATAATCATTTTCCAGTCTTTTGTGCTTGATAAAATCAAATGCTACATTTTTTGCCATAGCGTATATATACCCTTCTTTTCCATCATTATTTTGCCACGTCTCAAAATTAGTCCATAATTTGGTAAATACATCTTGAGCCAAATCTTCCGCATCTGCTTCCGATTTAAGAAACATATTGATAAAAAACTTCACTGAAGAGAAATGAGCTCTAAATATCATTTCAAACTGTTCTACTAAACAATGGTCTTGATTCATATAAGGTTACACTTTTGTTTGTGTTACCTTACAAAGATAGAGTAACTTATCTAGAATATACGTACCATTATGAGAACGTGCCGTTTAAAGTGCCTGAGGTATGGGTGTGGACAACATTAGGAGAAATCTTAGAACTTGTCTCTGGACAAGATTTTCCTCCTGAAAAATATAATGCCAATATTGCAGGCATACCTTATATTATTGGTGCAAGCAATATTGAAAACGAGCAACTTATTATAAACCGCTGGACAGAATCCCCTTCTGTTTATTCTTATTTAAACGATTTGCTTGTAGTATGTAAAGGTGCTGGTGTAGGAAAAATGGCAATTAATAATATTGGTGTAGCTCATATAGCTCGTCAGATACAGGCTGTAAGGGGATATACAAATTATACCGATATTAAATATATAAAAGCTGTTGTAAAGAATAACATAGAGAATATAATATCCAAAGCTAATGGTCTGATACCAGGACTAAAACGAGAGTTCTTGCTTTCTTTGGACTTCACACCTTGTGATAACAGACATAGTGGGAAGTTGCCTTATGAAATACCTAAGACATGGGTATGGTGTAGCCATAATTCTATCTTAGATATATCTGGAGGATCACAACCTGCAAAGAGTTATTTTGAAACTATACTTAAACCAAATTACATTAGACTTTATCAGATTAGAGATTATGGAGAGTCTCCTGTACCTGTTTATATCCCAATTAATCTTGCTTCAAAACAAACCAAAAAAGGAGATATATTATTAGCACGTTATGGTGGTTCTTTAGGAAAAGTGTTTTATGCTGAACAAGGGGCTTATAATGTGGCAATGGCAAAAGTTATCTTTAAATTTGAAAATCTCATATACAAGGAGTTTGCATACTATTATTATTTATCTGACCTATATCAAGGAAAACTAAAAGAAATTTCAAGGACGGCCCAAACAGGATTTAATATTACAGACTTTAATGATATGTATTTTCCACTCCCCCCTATCAACGAGCAACAACGCATCGTTCAAAAGATGGAAGAACTTTTTTCATCCCTTGATGATATTCAAAAAAACTTAGAAGTGTAATTAATTACACTTCTAAGAATAGATAAAATTTACCAATTTACTACTTTGTCCACAATTTTTTGCTGTTCACTGGCTGTTCGACGAAGATAGATACGAGTAGTTTCAATACTTTCATGTCCCATAAGGTCGGCAAGTAGGGCAAGGTCATTGAATCGGTCAAGGAAGTTCTTGGCAAAACGATGACGGAATGAATGAGGATAAACCACTTCCTTATTCATTCCGTATTTTTCCGCAAAATGTTTCAGTTGTTGGGCTATGCCACGTGTTGTAATACGTTCTCCAAATCGGTTTAAGAATATATAGCCGGAAATAAGGCCTTTTTCTTTGAGCCATTTCGTAGCTTCTGTACGCAAATTTTTCGGAATATATAAACGACGTATTTTTCCACCTTTACTGTAAAGATCAAGATGACCAACATGTACATGCTCAGCTTTGATGTGAAGCAATTCACTGACACGTGCGCCTGTGGCAGCCATAAACCATACGATAAAATACC
>PPYE01338318.1_pt1 | contig 15040 bp, 22 predicted proteins | sample 1559881 | NCBI WGS metagenome assembly PPYE01 (sample SAMN08240022, study PRJNA423297) | Human gut metagenome, whole genome shotgun sequencing project. | reverse complement strand
AGCAAGCCAACTTATCGTCAAAATCGGTGTTGCAAAAACGGGAGTGACCATAGATTCCGTTTTCCAAGCGGACCCCAATTAACACTTGCCAACCTATCTACTGGTTGGTAGATTTGATTTTAACAACACGACACACAAACAAAAACACACAACAGAACATCAGGAGCGTCATCATGAAAAACATCATCAAAACCACCCTTGCCATCATCGCCCTGTCCGCCAGCGCACTGAGCTATGCCGCCAGCCCGCAAATGGTTTCCCGCAGCGAAGCAGCATCGCTGCAAAAAATTGGGGTGGTCTCTTCCGGTGGCTTCACCACCCTGGATGACCTGGTGGCCTCACTGGATATGAAAGCCGCTGATGCCGGGGCCACACACTACCGCATCACCAGTGCCACCGGTATGAATAAACTTTCCGGTACCGCTGTCCTGTATCGTTGAATACCCGTTACCCTCGCAACTGCGCCCGGAACCCTTCTGGTTTCCGGGCGCAGTTGTGTCTGAATAACAGGCACCCGCAGGTGCCAGGAGAACATTATGTCCACCCATGACAGTCTGATTGAACTGACTGATACCCTTATCCAGCAGAACGGCTACCAGGGCTTCAGCTATGCTGATCTCGCTGACGGTCTGGGAATACGGAAGGCCAGTATCCATTACCATTTTCAGACCAAAACCGACCTCGGGCTTGCCTATTGTGAATACAAGGAGGCCAGCCTGCTGAAACTGGAAGCTGCCCTGTTACAGCTGCCACCGGGTAAAGCCCGTCTGCAGGGTTATATGGACGCATTTCTCAAATGCGCCGACAGCGGCCAGATGTGTGGCATTCACGCCATGCTGTCCGACAGCGCCCTGTTTGAAGAACCTCTTCAGAAAGCCACCTCACGACTGGCACAAACCGACCTGCGCATCCTGACCAGTGTGCTGGTTTCGGGTCGTGAAAGCGGTGAACTGGCTTTTACTGCTGAGCCGGCTGACGTGGCCATTATCATCGGCAGCGCCATTAAAGGGGCCCTGATGCTCAATCGGATCCCTCCTCATGATGCCTGTTCCCGCACCATGAGCGCGCTTATTCAGCTACTCTCCCGCCCGTAAAGCCACGCCTGTGGCTGCCCCGGTTTAACCGGGGCAGCCAGCACTCAAAAAAATCACCGCTGACAACGCCTGTATTCCGGGGGCCTCAGAAGACATTAAGACTTTCCTTGCGTTTAATTTCCAGTTACCCCTTGCCAATCTATCTACTGGTAGGTAGAATAAATATTAACAACACGACAACACAATAAAACAGACATGCAGGGGGCATCATCATGAAAGCACTTATCAACGACGTTATCGCTGTCTTCACCCGTAAAGCCCATGGACCGGTCATCATCAAATCCGATCTTACTGAGGAAGAAAAAGCAGCTCTGGTACCGGTCCGTACACTCTCTGTTGGCTGGGTGTCTTCCGTGGATGAGCTGGAGCGGGAGGTTATCCGCGAAGCCCTTGAACATGGCGCTGCCGCTTATCTGATTTCTGAGCTTGAGCAGGCCCGTTTCGTTCATGCCCGCGCCACGCTGTTTGCATAAACACAAAACGAAAATAAAAGGACACACACCATGAAAAATAACGTCGAGACACAACTGCGCCGGTTACTTCGTAAAACGTCAGGCCTGGACATTATGGTTCTGCGGCTGTCAGTGATTTTCATCTTCGCCCTGTTTGGCACCTACAAATGGTTTGCCTTCGAGGCCAATGCCCTTCACCACCTGCTGCCAGGCACCTGGCTCGGTGCGCTGTATCCGGCTCTCGGCGTTCAGGGGCTCAGCTACGCACTCGGCGTGGTGGAAAATATCACCCTTCTGGCCCTGATTGCCGGATTTTTCCGGCCGGCAGTGGGTGCAGCAGGCGCCCTGATGGTGGCAGGCACCGGCATCGTCACCCTGAGCCTTCTGCCGCAGCTGGGTCGCATTGACAGCTTCATTATCAAGGATGTTCTTCTGATTGGGGCTGGACTGGTGCTGTTGCGTCATGACCTGCGACGGACACTGATTAACCGGAGGGCGAAGCAACTCAGCGCCGTGCACAAACCCCGCTCGTCTGACGCATTGTCAGCCATGGGGTGACCCTGAATTACGCAGCAGCCTGATATTTCTGGCCAGCAAATATGACACCACTCCCGGGTTCATGGTGAGAGGCATGGAAGCCGCCTTTCGGGCGGGGATCACTCCCCGCTACTTTTTAGAGCGCTACCTGGAAAATAAGTCGCTCCCCGCCAACCCGGACTTTGAAAAACACTATCTGGATCTTATTCATGAGCAGGACCCGTCCCGGTGAGTGAGATTTGTCAGGAGAGCGATATGAACAAACCGTATAAAAAAGACCCACAGACCATTCAGGCACTGACGGAACTGCAGTTCAGCGTCACCCAGAAAAGCGCCACTGAGCGCCCGTTTACCGGAGAATATGACGACCACTTTGAGGACGGACTGTACGTGGATATCGTCTCCGGTGAGCCACTGTTCTCGTCGAAGGACAAATTTGATTCGGGCTGTGGCTGGCCGGCATTCAGCAAACCAGTGGAAAACAACGTCCACAACCTGAGCGACCTCAGTCATGGCATGGTGCGTACTGAAGTGCGTTCCCGTCACGGTGACAGCCATCTGGGACACGTCTTCCCTGACGGGCCACAGGATACCGGTGGATTACGTTACTGCATTAACTCGGCTTCACTGCGTTTTATCCCGAAAGGCGCTCTGGAAACAGAAGGATACGGTGAATTTCTTCCCCTGTTTGAGAAAGGAGATAAGCATGAAAACTGATGTGGCAATCCTTGCCGGTGGTTGTTTCTGGGGTGTCCAGGAGCTGATCCGCAAACTCAATGGCGTGGTCAGCACCGAAGTGGGCTATACCGGCGGACGTAATGATAACCCGACATACCAGCACCACCCAGGACATGCGGAGGCGGTGAAGGTGGTGTATTCCCCGGATAAACTGAGCTACCGAAAACTACTGGAATATTTCTTTAGTATTCACAACCCTACAACAATACTTCGTCAGGGTAATGACGTCGGCTCAAGCTACCGCTCAGCCATCTTTTTCACCACAGAGGAGCAAAAGCAGCAGGCAAACCAGCTTATCCGTGAAATAGATGATTCAGGAGTCTGGCCCGGAGTCGTGGTGACAGAAGTAGAGCAGGCCGGTGAGTTCTGGTCTGCAGAGCCAGAGCATCAGGATTACCTGCAGCATAATCCCGACGGCTATACCTGCCATTTTGAACGACCTGACTGGACGCTTCCGGGATAAGTCACCGTCGCAGACTCGCAGCATTCAGCCCCGCCCATGTGCGGGGCTTTTTTGTTCATATGCAGAAACGAGAATGGGATCACAAACAAATTTCTTTAGTCCATTTCTTGCATACAAAACAATCAACATCCTGATTTTAAGGGGCATATTAGAAAAAAGATGAGGATGATTAGGGTCAAAGGGACAAAGGGACAATGTTTAGAATTATGCTGACCGTTATCGCAGGATCGTTATTTTACGGACTCTCGGCCAGTCTGTGTTTTGCCGGGCTTTTTCGCATACACGCCCCCAGTGCCTGCACAGCCTTCTGTCTGACTTATAACCCAACAGCCGGCTATGTCATGCTGGTTACCGGTATGACACTGTTTATCGTATTTTTGCTCAGCCTTTTCCGGACAACAAAAGCCCCTATTTAACATAAAGGCTTCATTACGCGCACCGCCCAGACTGACTCAGCGCGTTTCTGACGGATAACCGGTAAAAGCGGCAACAAACCACCCGAAAACCCGCCAGAAACGCACCGGATAAATCATACCCGGATGCATGGCTATGCAGCCAGGTGCATGAGTCCGGGTTTGGCGGAAAACGGGCAACGTAAGCCGTATTTCTGGCAAATATCACTGACTCCGATTAAAGTAGTCACATGTATTACACATGACTACAAAGGTGATTTTATGTCAGCTGCGACATCCATCAGGCTTGATGATGAACTCAAAGACCGCCTGAAAACCCTTGCCGATGACCGCCATCGCTCCGCTCATGCCCTGATGCTGGAAGCGATCACCGAATACATCGACCGGGAAGAAAAGCGCAGCCAGTACCTGAGGGATGGACAGGCCGCATGGCAGCACTATCAGGAAACCGGTCTGCACCTGAGCGCCGAAGAGGTGGAAGCGTGGATAGATACCTGGGGAACTGAGAATGAGCAGGATGCTCCACCATGCCACAGGTAATTGTCTCCGCACTGGCGCAGCGGGATTTACAGCGCCTGCAGGACTTTCTCAAAACCAAAAACCGGCTGGCGGCCAGAAAAGCCGGTGAAGTGATCATCCGGGCTATCCAGCAGCTGAAAACGCAGCCTGACATGGGCCGCCCGGTTTCTCTTCTCCCACTGGAATACCAGGAACTGGTGATCGGATTTGGCGACAGTGGTTATGTGATGCTCTATCGCCACGACCGGGAAACGGACCGGATAGTGATCCTGACTGTCCGGCACCAGAAAGAAGCCGGCTATCACGGCCTGCAGGAATAATCCCCCTTGAGCACCGATCTGCTCTGCCGTTCACCGTCGGAGCAGACCGGACTCGATAGCCAGAATCAGCGCCTCCAGTACCAGTCCCACCACCTTCACAGCCAATGCTATTGTCATTAATGCTTTCATCGTCTTGCCCCTGTTTTATCTGATACCGCTATTGCATCACCTGCCGGCCGCAGAAACCACTGACTGTACTTGTCGCAATACCGCGACAATCATCAGGCCATTGGAACAGAAAAAAATCGACAGGAGCGACTGATAGCGTTCAGCGCTTCCCATTATCACCAGGAAATTCGGGTTACATTGGCGCTATAATGATTGTGAGAAATTACACACCTTTCACACCCGAAAAAATCAGGGGTATACAGTGGCAAAAACATTGCTCAACCTTTCACAGGCAGCACAGGCAGCCGGCATCACCAGAAGAACGCTGTATAACCACGTAAAACAAGGGAAAGTGACCGTGTCACGCGACGGGAAAAACAACCCGGTCGTGGATGTATCCGAACTGATCCGCGTATACGGCAATGTGAATTTACCTGAGAAACAAATTCCCAGCGTTTCACACCGTGAAAATACACAGAAAAATTTCCCACATGAGCAGCTGACAGCCATGCAGAAAGAGCTGGCTGAAATGAAACAGGCCATCACGTTGATGCTGGAAGACAAAACGCTGCGGGAAAAAGAAAATCAGCAGCATGAGGACGAGAAAAACCAGCTGCGGGAAGAAATCAAAAAGCTCAGTGAAAGCCTGGAGCAGGCGCAAAAAAAAGGGTTCTGGTCCAGGCTGTTCAGTTAACGCATTCTGGGGTAATCCCGCCCCTTCTGCAGCTGTGGCTGCTCCGGCTCTGGCGCTTTCTCGTGCTGCAGCGCCCGTTCATGTGCCTGCCGCTGCTCGATGGCGTTCATCTCACGGACAAGCGGCGCAGCTGCTCGCTCAAACTCTGCACCTGCCTGCTCAAGTCCGATACGCGCTCGCTCAGCGCCGCGTTCTCCCGTTGCGTAATGCCAAACATCCTCTGCAACTCCGAGGAGGCGGCTTCCCACGCGCTCAGCTGCTGCGCGTAATCCTGCTGCAGTTGCTCGAATGCGCTCAATAATTGCGTTTCCAGTTCGGTCATGCTCTGTCAGTCCTGTTTCAGTTGTACCCACGTCGTACCGTTGTAAGGAATGGCTTCCGGCGTTGTTCCTGCAGGCATCACCAGAAAGCGCCGTCCGTCGCTGGTCGTCTGAAAGCTCACGCCCCACGTCTGCGCGTTCAGCTTCGTCAGCGCGTCTTTCTGCTCGCTGATGGCCTGGTAGTTGTCGAGAATTTTCTGCCCCTGCCACCACAGAATGCTCCCGCTCGTGCAGATCAGCAGGAATGACACGCCGGCGATAATCAGCCACGTCCGCCCGATGGTTTTCAGCATCCCTCTGGTGTTCAGGCTGATGGCGGAGGCCAGCTTCTGGTCGTGGTCGAGGATAGCGCTGTTGATTCGCTTCGCGCTTTCGCTCAGTTCCTGATTTACATACGCCTCGTGCTCGCTGAATGCGGCTTTCAGCATCTCGCCGGTAGATTGCCGCTGCGCTTTCGATTTCTGCTCCAAGTCCTGCGCCAGCGCTAAAAGACTGCTCATAAATGGCTCCTTTCAGTCGGATATTTCGCCCCCCGTCCGGGTTGGCAATGCTGATACTGCTCTGCGTGGTGCGTACCACCTCAAAACCTGCCGCTGTGAGCGCCTCAGTCACGTCCTGCCGCGTTTTAAGCTCCCCGGATGAGGCTAACACCATTAAACCCTGCGTAATCGCTCTGACAGCTTCCTGCTGCGCCTGTGGCAAGGCCGACGGCGTGACCAGCTCGCGTCGGTTTGCCGGGTCGTTCGGATCAGGGGTCGGTTCCGGCTGAGGGCGAAATGACACCCTAAGCGTTAGCTCTGTGTCGTTGCACGATGTCAGCGACGGTATTCTTGCTGATACCGAGCTCGCGTGCGATCCAGCGATAGCTGCGTCCCTCGGCCCTCATCGCAACCACCTTAGGCAAAAGTCGGTCTGATTTTGGTCGCACTCCGGCCTGACGACCAAGCCTCTTACCACGTGCCTTCGCAACAGCAAGGCCTGACTTGACCCGCTCGCTGATGAGATCCCGCTCAAACTCCGCAATGCCGGAAAGAAACGTCGCCAGCATTCGTCCATACGGCGACGAAAGATCGAACGCCATTCCATTCATGGCTATCACGGAAACCTTCCAGTTCTCCAGTTCACGTAGCGTATTGAGCAGATCGAGCGTCGAGCGCCCCCACCGGGAAAGCTCAGTGACCAGGATTGCATCAATTTGTCTGGACTGGGCAAGCGCCAGGACTTTCTTTCGCTCGGCCCGGTCGAGTTTAGTTCCTGAACCTGTTTCCTTAAATATTCCCACCACGTCGTAGCCGGCACGGCCGGCGAAGGCTCGCAGATCAAATTCCTGGCGTTCACAAGACTGATCCGCTGTTGAAACCCGGCAGTAAATGGCGGCACGATGTCCCAATTGAACCCTCCTGGATTTTTGTATCGGAACGCCCTGATTTATATGGGCTGGCTGTTGTCCAAAACAGACTATACTTCAAAAGGGACGAATTTGTATGTCACGACGCCATATTTTCACCGAACGGCAGCGAGCAGCGCTGTTCGATCTGCCCACGGACGAACTGTCGCTACTGAAGTTCTACACGCTGGGCGATGATGACCTGGAAAACATTAGGCAGCGCCGCAGACCGGAAAACAGGATTGGCTTTGCCCTGCAACTTTGTGCCTTACGATATCCGGGCCGTGCACTGGCTCCTGGTGAGATGATCCCGCGTGAAGTCCTTTCCTTCGTCGGTGCTCAGCTTGGAGTTCCGGCTGATGCGCTTCTCACTTATGCCACACGGCGCCAAACCCGTCAGCAGCACATGGACACGCTGCGCGAAATTTACGGCTACAAGACCTTCACGGGCCGTGGTGCCCGTGATCTGCGGGAGTGGACTTTCGGCCAGGCCGAAGATGCCAGATCAAACGAGGATCTTGCTCATCGTTTTATTGTGCGGTGTCGGGAAACTTCCACCATTCTGCCCGCAGTATCGACAATCGAGCGCTTGTGCGCGGATGCTCTGGTCGCCGCTGAGCGGCGGATTGAAACGCGGATTGCGGAAAATTTAACAGCGGATGTTCGCGATCACCTGGACAAACTTCTGAGTGAAATGCTCGCCGGCAATATCAGTCGTTTCATCTGGCTTCGCAACTTCGAGGTTGGTAACAACTCGGCTGCTGCTAACCGTTTGCTCGACAGGCTCGAATTTCTGCGTACCCTGAATATCAATCATAGTGCTTTGGCCAGCATACCTGCCCATCGCATTGCCCGGCTGCGTCGGCAGGGTGAACGCTACTTCACCGACGGTTTGCGTGACATCACTTCGGACCGCCGCTGGGCGATCCTTGCCGTCTGTGTTGTGGAGTGGGAAGCGGCGATTGCTGATGCCATAGTCGAAACCCATGACAGGATCGTAGGAAAAACCTGGCGGGAAGCGAAGCGCCAGCATGACGAAACAATTTCCGGCTCTAAAGCCACACTCACGGATACGATCCGTACCTTCACCGCGCTGGGAGCTTCGTTGCTTGAGGCCCGCAGTGACGGAACCCCGCTGGAGATGGCTGTCGCCAGTTCGGTTGCATGGGACCGGCTCGCTCAACTGGTAGCGACAGGGACTCAACTCAGCAACACGCTAGCCGATGAGCCTCTTGCATATGTCGGGCAGGGATACCATCGCTTTCGTCGTTATGCGCCCCGCATGTTGCGCTGTCTGAAGCTCGAAGCCGCGCCGGTCGCCGGACCATTGGTAGCAGCAGCTTTGTCGATCGGAGAGATGAAAGGTGTTGCATCGCCAGAAAGGCGTTTCCTGCGGCCCAGCTCCAAATGGAACCGTCATTTACGAGCTCAGGAAAAAGGAGATACCCGTCTTTGGGAAGTGGCGGTACTCTTTCACCTCCGGGATGCTTTTCGTTCCGGAGATGTCTGGCTCGCTCATTCGCGCCGCTATGGTGACCTCAAGCAGGTACTGGTGCCGATGATCGCGGCGCAGGAAAATGCAAAACTGGCCGTGCCTTCCAACCCACAGGATTGGCTGGCAGACAGAAAGGCGCGACTCACGATCGCTCTTAAGCGGCTGGCCCGGGCTGCCCGTAACGGCACTATTCCGCACGGTAGCATAGAAGATGGAACGTTGCGGATCGACAGGTTGACAGCAGACGTGCCGGATGGTGCCGAGGCACTCATACTGGATCTGTATCGCCGAATGCCGTCCGTTCGGATTACCGACATGCTGCTTGAAGTTGATGCAGCCCTTGGTTTCACAGATGCGTTTACCCATCTGAGAACCGGGGCTCCATGTCGCGACCGGATCGGTCTGCTCAACGTCCTGCTCGCTGAAGGGCTCAATCTGGGCCTGCGTAAGATGGCGGAAGCTACAAACACGCATGATTACTGGCAGCTCTCACGCCTTGCCCGCTGGCATGTTGAAAGCGAAGCCATGAACCAGGCATTGGCAATTGTGGTGGCCGCGCAGGGTAAACTGCCGATGTCACGCGTCTGGGGGATGGGCACGTCAGCATCGAGCGATGGTCAGTTTTTCCCGACAGCGCGGCATGGCGAAGTCATGAACATGGTCAATGCCAAATATGGTTCTGTTCCCGGCCTCAAAGCGTATACTCACGTAAGCGACCAGTTCGCGCCATTCGCTTGTCAGTCGATCCCGGCGACCGTGAGCGAGGCACCGTATATTCTCGATGGACTACTGATGAACGAGGTCGGTCGCCATGTTCGCGAACAGTATGCCGATACAGCAGGATTCACCGACCATTTGTTCGGAGCCAGTAGCCTGCTCGGCTACAATCTCGTTCTGCGAATCAGGGATCTGCCATCGAAGCGGTTGTACGTATTTAATCCCGATACGACCCCCAGGGAGTTACGCAAGTTGGTAGGTGGAAAAGCCCGGGAGGATCTTATCGTTGCGAACTGGCCTGATATTTTCCGTTGTGCCGCGACGATGACCGCTGGCAAAATCAGGCCCAGCCAACTCCTGCGCAAGCTCGCTTCTTACCCACGACAAAACAACCTTGCAGTTGCGCTTCGTGAAGTTGGTCGTATTGAACGGACCCTTTTCATTATTGAGTGGATCCTGGATACGGACATGCAGCGGCGTGCTCAGATCGGTCTTAACAAGGGAGAGGCCCACCATGCGCTCAAAAATGCGCTCCGTATCGGGAGGCAGGGGGAAATTCGCGATCGCACGACAGAGGGGCAGCACTACCGAATCGCTGGGCTCAATTTATTGACTGCGGTGATCATTTACTGGAATACCGTCCATCTTGGTCATGCCGTCACGGAGCGGCGGAACGAAGGGTTGGATGTTCCCCCTGAATTTCTTCCCCACATATCCCCATTGGGCTGGGCGCACATTCTACTGACTGGCGAATATCTTTGGCCCAAGGAACCGAAAGCTTAGGGTGTCATTTCGCCCTCAGCCGGAACCGACCCCATTATTCTGAAGAACAGCTACGCGATCTACCTTAAGACAAAAAATGCCACTCGGGCGCATCCCGCCCCTACTTCAGGGACTTTCACTTGCTTCTCGCTCTGTCACTCACAGCATCGGCACGCCCATGACGCATGGTATCCAGGCCTCATAATTTTCCCATATAACCTTCTTGTCTTTTGCGCACCCAGAAAGACTCGAGGCTTTAACTGGACAGATGAGCCCTCGAGGGTAGTGTTCACCTGATTGGCTTTCTCATATCTGATGTTGATTCGCACAGTGTGCCAACCAGGTGATAGTTTCAAAAAACCTGCGCTTCAGAGCGAATTAGACGATCTTCGATAAGAGCGATCCGCCTCAAAATCCAAAACATCTAACATTGTCCTAGAGCCATATTTGTACCTAGTACTATGGCGCTCCCATTAACACATTTGATGATGCACAGAAAACTTAGCTCATGATAGCTTTCAGCTAACAGCTATTCGGAAGCCCGAAAGGATTCAACCGTTTAAGCGTGAACCGTCGATTATAAATACTTTCGTAAGTTAGCTTTAAAGGACGCTTTTAGTCCTTGTAAATACGCATTACGACTCCACAGCTACCAAATCCATACGGCGCCAGCAACCATTAAAACACCCGACACTACTAAAACAATAGTAGAGGCGCGATTGCTGCCTTTCAAAGTATGACCAACACCCACATCCATAACTAGGTGTCGAATTCCGGCTACGAGATGATAAATAAATGAAGAGTATACCAACCAGAAACTAACTTTGCCGAAAGGTGAAGAAAAAATCTCCTTGACTTCATTAAAACCCTTTTCTGACTCCAACGATTTGCTCAGCATATACAGTATCAGTCCCAGAAAAATAAAGAGCATAATTCCTGAAATCCGGTGCAGAATCGATGTAAGCGCCGTGAGAGGAAGCTGAATGGTTCGAATATCAAGATTAACCGGCCGCTTTTTATTCATTTTGACTCCAGTCAACAATTCTAGTGGGGGATTTCAGTTTTCGATCTCATTCATCATAGCAGCTGTAACTAAGGCTGGCGGCGACAATAATGGAGATATTCGGGGCTTACGTTGCATTTTGAGGTCGCAAGTGCATGTGCGTAAATTGAAGCAAATTGCAAGGTTATGCCCAATAGGTAGCTAGCTTATTAATTTAACAAAAGTGACGTGTGTCGTTCTGCAGGGCATGCTGTTCCCCAACCCTGGAAAACCTATCCTCTTTAACACGTCAAAGTCGATTGATAGGCTTGCTGCAACAGCTATCTGCCCGGTTGAAGTCGAAGATCGATGTATCTGTAGGGTTTGGAAATAAATGCGGGCGCCCACCGCACTCACGGCTCAGTTACCATTCTTTGTGCATCGCGGCCGCGCGGCTAGTTGGTAGCTGTTCTAAGCCTAGTCAGTGCCGCCCTTCGCCCCAAGCCCCATAGTCAGATTTGAGAAATGACAGTAGGCGATGCCGCAACGCGCTTCATCGACCTATGTAAAACGACTCCTTTATCGAAATAGTGCACTCATCGCTCTCCACGGCGATCCCTTCATCGCGAATTGCACCGCCCAAGACGATCTGCACTGAAATCAATACTTTCTGATGCCTCTTGATTAGAGATGCCAGCTATAATCATCTCATCGCCAACGCATACGGCGTTCGGCAGCCAACACACTCTCACTCACTACTGGAAGCTCAGACATGAAAACCATAGGCATTGAAAACTCGAAGTCCAGCGTACAGGCCCACTTAACGCTTGGAACCAAAACTATGGGGCTAGGTATCTATGGCGCGTACTTGGCTCTCGCTATTATTTACTTCTGGTTCGGCGGCATGAAATTTACCCACTACGAGGCCGAGGGCCTGGTTCCACTGGTGAGCAACAGCCCGCTTTTGGGATGGGTGTATAGCATTTTTTCGGTCGACATGTTCTCCAGCCTGCTCGGCATACTAGAGATTTCGATCGGCACTCTGATCGCAGGCCGCATGCTGTCGCCCAAACTATCCGTGGTAGGAGGCGCTCTGTCTGCAGGCCTGTTCTTCACAACCCTTAGCTTTATGTTTTCCACTCCGGGCGTCATTGAGCCTAGTTTAGGGTTTCCGGCGATTTCCGTTGCGCCAGGTCAGTTTCTGCTTAAAGACTTAGGGTTGCTTGCTGTTTCGATATTTGTGGCAGGCCATTCGCTGGTTGAACTGGAAAAACGTAAAATTAATGCATAATTTTTTCAATGGCTTAAGGCAGTAATGCCTTAGGCCTTTTTGCCATCATTTTCCCCCGCCAGATCTTTCAACCAGTCACGAGGGCTCAACCCCGTCTTGCGTCTAAATGCGCGAGACAGCGCCGAAGGACTTTCGTAGCCGACTTGAGCTGCAATCAGCGTAATCGAGCGCCCTTCTCGCATCAGCTTCTGAGCCAGGCTAACTCGCCAACTCAACAAATAATCAGCAGGCGTCTGTCCGATGACACTCTTGAAATGCACGGCATACGCAGCGCGTGACATATTTGACTCACTGGCCAGCTCTGCTATTGACCAGGCATGTTCCGGGGAGTTGTGCATCTGTAAAAGCGATCGGGCAAGCCGCATGTCGGCCAGTCCAGCCATCATTCCGGTGCGCAACTGGTGATGATCGAGCAGGTAACGGAGCAACAGAATGATTAGGAGCTCAAATAAGCGCTCAAGCGCGGCTTCCCTTCCACAATGCACATTTGCCGCCTCGGCAAACATCCACTCCAACGTGTCTGCCAGCATGGGCAGATCATCGAGTGCGAGCACCAAACAGTCCGGTAATGAAGCCGACAAAGGATTATCAATTCCGCCCTCAAACTCCATGGAAGCACACAACAACTTTGCGCCATCGGACTCACCCGCAAACAATTGATGCTTGGCGGGGCGTGGCATAAAAATCAAGCTAGGGCGAGTAAGCTGCAAATCCTTGCGATCGGGACCAAGCAACGTCACGCTGCCGGCCTGAAGCAGATGGATATAACCTCGCCGCTCGGCGCCATCGTAAGATGCAGAGCCGCATAGGTCGCCGTCATAGAACAGATTGGCCCGCACGCCGAACCGCGAGAGCAAATTAGACAAACGATCCATTGGCCGATCCTTGACGAGTCAGAACGCACAGACCATACCATCTGCGTTGTCGTTCAGTGCCTGTAGCGAACATGCCGGCGTAAATCAGCCAACGGATAAAGTGATCACTGAGCAGCTCAGCCTCCCTTTCCAGTTCGGCTGTTAAAAAAACAACACCGTTGTTTGAAAGCACCAGCAAATCAAGTGCTCACTCTTCTATTTTACGGGGTTGTACGCCGGAATCCCAGAAATTTCCGTCAGCCCAGCTCCAGTCCCGCCACGAGCGCATCCAGGTCGATGAACTTGCCGTCAGTCTGGAAGGTGTAATGCCCGTTCAGCAGGATGTGCCGCCAGGCCGCTGGCGACATCTGCGTGATCAACGCCAGCGCCTTGGCATTGCCAGCTGCCTCGTACTTCGTCAGCAGCAGGGACAGGATCGCCGAGTTGTAGAAGATGATCGCGTTGCCGATCAGCCTGGCGCACTGGTTGCTGATCTCGATTTCGATGTCGGTGCGGCCGGTCAATTCCTTCTTCCCACCGACTTGGGCGATGGTCGAGCGTAGCTGGTGATAGGACTCAATGCGGTTCTGCGAGCGGTGAACATTACGCTCCAGTTGCGGGTCGCGCAGGTAGCGCAGTGTGTAGATACTGCGGATGAGCTTGTCGAACTCGAAGATTGCGCGCCGCGTCGGGTTCGGCGCCGTATAGGTGCACAGCTTGCGGATCAGCGTGCCCTGCGTCATTTCCTTCAGGCCCAGTGTGGCGACGATTCGGTCGATGTTCGCCTTCTCACCGACGATGAGTTGCCGGTCGATCTGGCCAGCCGGCCGGATCAGGCATTTCTCGTACAATGCCAGATCATCGGCGCAATACAGCTCCTGCAACTGGTCGTCGAGGTCGGTGAAGCGCGGCTCGAAACGAAGTCCGAACCAGTGCAGGATGGCGAAGTTGGCCTTGTTGATGCTGTGCATGTCGCCGGTGATCGCGCTCGGCACGATGTCCGACGTGTTGCGGTACCAGATGTCGAACACGTGGTGAGCCTCGTACTCGTGTGCGCCTATCAGGTAGCCGTTGGCACTGTTGCAAAGTTAGCGATGAGGCAGCCTTTTGTCTTATTCAAAGGCCTTACATTTCAAAAACTCTGCTTACCAGGCGCATTTCGCCCAGGGGATCACCATAATAAAATGCTGAGGCCTGGCCTTTGCGTAATGCACGCATCACCTCAATACCTTTGATGGTGGCGTAAGCCGTCTTCATGGATTTAAATCCCAGCGTGGCGCCGATTATCCGTTTCAGTTTGCCATGATCGCATTCAATCACGTTGTTCCGGTACTTAATCTGTCGGTGTTCAACGTCAGACGGGCACCGGCCTTCGCGTTTGAGCAGAGCAAGCGCGCGACCATAGGCGGGCGCTTTATCCGTGTTGATGAATCGCGGGATCTGCCACTTCTTCACGTTGTTGAGGATTTTACCCAGAAACCGGTATGCAGCTTTGCTGTTACGACGGGAGGAGAGATAAAAATCGACAGTGCGGCCCCGGCTGTCGACGGCCCGGTACAGATACGCCCAGCGGCCATTGACCTTCACGTAGGTTTCATCCATGTGCCACGGGCAAAGATCGGAAGGGTTACGCCAGTACCAGCGCAGCCGTTTTTCCATTTCAGGCGCATAACGCTGAACCCAGCGGTAAATCGTGGAGTGATCGACATTCACTCCGCGTTCAGCCAGCATCTCCTGCAGCTCACGGTAACTGATGCCGTATTTGCAGTACCAGCGTACGGCCCACAGAATGATGTCACGCTGAAAATGCCGGCCTTTGAATGGGTTCATGTGCAGCTCCATCAGCAAAAGGGGATGATAAGTTTATCACCACCGACTATTTGCAACAGTGCCC
>PPYE01343979.1_pt1 | contig 15041 bp, 10 predicted proteins | sample 1559881 | NCBI WGS metagenome assembly PPYE01 (sample SAMN08240022, study PRJNA423297) | Human gut metagenome, whole genome shotgun sequencing project. | reverse complement strand
TGGTCAAGCTGCCGACCTACATGGCAGGACTGCTATAGAAGGCTTCACGCAGACAGCGCTTTTTAGTGCACTACCAGCGAATGACGCCCAACACTTGCGAGCGCATATGTTGTCCACCTTGAACACATCTGTTTGCTGCCCGTCACCCAGTTAACCTTCCAGCTACCTTTCAGACATCTACGAGATACCCGTTCGTCCACAGCTGAACACTAAAATGTATCCGGTTTGATTGTACAGAGCCCCTAATTATAAGGGGCTATCTTGTTGAAGGATGCGACGATGCCTATTTTTTCGCCTGACCGTCATGCTCACGTTCCTTCATACGTAAAACTTACTAAGCAGCCGATTGCGGGTGGAACATATCGCCCTCTTGCGAATGACGAAGACAGCAACGCTTGCGCCCCATCCGCCCTTTCAGGCCACCACGGTTCAAAACTGTATACGCAGAAATCAGCAATTCACGCCATCTCCGATAACACAAGCATCTTTATTTCAGGCGCTGGCACCCTGCCCTGTTTACCGGAGATGGCTTCCAGTGGATCCGTCAGTAAAGATGTAATAGACAATAACAGCCAAATCACTCCCTCCAAGCTCCAGCCCCAGCAACCCACTGAGCAGCCTTTGAATGAGGCCGTCTCGGTTTGCAAACGAGCCGCACATACCACGGCAAAAACGCTTTCCACCGCAGGGCACACGGCTGTAAAAGCAACCAAAGTTACCGGCCACGCCATCCATGTCGCCGTCACAGCAGTAAAGACCGCATGGCACACTTTCACCAATTTCAAAGCCGTTCAACTCATCATCAAATTCTTTAGGAAAGCATATGGCCCGTGGAAGAAGCGCATGAGGTTCTCCTATGCGTTCTACGCCATCGTGTTCACCCTATTGACTTCTGCCGAGGTCATCTTCCTTCAGTGGGGAATGTATAGCGAACCAACGTACGATAAAGGCGATGAAGTTGATCAGACAACCAAAATTCTGAACAGCGTCGCAGGGCAAGTCACCAAATTCGTCAGTCAAATGTATCTTGAACAAAAATACCAATTCCTGCTCAGTCTGTTTACACTCGCAGTGATTTATCTTGTTTTCATCTTTGTCACCAATCGTTTTTGGATTGCGACATTATTGTTCGGTATTCTTTTCACTGTCTACGGAACGGCCAACAGCGTTAAGATGGGACTACGCAATGAACCAATCATTCCTGCCGATCTATCTTTTGTGACAGGAGGAGATTCAGGAAAACTTCTGTCTTTCATTCCTAAAGAAAGTCAGTCATTCGTCAACGGAGCCGCCACTGTTTTAGTCTGGTTCATTTGCTGCTGTATCGTTTTCTTCATTATAGATGGTAGACGGAGTTTCATCTATTGCTCATGGAAAAGACCTTTTGCAAGCATTAAAAACTTTACTGGCACTCTTACCCGCATTGTTGCCGCAATATCCAGTATTGCTTTGCTCTGTTCCTACTCTTGGAACCTCAGCGTTCCCGGCTCCTGGGCATACTCTTTCGCGGGATCGCTTGGGTATACTCCTTCCTTATTCGATACTAAAATTGACGCCCAGACCAATGGTCCGGTCACTACATTCCTCAGCTTGGCAAAAACGAAAGTGATAGAAAAACCAAAAGATTATAATCGCGATACAATGACGCAAATTGCGGAAAAATACTCTCAGCAGGCCATATCAATCAACAACAACAGGCAGAATGACCTTACTGACAGTACTGTAGTAATGATTCTTTCGGAGACTTTTTCCGATCCAACAAGAATTCCTGGTATTTCTTTTTCGACTGATCCGATTCCGAATATTCATGCTATAAAAGACACCACGACCTCGGGCTTGATGTTGTCTTCGGGGTATGGCGGAGGTACCGCCAATATGGAATATCAAGCTTTGACGGGTTTAAGTCTGTCTATTTTTGATGATTCCCTCATTATCCCGTTCCAACAGCTTGTGCCTAATCAGAAGAACCCTTATGCCTTCAACCAAATCTGGAACAATCGATATGGCGCTGACGGCTCTGACGCAGTTCATCCGTATTACCAAAGCATGTATCTGAGAAACGTTGACTACAAGAAATTTGGCTTTTCTCACCTACGCACTCTTGATAGCACTCCCTCAATCAAGCACAAAGACACAATCGACTACTCTCCATACGTCAGTGATGAAGAGGCATACAAAAATATTATTGATTTAATCGAGAAGCAAAAGCACCCACAGTTTTTGCAATTATCCACCATGCAAAATCATATGCCTTACACCAATTGGTACATCGATAATGAATTTGTAGGCGCAGATACTTCCACAGGATTGTCTGCGGACGAATATCAAAATCTCGAAACCTATACTAAAGGACTAAACCTCACCGATCAGGCAACCGCTTCGTTCTTAGACGAACTCAACCAAATTGACAAGCCAATTACTGTGATTTTCTATGGCGATCACCTGCCTAGTATCTATTCGACAGCTAATCAGGATACTGAAAATCACGTCGCTCTACATGAAACCGACTACTTTATATGGTCAAACAGTGCATCAGCATCAAGTGGAACGAAACTCGATGCCTCTAATACAGCCTTCACGTCGCCAAATTACTTCATGCCATTAGCAGCCAGCCATATGAATGCGAAAGTATCTCCTTATCTGGCATTGCTTACGCAATTGCAGGAACAAATTCCTGCAGCAAGTCGCATCGCAGCAGCAGTAGGCGGAATCAGTTCAGGAGACACAACGTATCTAGATGCGTCAGGCAATCAGATTACGAAGAAATCACTAAATAAAGGCACAAAACAGCTCCTTCATGACTATGAATTGGTTCAATACGATATGACTGCCGGCAAGGGGTATCTAAACGACACCGATTTCACCAAAGTCCAATAACCCTGTACGATAAAACCGTACGACTAGCCCATGCGTCAAGGATGCACTTCATGACTGATACAAGACCGTTGGTCTCAATTATTGTTCCCGTGTACAACGCGGAAAAATATCTGCCATACTGTGTCGATTCAATTTTGGCTCAGTCATATCGAACCTTGGAAATCATTCTCATCGATGATGGAGCTACAGATAAGTCACCGCAAATCTGCGACAGTTATGCAGCTTTAGATTCTCGTGTTCATGTCATTCATCAAGAAAATGGTGGCATCGCTAAAGCTCAGAATGCCGGTCTCGACGCCGCGCACGGTGAATATATTGCCTTTGTGGACAACGATGATATCTTGGATCGCCATAACATTGAATTCCTTCTGCATGCCCTCCTAACCAGCGACGCTGACATGTCTAAGGCTCGATGGCAACAGTTCGGCGTCTCACAACTCAGTGAAGTCAAATCAGTTGCAGCAGTAGGCACAACGGCACCAGATACAGTGACCGCATTCAAGAATCCACTTCAGTCGTATCAGACTGTTTTTTGCAAAAGCCTTCGTCTCATTGGTGACATGCTCAAGAAGAATACCGAAGCGCGTTATTTCAATGAGGCGAACTGGTGCCGCTTATATAAACGAGAATTGTGGGATGGCATTCGGTTCCCCGAAGGCATGTATGCCCAAGATGTCATGGTGTCCGGCGAACTATACTCCCGTATGCATAAAGTTGTAGACATCGATTGCACTTTGTACTACTGGCTCCAGTCCCCCGGATCCGTCACTCATAGCAAGCGAAATTACGGTTTTTACCAAGATAATCTCACTGCTGGATTAGCAAATTTCGAACATGCTCTAGGTCAGAAAGTGCTCCCAGCCCGCAGCTACTACACTATGGTCGGATCGCTAAATGAGGCGGCTTCGGCTCCCGATTTAAGTTCGAATAGAAACGCTTATGAGCACAGCAAGGCCGAAGTTCAATCCCTCATTAAGAAGCTGTCTCTTTCGCAAAAAATAATTTGTGTAATTCTGCGTCACATACGTTTAGCCGAAAAGGCTGTGTACGACCGCAAAATAAAGAACATGCGGTAGATTGCTTTCCAAAAGCAATCCAACGTTATATGTGGCATGTGCATAGGGTGTAGATTTTAAGCAGCGCAAAGTTTCAGCTACCCCTTTTGATAGAGTGGGAAGACTATGAGTGACTTAATTCGGCGTTTCAAGACTAAGTACCGATATTCGATAGTGGTATTTAAAGAGTTAGTGAAAACTGACTTCCAGCTAAGATATCAGGGGTCTTTTCTAGGTGTACTTTGGTCGGTCTTAAAGCCGTTGATGCTTTTTGCCGTCATGTACATGGTTTTTGTCCGATTCCTACGATTCTCAGACGGTACTCCTACATTTGCGATTTCGCTTCTGTGCGGCACATGCTTGTGGTCATTCTTTTCTGAAGCGACCACTATGGGAATGCAGTCAATAGTCAATCGTGGCGATTTACTTCGCAAAGTTCATTTCCCGAGCTATATTATCGTCGCTGCGACAACCATGGGGTCTATGATTTCCCTTGGAATCAACTTGCTTGTGGTTGTTATCTTCGGCTTCTTCTCTCACGCCCATTACACATGGCATGTGTTGCTAGTTCCCCTGAACGTACTGCAGCTTTATGTTCTTGCCCTAGCCATTTCGTTGCTTCTCGGCACGCTGTATGTATATTTTCGAGATGTGTCCCATATATGGGATGTCGTTTTACAAGCAATGTTTTATGCGATTCCTGTGATTTATCCACTTTCTATGGTTTCGCAGTACTTTCCTGCAGTGTCCAAAATCATGTTGCTTAATCCAATAGCACAGACCATCATGGATGTCCGTCACAATCTGTTGTCCCCAGAGGACATCCCAACTGTCTGGACATGGGTGGGCAACCCAATTCTTTCCCTTATCCCATATGTCCTGACAGCATTATTGCTCTGGCTCGGTGTACATGTTTTCCGAAAGAATAGCAGCAAATTTGCGGAGGTGCTCTAGTGGCTACTGTTGAAACTCCGATTGTCCTGTCGAACGATGAAGAGAATCCTATCGCGCTATCTGTTTCTCATGTTGCAAAGTCGTTCCGCTTACCCACAGAACAGGCAAGTGGCCTAAAGCAGGCCTTCCTGAATTGGACTAAAGGCATCAAAGGATACCGCGAGCAGCAGGTGCTGCGCGACATCTCTTTCGAAGTACGAAAAGGTGATTTCTTCGGCATTGTTGGACGAAACGGATCCGGAAAGTCAACTCTTCTCAAAATCATCTCAGGCATCTATACGCCAGAAAAAGGCAACGTTACGATAAATGGAACTTTGGTCCCATTTATCGAGTTAGGTGTCGGTTTTAATCCAGAATTAACGGGTAGAGAGAATGTGTACCTCAATGGTGCACTCCTTGGTTTTTCCCGCGACCAAGTCGACGCAATGTACGACGATATCGTTGAATTCGCAGAGCTTGGTGAATTCATGGATCAGAAACTCAAAAACTACTCCAGCGGCATGCAAGTGCGCCTCGCCTTCTCTGTAGCCATCAAGGCCCGCGGCGACATCCTGGTCCTAGACGAAGTACTTGCAGTAGGAGACGAGGCCTTCCAGAAGAAGTGCGACAGGTTCTTTAAGCAAGTCAAGACCGACCCAAGCAAGACGGTTATTCTTGTCACACATAGCATGGATGCCGTCAAGAAGTATTGCAATAAGGCAATTCTCATTAAAGACGGTGAAATTATTGCCTCTGGTGACCCACATAATGTCGCAGATCAGTATTCGCTCGAGAATGCACATGAACTCAACTATTACAAGACAAAGAACGACTCGAGCAAGAAGCTTCGCTATCCCAATGGTCTGAACCAGCGCGTTCCCGTGCTTCGAATAACTCCTGTCAGCCCTGAAATCGTCGATGGGGAATCTCCCTTTGTTTTTGACGTTGAATATGAATACGCCATTAATGATCGACAGGGATATCTGGGGCTAATTCTGCAAGATGCGCGACGCGGTGGCCAAATTTATGACGTCGATACTCAAAGCGAATATTTCGGTCTCCCAATTGAAAAAGGGCACCATAAAGTCCGGTTTTCCATTCCAATGGAGCAATTCAATAACGGGGAGTTCCGCATTTTCGCCACCATCCGTTCTGAGTCAGAGGAATCAGAACGGCCAGATTACGTCGCTTTCACCAACGATGATTTCTGCTGCTATTTTGCAGTGCGCAATGATAGAAACAGCGAAAACGGTATCCTCAGTGACCGCGCGTTGACTTTTAATCGCATCGACTAGTCAAGTTTTACGAGAAGGACGACTTTCAAAAAATTGACAGGTCTTTAGAAAGCGACAGCGAGTCATTGCTGTAAGTAATTATGACCAGATAAATAACTGCAGCAACCTGTCCAGGTCGTGATACGTATTATCAATACACACACAGAGAGAGCAAACTACTATGAAAATTCAAGATGAGTCATCGGTAAAACGTCTTGGGATTTTCTTCTTCTACGATGCAGAAGGCGTGGTAGATGACTACATCCCTACATTGCTGAATGGTTTCAGACCCTATCTTTCTGAAATGACTATCGTCTGCAATGGAAAATTGAACGAGGCAGGAGAAAAAATTCTTTCCTCGTATACAAATAACCTGATTGTTCGCCCAAATGAGGGCTTCGATGTTTGGGCTTATAAAACTGCAATGGAATCTTACGGTTGGGAAAAACTCGTATCTTTCGATGAAGTTGTGCTGTTCAACGCCACCATCATGGGTCCTGTCTATCCGTTCTCTGAAATGTTCGAGACGATGGATCAGCGCGATTTGGACTTCTGGGGTATCACAAAGTTCCATAAAGTTCCACAGGACCCATTCGGGCGCAGTCCCTTTGGATATCTACCAGAGCATATTCAATCCCACTTCCACGCATACCGTCGAAGCCTGATTGAGAGCAAGTCATTCCAAGACTATTGGGACAATATGCCTCCTATTAAAAGCTACTATGACTCTGTTGGCCTCCATGAGTCATTGTTTACTAAACGTTTTGCTGACAAGGGATTTAAGTGGGACACCTACGTCAATACGGATGATTTAGAAGGCTTTACATACGGACCGATTACTTTTGCCGCGAAGACACTAGTCGCAGAAAAGCGTTGCCCAATTTTCAAACGTCGCTCATTCTTCCATGACTACATGGATACCATGAATCAGTCCGTAGGCAATGCCGCGTTGGACTTGTTTGAATTCCTACGTGATCATACTGACTTTGATGTTGATCTCATTTGGCAAAATGCACTGAGAACCATGAATCTCGCAGATCTTATCAAAAACCTGCATCTTGATTTTGTTCTTCCCACAAATACTATCGCTCCCATTCCGACTAATAAGCGTATTGCTCTTATCATGCATTTGTACTATATGGATTTGCTTGATAAGACTCTGGAATACGCTAAATCCATGCCGGAAGGTTGCGATTTCATTTTCACCGTTGGCTCTGAGGAGAACGCTACGATCGTGCGAGAGCGTTGCAAAGATCTGCCCTATAACGTTGATGTGCGTGTTATTCAGAATCGCGGACGTGACGTCAGCGCATTATTGGTTGGAGCAGGCAAAGACTGCCTTCAATACGATTACGTATGCTTCGCACATGACAAAAAAGTTACCCAACTTTCTCCATACAGCATAGGTGATGGCTTCGCTTATAAGTGCTTCGAGAATGTATTAGGAAGCAAGGCTCTGGTCAGCAATATAATCAATCATTTTGAGAATGATCCACATGCTGGCGTTCTTGCACCTGCGCCGCCGAACCATGCTGATTACTTTGGTAATTTCGCCAGTCTTTGGGGACCAAATTACGAAGGTACCAAAAAAATGCTCGAAAAAACACTACGGGTTAAGGTTCCACTGGATAAGGATAAAGAACCTATTGCTCCCATGGGAACGATGTTCTGGTTCCGTCCAAAAGCTTTGCAACAGTTCTTCGACATCGACTGGAAGTATGAGGACTTCCCTCCTGAGCCGAATAAAATCGACGGTTCCATGCTTCATTTTGTTGAACGAGCTTACGGTTATGTTCCTCAAGCTAACGGCTACTACACAGGCTATATCTATTCTGACCGTTTTGCGCGTATCGAGATCACTAACCTCTCTTATGAGATCCAAAAGCTAGCCAATTGTGCCGCTCCCTATCTTGATGCGACTTTACTTGGAACTTGTACAAATGTACCCCGTGGCTTCTCTCTAAGAGCTGCCATTCTTCTATGGTTCAAGCGTATGCTGGTAAAAGTGCCTTTTGCCTATCATTGCGGTGCAAAATTCATGAACTTGTATAGACATATCCGTCACCCGCGCACATACAAAACCCGATATGGAAACGCCAACAGCCATCTGAAGAAAGACCGTACATGACAGACAATAGTCTCACCGCTAAGAAAGCTGAGGACGTAGCCCAGCAGAGCAAGAAAAAACGTCCACGACTTTTCTATTTGGATTTGGTGCGTGCGCTAGCTGCAATCCTTATTGTTATCACGCATTTCAACAATCCTTATATGCTCGGCCATCCAGTTTTCATGTATGAACCATTTGGCATTTATGTAGGCAGTCTAGGTGTATCGCTGTTCCTCATCATTTCAGGAGCAGCGCTTATGTACACATATGGCGAATCCGACAAACTAGACTGCAGGCATTTCTATTACAAGCGCTTCATTGGAATCTATCCAATGTTCTGGATTGCATTTATCCTTGCGAATGCTTTTCTCTTCCTTCGTAACGGAGGACACGTACTTGCTTCCGCACCGAAATGGTCATTAATCTTTTCGGTACTTGGCATCGATGGCATGGTCGCGAACACCTCGTTCCCGACTTTTTATACGCTAGGTGAATGGTTTTTAGGGTTCATCCTCATCTATTATGCGCTATTCCCTCTGTTGCGCTGTGGAGTTAAGAAGCACCCGATTATAACAGTCATTATCGCTCTTGCACTTTATGCAGCTACTTTGATCCTTCAGCCAACAATATTTGGTTTGCCTTCGGATCTGCTCATGACTACGCGACTGCCAGAATTACTGTTTGGCATGTATTTCATCCAGTACATACAAAAAGTACCAACGGTCGCAGGAGCTGGAGCTCTTCTAGTGCTTATCATACAAGAGCTTCATCCTTTGCTAAAAGGTTCTTTTGCCGTGACTGTAGTAGGAATCGGTGCATTCCTAGTCATCGTTTATGCAGCAAAATGGCTTGATGTGCAGCCCGTACGTGTACCAGTAAAGTCCATCGCGAAATACTCGTATCCAATTTTCCTGGTACATCACGTCTTGATTGCCCAAGTCTTCACAATCGTTGATTGCACCGCTCTGTCACCTTTTGACGGATATCTACTTTTCTTTGCAGATTTCTTAATAATCATGGCATTAGCAGTTGGACTCTTTAAACTTGAGAAAGCGACAGTCCAATACGTGCGTTCGATGTTCGCAACAGGAAACAGAAGATGACTTTATTCTAAATTGTCCTCGTCTGTTTCCTTGATTATATATATAGGCCTATGTTTTACTTCAGTGTAGGTTTTGGCCAGATATTCTCCCACGATGCCGATGCAAAAAAGTTGCAACCCACCGATCAGAAGAATAATGCTAATCATGCTTGGCCATCCTGCAACAGGATCGCCAAAGAGTAATGCCCTCAGGACAACAATAATGATGCCTATGAATGCAGCATCACAGCAGAAAACACCTAAAAATGAAGCAAAGGCAAGAGGAACCGTTGAAAAACCTGCAATACCCTCAATGGAATATCTAAACAATGACCAGAAATTCCATTTGGTCTTTCCAGCGACTCGTTCTATATTCTTATAGGAAATCCAATGAGTCTTAAAGCCAACCCACGAAAAAATACCCTTAGAAAAACGATTATATTCAGTTAAATCAAGAATAGCATCAACAAATTTTCTTGTCATAAAACGGAAATCTCGAGCACCGTCCATAATCTCCGTACCAGACAATTTATTAATGATTTTATAGAATAATTTAGCAAAAAGACTGCGGACTAAAGGCTCGCCCTTACGTGTTTCTCTGCGCGTAGCGACACAATCGTATTCTTTATTTTCTATAAGGAATCTCAACATTTCAGGCATAAGAGACGGAGGATCCTGCAGATCCGCATCCAATGTTGCTACATAATCGCCTTCAGCATTTTTCAAGCCAGCATACAAGCCAGCTTCCTTACCGAAATTACGGGAGAAAGAGATAAACCGAACACGATCATCCTTCTTCCGCAATTTTCGGAGTTCCTTGACAGTTCCATCGGATGAGCCATCATCGATAAAGATAAACTCAGCCTCGGCTTGATATTCTTTACGCAGAATATCGGAGACATGACAAGCTTCTTTATAAAAAATCGGCAACGACTCTTCTTCGTTGTAGCAGGGAACAACAAAACTGACAAGCATCACGCATAATCCTTATTAATACTTTTAACCCGGAACATGGCCACATGAATAAGTCAAAAATTGACTATTACAAAATCATCCTTCTGTACAACACTCCCTTTAGCTGGCCAATGAGGCATCGAACGTCCCACCTCCGTCGCTTTTTCAATCTGCTCGGTAGAAGCTTGTGCAAAATTTGTTCCCGTAATATTTAAGAAATTCGTCTTAACAAACGTTCCTTGTTCGGGGGAAACGGTCACTTCAAACAAAGATCGTCCCACCAAACCCAACTGGTCCGAGGTATAGCAGTCTTTATTACAAGCGGACTTATGATAATTCAGGAATACTAGAGACACCTCAGACTGATCGTCGATATTCAGCTCATCGATTCGCGTTCTAATCTCCTGCGCCAGTTCCATATCCTGCTGATGATTGGTGGCTTCCGTATAAAAGATACGATTCACGATGAGTGCTTGACTCCATCCAATTGCCAGCACCGAGAAGATCGCAAGCCACTTTACACAACGTTCCTTAGTGAATGAAACAGATGCCCATACCGCCAAGAAAGATAACACAAATGAGAATGCCAACGGATACGACATCTCAGTCCGAGTGGAAGGATTGCCTCCTAAAACAACGCTCATCATCATCGGAGAGGCGCACACACACAATGCGACAATGAACATCAAAACATCAGCATGTTTTCGGGATACAGCAATCCCCATCACTGCCAAGAAAATACCCAGCACAATTGGGAACGCAACGGAATAATATATCCCCTCTCCTGAATACAACGTCACAGCATGGCTCAAAATAGCATGCGCAATTTCGTGAATAGATCCCTTACCCCAACTTGATTGATCGCTAATGTATGCGTTTGTCGTCACATGATACATCTTCATTGCAGCAGCATTAGCGACTTTGTAGAAAGCATAAGCAAAAACAAAAATACCAGCAGCGACAAAAATGAAAACAAAACGACGTAATAAATCATGCTCACGGTCATCCCAAAAAAGCACGAGAAAAACCATGGCAACCCCAGTGATAAACACAGTTACCATCGCCAAGTACAAGGTAAATGCAGCAAAAGCCGTCAGACACGACAATACTGCAACCCACCATTTTTTGCTAAACCAACTGTTTAGCAGCAGCATCAAGGAACATGCTACAAGTCCCAGTGCGATGCCAATCTCTGCCCCTGTTAGAGTAAAACCTACCATCTCCGCCAAAATAGGCGATGCGACAAATGGCACTGTAAAGAAAGCCGGATGGAACTTGCCTTTAAGATTTGAGGCCCCCGCAAGCAAGTAGGCCCATAACAGCGCTGCCAGTAGAAGACACATGGCCGTCAAAAAAGAAGCAACCGCATTGTTATACCAATACAGTCCCAATACCTTCTTTAAAGCGAGAAGGCCGAAACGCTCAAGCCCTACCCAAGACCTATACAGATTCTCCGGCACCTGCATCATGGCCTCCGTGTCGATGGAATACGAGTTACCAAACATCTTCAATTCGTATCCCATAAACAGGAAAAACACACTCAGCACCATGTCCCAAGGATTTCCTTGCAGGTACTTCATAAAACCTCTGAGAGAATATTTGTCTCTCAGAGGAATGGAAGGTCTCTTCACTTCAGAAACGCTGACCGTCTCTGAATCTTCAATACTAGAAGTTTCGACACTTATAGCTTCAACACTTGCCATTATTATTTTAGCTAGTTCCAATCACACCTATTGCGGTTCAGTTACCCAGAATCTGCCGAATTTTAGTCGCGTCGCCCCACACACCCGGAGAGTCATACGGTCGATCCGGGAATGCGCCGTACTCAAGCTTAATGTTGAGGCCATTCTCCTTGATATAACGTTCCACTCGTTCAGCCAAAGTAAGTGGCTCACCTGTGCAGCAATTGATAATCCCGTTAACCTGATCCTGAGAAACAACAGCACTAATCTGACGTGCAAGCTCATCCACATCAATGAAATCGTACTTGTTCTTTCCTGTAGTAAACGGGAATGTTGGCTTACCCTCATTAGCAGCCTGAAGCAGTTTTGAAAAAATGGAACTTCCATGTGCATCGTCGCCGACAATATAATACGCACGAATCCACTGAACCGTCGCATCTTTTTCCTTAGCAAGCATTAGAGTCGCCTCTCGGAGAGCGTTCTTAGCGATGCCATACATAGATGCCGGATGGCAGGGAGTACTTTCATCAATGGCGCCCTCCCAGTAGCCGACTTCGTGCATCGTGCCCATGACCGCAATCTGCTTTAGCCCCGCATCCAGCATGGTCTTAATGAACCTGTAGTGGCTGGAAAGATCTCCCATATGATTGTCTGAATTGTGCTTAAAACCGTCACGCCAAGCCATGTGCAAGCACACATCAGGAGAACCAAGTTCCTCAAACAGCGAATCATTTGGTCCAAAAATGTTTGCCTGAATCTTTGTTGCCCTGTCGTCAATACCATCAACTCGGAGGTCAGAAGCTACAACTTCCAGTCCGGAATCCAATAATGCCTTCACCACATGGCGGCCGATGTATCCGCCAGCACCCGTAACCAAAATTTTCTTAGCCATAAACACCGAGTTTACCAGCAGCAGTTCCCCTACACCAAGGCGTGAAAAGACCCAACGGAAATTTCACGTTTCACTCGGCTTTCGTACGTGTTGGCAGCTACTATTAAGTGTATGGCTGAAGAGACGTTTACTCCTAAGAACATCATCGTGACCGGTGGCTGTGGTTTCATCGGGTCGAATTTCGTGCATTATGTGGTCGACAACCATCCGCATGTGCACGTGACCGTGTTGGACGCTTTGACCTACGCGGGCAACATCGAGAACATCGCGGGCCTTCCCGAGGATCGTGTCGAGTTCGTACACGGCAACATCTGCGACGCGGAACTGCTCGACAGGATTGTGCCGGGCCACGACGCGATCGTGCATTATGCGGCCGAGTCCCACAACGACAATTCGATCGCGGATCCGGAACCGTTCCTGAAGACGAACGTAGAGGGCACGTTCCGCCTGCTCGAGGCCGTGCGCAAGTACGGCATCCGCTACCACCACGTGAGCACGGACGAGGTGTATGGCGACCTCGCTTTGGATGATCCGGCCAAGTTCACGGAGTCCACCCCGTACCATCCGTCCAGCCCGTACTCGAGCACGAAGGCCGCGTCCGACATGCTGGTGCGCGCGTGGACCCGCACGTACGGCCTGAGGACCACTATTTCCAACTGCTCGAACAACTACGGCCCGTACCAGCATGTGGAGAAGTTCATCCCCCGCCAGATCACGAACATCCTCGAGGGCGAGAGGCCGAAGCTGTACGGCAAGGGCGAGAACGTACGCGACTGGATCCACACCGAGGACCATTCCAGCGGCGTGTGGACGATCCTGACCAAGGGAAGGATCGGCGAGACCTACCTGATCGGCGCGAACGGCGAGAGGAACAACATCACCGTGCTTCGCATGATTCTGAAGATGATGGGACAGAGCGAGGACGCGTTCGACTGGGTGAAGGACCGTCCGGGCCACGACCGTCGATACGCGATCGATTCCACGAAACTGCGGACCGAGTTGGGTTGGACGCCCACGCACACGGACTTCGAGTCCGGCCTGAAACAGACCATCGACTGGTACACGGACAACCGCTCCTGGTGGGAGCCGGCCAAGGCCGCCACTGAAGCCAGGTACAAGCAGCAGGGCCAGTAAGACACATACGAGAACGGTCACACCCCAAAGGGCGTGGTCCCATGATGATTCCCATCTACGGCAAAGGATTTACGAGGGTATGGATTTCGAGAAGGATTTGAGGGTCGAGGAGACGAACGTTCCGGGACTGCTGGTGTTCGACCTGCCGGTGCACGGCGACAACCGTGGCTGGTTCAAGGAGAACTGGCAGCGGGCGAAGATGACCGAGCTCGGCCTGCCGGATTTCGGTCCGGTGCAGAACAACATCAGCTTCAATGCGAAGAAGGGCGTGACGCGAGGCATCCACGCGGAACCGTGGGACAAGTACATCTCGATCGCCACGGGCTCCGTGTTCGGCGCGTGGGTGGACCTGCGTCCGGGCGAATCCTTCGGCCAGGTGTACACGACCGTATTGGATCCATCGAAGGCGATCTATGTGCCGCGTGGCGTGGGCAACAGCTTCCAGGCTTTGGAGGACGGCACCGCGTACACGTATCTCGTGAACGCGCATTGGAGCCTCGAGCAGAAGAAGACCTACACCTTCGTGAACCTCGCGGACCCGGAGCTGAACATCCAGTGGCCGATCCCGCTGGAGGAGTCCGAACGCAGCGAGGCCGACCTGAAGCACCCGATGCTGAGGGACGCGAAGCCGATGGCGCCTAAGCGCACAATGGTTTTTGGATGCAACGGCAAACTCGGCAAGGCAATCAGGCAATATGCCGAAGATCATCATCTCGAAGGTTTTGAATATCACGACACAGACACCTTCGACATCTCCGATGCGCATGCTTTTGAAAATGTGGATTGGGATTTGTACGGCACCATTATCAATGCCGCAGCCTTCACTGCCGTCGATGCTGCCGAAACAGCAGAGGGACGAAAAGCGGCATGGTTGACAAATGTTCAAGGCGTAAAGAACCTTGCTAAAGTCGCTACAGATCACAAAATCACCTTGGTTCATATTTCCAGTGATTACGTATTCGATGGCGAACTTGAATTCCACAAAGAAGACGAAGGCTTCGCGCCACTGGGGGTCTACGGACAGACCAAGGCCGCGGGTGATGCACTTGTGG
>PPYE01662275.1_pt1 | contig 15043 bp, 20 predicted proteins | sample 1559881 | NCBI WGS metagenome assembly PPYE01 (sample SAMN08240022, study PRJNA423297) | Human gut metagenome, whole genome shotgun sequencing project. | reverse complement strand
GCGCTACCCAGAACTACAAAGTGACCTACACCACCAACCTGAATAGCAACTGGCAGACCGCTTATGACAACCTGTCCACGGCGCAGAACTACACGTTGGATATGTCCGCCTCGGCCCTTGGCCTGGCCTCCAACGAGTACGTTACCTCGTTCATGCTGGTATTCGGCATCGTGCCCTCTGGCTTCCACCAGTTGACCGACGCCACCGTTGACGGCACGACCCTGTACGCGCTCACCAACGGCTACCAGTTCACCAACAAGGCGGACGTGGGCGGCCTGTACGGTCAGTACTGGCAGCAGTCCATCGCCCGGTGGACCACTTCCGTGTACTCCAACTACAAGCCCTACACCCCGACCCTGCCCCGGACTGGTTATTAAGTCCTAAGCACCGCAGCGCCCCCGTCTGAACCCCAGGCGGGGGTGCTTCCTATTCCTTGCCCGTAATTTGACTAATAAAATGTAAAATGGTACAATATTATCACATTGAGGAAGTATCGCATTTCACCGTATGACGATATTTGAAGGGTTGGAGAGAGACTTGCCGCAGAACGGCTATGGACTCATCCGCCCTTTTTTCTTTAATGTCCTTCCACGCCTACATCACGAAGTAAATTTTAATTATTAAACAGCGTGGATTGTAGTGTCCTGCGGGGCACAGAAAGGAGATTATCATGGCCGACTCTTTCAGCAATCGTATTTGCATCTCGCGTACCAATAAGGACCAGAATGGGAACCTGCACCTGCACGGAACCTTCTGCGGCAGCCTGTCGTTCCCCCGGGAAGGCGATGAGAAGCCTTTCTCTTTGGTGGAGAGAAAAACCCGCAATGATAAGACCTACAAGCAGGTCAAGTGTACGCTGGTCATCGTCCCGGATAACCGGAAGTCGGAAAAGGGATACCCGACCAGCGGCATCTATCTGGACGGCAATTATCTGACTTTCCAGGAAGTCCTGAACAACGTCGGAGCTGAGCTGTTCAACGGCAAGCTCTATGCGACAGTCTACATGGACCGGAACACCATGGGGCTGTATCAGCTCATGGCCGACCCCAACCTGTCCTACAAGGACAATATCATGGTGGCCGGAGAGCTTTCCTTCTTCAAAGGCAGCAACGACGGCAAGGTCCGTGCCGCAATCGGGAATGTGTCCCTCTTTGCCCGTGACCATATCTTTGATGATAAGGTCGATAAGGCGAATGCCAACTGCCAGTTGAGCGACAAGACCGGCGGCAACGGCGGTGGCAGCGCACCGGCCAGTCAGAACAGTGCGGGCGGTTCCGCTCCTGCGTATCCCAGTTCCAATAGCGCTGGGTTCGTCGAGATTGATGACGATGACGGGGAGCTTCCGTTCTAAGACACTTGAAAAATGCGGGCACACTTGTGTGCCCGCATTTTTTATTGCAGCACTTAAGTGCTAAAGAGCTGAGATGCCGAAGACAGTATCACCAAATAATTGCGCAATTCACTTTAAAATGGTAGAATATTTTATATTCATAAAGGAGGGCCTGCCGATGAAACCTCAGACCTGTATGTTAATATCTGGCATCGTAAACATCATTCATGCCCTGCTCTTTCTCCTCTCCATCCTTGCACTGCTCGGCATTGGAAGCCTGGGGCTGATTGCCTCTGTGGACGGAATCCATGGTCTTGTTGGGCTTACAATGCTCGTTGTCGCTGTCCCATTATTGCTTGGGCTTGCAGTCACGATTGCGGCCATCGTCCTGGCATTTAAGAGCAGGGGAGAGGGGCGGCAGAATCTCATGGTTGCCTGCACTATCTGCTCTGCGGTTGGTATCTTCCTCGGCAACTGGCTGATTGGGCTGGTGGCGACCGGCTTTGCTGGTGTCGGTGTGTATCTGGCCATGCGAGGCCCCAAAAATTACAGCAGCGGGCCAATTTGACAGGCCAGAAACCGCATGGTAAGATACTTCTATCAGATAAGGAAGTATCCCAAACATACTCAACATTTTTCTAAAGATTCAAGACAGCGTATCTCATTTATGAGGATGCGCTGTCTTTTTATATATACACAAACTATATCAAAAAGGAGAATGATTTTATGCTTTTCGACACGAAAATCGAGCACCGTACCGAACCAAAGCGGCCGATTCCTGAAATGTGGAAGGAATATGTTGACCTGTTGGTAGGAACGAAACGAGTTGGAGTAAAACGGCTCCTCGGCTGGCTTCAGTCCGATATGGGAAATGGCACACTGAATTTTCTCGAAGCACCAGCATCGACACGGTTTCATGGCAGCTACGCCGGTGGATTGCTGGAGCATTCCCTCAATGTATACAAAAGGCTGTACGCTCTTCTGGCGTTTGAACTCCATAACGAGCCTGATGAAGTCAAAAAGAGTCCTGCGGCGGAATCCATGGTGGATTCTATTACCGTTGTGGCTCTGTTACATGACCTCTGTAAGGTCGGCTTCTACAAAGAGGATTGGAGCAATAAGAAAATTTACTCCGAGAATGGCTCCAAGCAGGACAAAGGAGGTCGCTTTGACTGGGTAGAGGTACACCAGTATCGCGTTCTTGATACCCATAAGTTTGGCCACGGCGCAGCGTCCATAGAGATTGCGGAGCGGTTTATGGGTATCAATGGTCTAACAGAAGAAGAAAAATATGCTATCCGCTATCATATGGGTGACTTCGCCAATGAGCGTGAGACAGGAGATGTCTATAATCGCTATCCGTTGGCCACTTTGCTGCACATGGCAGACATCGCCGCAACCTACCTCGATGAACGTGAGTGTGATGATTCTGGCGACCTCTTCTGGGCAAACCTTAACGCATTTGCCCGCCCAGTCAAAAAGGAGCCTGCAGACAATAACGGACAGGGAGGGAACGGCGATGGACAAGCCACTGAATCCACCTAATATCGACTTGACGGAGGCAGAGCGCCGTTTTGGCTTTGTGAACGCAAAGTCCAAAACCTATATCCTTCTGGAACTGCCATCTCCACTTTCCGGCATTTACATTGCCAAGGCGATGGAGGCAGACAGTACTTCCAATAGCAACCCAGCCACGGTCTATCTAGTCTGGGACAACATGGATGATTTCGATTCCGATAAGGAGCCATCGCAAATTCTGACCAAAATTCACTGACTCAAATGGTCGCCCTTAATCGGGCGGCCATTTTCTTTTCCATGCCATGATAGCCCAGTGTAAAATTGGCAAATTTTTCAGGTTTGACTTCAATATCATGATGTGGTATAATATACTTAACTCAGATAGGTTCGTCTGAGTGAACTAATCTCCTTTAGTTACATAGGGTATGTCGGTGCCCTATCGTAACGCAATTTGTTGTATATGATGCCATTGAGCACTTGAATTTGGGCTGCTTTGGGGAAGGGTGCGGCAGCTCATTCAAATCTCGGCAGAAGCTGGGCGAATCAGCTCCTCCGGCCGCAGCAGGCAGAAGGGTTCACGGGTTTAAATCCCGTTGTCGGGACCACAGGAGGTTTACTCCACCTCCTGAACGTTTGTGTATATAGGGAAGCGGGGCAGTTCATATGGACTGCCCCGTTTCCTTTTATTTACTCAATATTATTGACTATTTTATTGTTATATGGTATAATATTTTTTGTAAAGCAGAGCGCTTATTCACATGTAAAACGCGCTTTGAGTCACGCTCATTCATTGACTAATATAATGATTTATGGTATAATATTGTTTGAAGTTACATGACTTCATCTGTCATTTAACAGTGTTCCATTAAAGAAGGAGAGTGATAGGAATGGCGTATAGCCAGGAGGCAACAGACCTTGACGAATTCATTTTCGGTACTGACTGCACCACAGTTGAAAGCTCCAGATAACTGGCCATGCATAAGGGCAAATACGAAGAGGTGGCCGAGTGGACGAAGGCGGCGGTCCTGAAAACCGCTGGGTGTAAAAAGCCCCGTGGGTTCGAACCCCACTCTCTTCGCCAGAGCAGGAGGACGATACCCCTGCTTCCCGTATCTTCCACCTTTCGGAAGCGCGGGCTTCATCCAGCCCTTTGCATACGGCCAGCCCACTATCCGGGCCTGTGCTAACCACTGGGCTTTTCCAAAAATAAAGATACATGCGGCTAAGTGTCTTTTGCCACGAGGCGATAGCGGCAGGCAGTTCCTGTGCGGCGAAGCATCTTGGGTGTTCTGCGGGGAGTAGTGGCCATATCAATCCGCTGAAGCCGTTTTTATACAACGAGTTGAAAGAAAAAAGACAGCGAAAGGAAGTGTATGTGCTTTGGAGAAAATCACCCGTACTGTGACGGCGACAACCGTCCAGTATGCAGAGGCCATTGTAGAGAATGGAATCCCAACCTTCCGTCCCTGCGGGGATGAGGTAATTCCCGGCGAGATTACGGACCAGGTGAATGCCCTCCAGTATCTCAGGAAGAAGTATGGCGTCGACCGCTCTTTCGTTGTTACCGGCATGACGACCGATACAAAGAAATATGTGATGGACCTCGCCACCTTCATCGCTACCGCAACGCCCATTGCGGTCGTTGCGAAGCAGGACGCGCCGACGGACGGCGAAGCGGATACGGACTCCGCTGATGGAACGGGCGAAAATGATAAAGCGGTCAATACGAACGCTGATGCGGTCAACCCGGTTGTGCCTGTTGCCCCCGTCATCAACGCACCCACAAGCAATCCTCTGCCAGGCAGTCCGGCCGGTGTGTATCCGGGCAGTCCTGTCACACCTCCAGCAGGAACCGCCCCGTTTGGTGCTCCTCCTACTGCGGAGGCCCCCAATCAGGCACCTTACAACGGCTCCTATCCTGGCTTCCAGGCTCCACAGTGAGCACATATCCGCTGGGTGGGAACCCACCCGGCGGACATACGCTGGTGTAGCTCAGCAGGCAGAGCGACGCACTCGTAATGCGTAGGTCGACGGTTCAAATCCGTCCTCCAGCTCCAAAAATTGAATTAACCACGGGTTCTTCCAACTTCGTGGTGGATGACACCAAGAAGTGAAAGAACGCAGGCAAAAGGATATGAGCCGCACTCCGGGATTTTCCCAGTCCCGGACCCTGCATAGTCATATCCAGCTTAGCGGTATGTGTACTTCTCTTTTTCAGTAGTGTCCTGCTGGGTGGAGAGGACATTTTCGACGGATGGCTCCGGTTCATTCTGGCCCCCAGCATTGTTGTGCTATTCATCCTCTTCAAAACTAGACCGGCAAGAGAATGGGTCGATACACCAGTCTGCTTCCGCCTTTACCCGGACGAATTTGAGTATGTCTACCAGAAGATGCCAATTTTCCACGCAAGCGGGGCCATGTCATTCGTTGAGAAGACCTATCGAATGAAATACAGCGCCCTGACAGAAGTTGTCTGGGGCCAAAGGCCGTTTCTCGATAGCGTTGACTTCTACGGAAAAATGGATGTGTGGTCCATCCGGTATCAGGGTGACGAGAAAGCAACATCCCCCCACTTTTCTAAGAAAAACGTAGACGGTGTTTTCCGGCTCTATATGACCGCAGAACAGTCTGCAGAGTATCTGCCTTTGATTTGTGAAAAACTCCACTGGTCCATGGATAGAGTCACATGCCACGGCACCAGGGCCATGGAAGGCCAAAGCACTAAGTAACGAGGAGATTTTGACATGGATACGATTTGGACCGACAGGAAACGGCACTTTGGACTACCCATCAGTTTCACAAAGTACAGCCTGAGCGAAGACCGCCTTTTCCGAGAGACGGGACTCTTGAATCTTAATGAGGAGGAAGTCCTGCTGTATCGGGTCCGGGATGTATCCTTGTCACGTTCTCTGTGGCAGCGCATCTTCGGTGTGGGGACGATAACTGTCCATTCATCCGATAAGACCTCTCCGACCCTGGAAGTCATCAATGTGAAGGACTCCAAGTCTGTAAAGGAACTCATCTTCACAAATGTTGAAAAAGCAAAGGAAGAACGCCGCATGAGAGCGACAGAACTTCTGGATGATGGCGCGGAGGACAGCGATTTTGAAGTGGAGTGATGGCAGGTATGGACACGCTGCAATTTCCCATTGTGCCCCTCGATTTTGACGAGGTGGCGCAGATACTTGATAACATTGTAGATAATGATTTTCCTGAGGAGATGTATCGCGGCCTGACTGGTGGCATCTACTTAGTGCCGGAAGAGAAGCACAATGCCCGGATTCCTTCAAATCGCTACTATGTTCTCGGAGAGTATCGGCGCAACCGTATCATGGGAAACTGCATCTTCGTCTACTACGGTTCCTTTCGGAAATTATACCCGAGGGCTTCCAGGGAACAGGCGATTACTATTTTGCATGGGACCGTTGGCCACGAGCTGCGGCATCACATGGAAGGCCGGGCAGGGGAGAGGGGGCTGGAAATCGAAGATGAGATTTTTGTCCAGCGAGCGCTTCGGCGCTTAGGTGTCCGCCCCGGATGGAGGTAAATCAGATGAGCGTGAAAAAGCGTAAAAAGGACAGCCAGATAGTGGCCAGCAAGGGCACGGGAAAGGCTCAGGCACTCTCTGCCGGTATCGCCCGAATGCAAAAGGCTGGATATAAGTTTGTAGTCATCGACAGTAAGGAATTTGAGAGAGAGGTCAAATCTCTGCTGGTATAGCTCAGTTGGCAGAGCACGTGATTTGTAATCTCGGGGTCGTGGGTTCGAGTCCCTCTACCAGCTCCATGGCACATATTTTGTGCCTGTATTCCATTCTCCCATTTCCTCTTCTCTATTCTCTTATGCCATTCGCACCAAGCGTAATCATCACGGCCGCCATGGGGCAGGGTGCAGCGGCCATTTCATATTGGGGTGTCGCCAAGTGGTAAGGCAAGGGACTTTGACTCCCTCATTCGCTGGTTCGAGTCCAGCCATCCCAGCCATCTCCTATTAGGAGGAAATTGCATATGCAGGCAGAGGTCATCCAAACAGATGTGGGATTGTCCCCGCAGTACGAAATACGGCGTAATAGCATCCTAATTGGTCACGCAGAGATTTCCCATCTGGTTCCAAGTATGTCTCCCTGCAATTTGGAACTGCTTGACCAACACCTGTCCCTGATGTCCGACTTGTCGTATCAGAGCCAACAGGCTGAATCCGGCTTTTTGAGCCGCCTCCTGCGGCTTGGAGCGCCTATGGAACAATCCTATAAGGTCACGAGAAACACACGCTCCATTGGACGTATCTACCCCTTCAAAGAGCAGTACAGACCGGGCAAAAGGGTTACATGCCGCGCAATCGAACTGAATTGCCTGCACTACACCGTTTACCACGTTGGCCATGGTAAGGATGGGACGAACTATCCTATCTATGAGGGAGAACACCAGATTGCTCTGGTGAAAAAGCCTACCACGGTGCGCAATGGGTATGACACCTATGGCATCGTGGCTCTGGATGATGACTCTCTTCTCCTCGCTGTGCTTTTCGCTCTGTATGAGGATATCCGCGAGCACACCTACAACAATCTCCACGCAGGTCCGGCAGTGCGAGTTACTGCCTCATCAACGACCAATCCATATCTTCTGAAAAGAGATGACCCTGATTTTGAGGCAAGAGCAACCTAAAGCGTCCCGGTAGTTCAATGGCAGAACATCCACGTTGGAGTATGCTGGTTTAAATCCAGTCCGGGGCACGCACGCTGTCTGCGGGCAGTCTGTTGCATAATGACGGGTTGACCGTGAGCCCGCCCCGGTTTCGGGGACCTCGCTAAACATCGCGGTCTGGACGAATAAAGTAGGGGCGGGCCTACCTCATCCTTGGGGTGGTTAAAGATGGCCCGGGGCGCAGCAGGTGGGGCTGTTCCAAACACACATGCCTCTGTAAGCTCAGTGGCAGAGCTTTCAGCATATGAAGGACGCCGGTTCGAATCCGGCCAGGGGTGTATCCGTTTTTTCACTCTAATATGAAGTCGACCGTGAGCTTCCCCCACAGGCCGTTCTGCGGGGACTCCTTACATCCATCGCGGTCTGGACGAACAAAGTAGGGACGGGTCTACCTCATCTATGGGGTGGCTAAAGATGGCCCGATGCCCGGCAGGTGGGGCCGGGAGACACGCCAAGATGGTGGAATGGCAGACACGGCAGGCTCAAACCCTGCTGTCGGTAACGGCATGAGGGTTCGAGTCCCTCTCTTGGCACCACACGCCGGAGTGGCGTAATTGGCAGACGCCCGGGACTTAAAATCCCGTGGGAACACTCCCGTGCCGGTTCGAACCCGGTCTCCGGCACCATTTCTTCTCATATATCGCGGGGTAGAGCAGTTGGCAGCTCGCAAGTCTCATACGCTTGAGGCCGGTGGTTCGAGTCCACCCCCCGCACCCAGTGCCGGATTTATCCCGGCTGATGTGGGCGTGGCAGATTCCCCACAAAGAATGACAACGCTCGCTGAAAACTACCGTACCCGATGCGTCGGGGCCAGTATGACCGGAAGATACCCGGGGCTATATCTTTGCGGAGGATAGTTGCTGGTAGGCGTGACAATCTAAGCGGGAATTGCGACACCGTAAACAGCAGGGAGGGAGACGTATCGCTACTCTATACCTGATGGTCGGCATCCCGGGGGCAGGGAAAACCACTTGGGCCAAAGAGCACCCTCAGTATGTATATGTGGGCTCAGACGAGATTCGAAAAGAGCTTTTTGGCAAAGAACTGACCGTGCGTGGATACCGGAAAGTCCATCGTTTGATGATGCAGCGAGCAATCTCCCACCTCGAATCTGGACATGATGTTGTAATGGATTCAGCCCATGTCAGCATCCGCGCTCGGAAGAAAGTCCTGAAAGGACTCCCACCCGGCATTGATGTGGTCGCGGTACATATCGACACGGCTGTTCCGCAGGCCCTCAAGAACAACCGTATGCGGGACCGGCATGTACCGCGTATTGGCATCATGTTTCTCGGCAAAAAGTTAGAAGTGCCGTCGGAGGGAGAGGGTTTTGCGAAGGTCCTGCACATAACAAAAGACTTCACTTGACTGTTCGAAATGCAGAAATGGTGGAATTGGTAGACACGCCAGCTTGAGGGGCTAGTGGCCCATGCGGCTCGTACGGGTTCGACTCCCGTTTTCTGCACCAGATATGGGCCTTTAGCTCAGTTGGTTAGAGCAGGCGGCTCATAACCGTCCGGTCCTGGGTTCGAACCCCCGAAGGCCCACCAGAAAATTCGAGGAGGTCATGTTGTGCTCAAGAAAATCCTGTGCATATCCGCCGCCGCGCTTGCGCTGGCTGTTTCTTTGACGGCCTGCAGCACGTATTTAGAGAAGTCCGGTACATACGATGTTGAGACCGGCGACCGCGTGAAAATCACGGTCGATGCCAAAGCGGGCTATGACATCACGCTGGAGGCTCCGTTCGTCATCTCTAAGGATGACGAGACGATTCTGAATGGCACGTTCCTGTACAGCGAATATCTGGAAGAGTACAAGAGCGCCTATGAGGCCGAACCCACCGCATCCCTGGTAGATGAAGGGGAGAAGGATGGGAACGAGTACTTCTGCTACGCAGTCGGTGATGAGTACGATTACTTCGTGAAAGTAGGCGACTCCAATACCGCAGTCATCCTGGCTTCAACCGCAAGCGAGGAGGAAGCAAGCGCGGCGTTCAACTCCACCGTTATCTCACTGGAAGAGTAACCATTTGGGGGAAGGCCATCATCATGTATGCCGGTCTCCCCGCATATGTCCCTGTAGTTTAATTGGCAGAACTGTTTGCCAAAGTGCAGCAATGCCGACAGACAGATGCCGGTTCGAATCCGGCCTGGGACTTGCGCGTTCCATCGTTTTAGATGTACGCATTAGCTATGGGTTGGCTGTGAGCCCCCCTGCTCGCAGGAATGCCGCAGGGACTCCGATAACCATATCGCAGCCTGGACGAACAAAGTAGGGACGGGCCTACCTCCCCCTGTGAGGTGGCAAAAGATGGCCCGAGTCACGGTAGGTGGGACCGTGTGTATATCGCGGAGTAGAGCAGTGGTAGCTCGCCTGGTTCATACCCAAGAGGCCGCCGGTTCGAGTCCGGCCTCCGCAACCAGCCCCTTATGGGGCATTCTCTCCCCCTCATTATATGGCGGCCTGGTCTTTGTACCTGCTTTCAACCTCCCCACCAGGCCGCCGCTCCTTGGGGACATAGCTCAGTTGGCAGAGCGATGGCTTTGCAAGCCATAGGCCGTGGGTTCGAGCCCCACTGTCTCCACCATGGCACCAAAGGTGCCGCAATTCCGAGCTGACTGGGAGTTTGCTTCACCTAAGCGGAGCCTCTCGCCTCTGACCTCCGTTGCTGCACTCTTCGGACAATGGGGCCTATGGTCAACCGCCCATGGCACTGGCAGATGACCGGCACGGTTTGGAAGCATCCTTGCGCGGGTCTCTCCCCGCGCCGCAGCCTGATGACTGCACATAAGTCGGGCGAAATCAAAGGAGCCGCCGTGGGTGTCGGCAAGTACGAAATTGGCATCTACAGCGTATTCCGTGTGGCGGAATCAGACGCAGCCAAACTGACCGGGGTGCAACGGAAGGGGCGGTGTCAGTGAAAAACTGGCGTGGGTGGTATGAGCAAGTTCGATGGGCTTGTCCCATTGCGACATCAGTCGCATTGCTCAAAATCTACTCCACGGAATTGCTGTCACTAGGAGGCCATCCGGTTTGCCGGGTGGCCTCCTTTTCAAAAATTGCGTAATATATTGTTATATGGTATAATATTTCAAGAGGTGATGCCTGTGATTGACCTGCTCAAAAAGGTAACGGAAAACCAGCGTTTCCGCATTATCGCCTACCTAGCCGGGGGCGCAATCGCGGTAATTCTGCTTTGCTTTCTCATCATTTCTATCATAAACGGAGGGGAAAAGATTACTGACGATATTGTAGTGACTTCGTACTCAGAGGATGAGGTTCAAAGCGCGGAAGAGTCTGGTGTTTTCTGCAAATCCATTCTCTCTACCAAAATTGACTCTGATGTCACAGGTGGCAAAACAGTCGTGTTGACCTCATCCAGGGAGTATGAGGATTACCTTGACAAATACGATGATATTTCAGTCGTAGAGCCAGAGCAAGTCCCTATCGTGGAAGACTGGTTTTCCGCTGGGTACTACGCAATCGTCGTATCCACCGACCAGTACAAACTGCCGGTCAATCTGACCGCTTTAGCGAAATATGTTGATGCTGACGGAAATGTGAAAATCCTGGTCGGCCCGTCGGACATCAACCCTGAATTCGTTTATAGCCAAAACCTTGATTCCTGTAAGCAGGCATCCGTGGTCATCTTCCTTGACCAGGAGCTTATCACGGACGCCCCAAGTATCACAATCATGTTTATGCAGTGAGCCACATTGATGAGGGAGGGGATTCTTGTGGCAAGAGGCGAGTGTATTTTAGAGCCTGGCCCGAATAGCTGGCTGAACCTGCCTGCCAGCCTTCTATCCAAGGAAGGGAAGGCTATCGTAACATCCGACCCGGACATACAGCGTGGCACCATTGAAGCGCTGCAGGCGCTTGAGCCGACCAATATGAACGAATACCCGTTTTACTTTTCAGATGACGAGAAGGAGAGCGATATTGGGATGGCTACCCTGTCCATGTGTATCCGGGAAAATCCCTATGCGACCATGGCGGAACTCGTTGCCAGGTATTCTGATGCCAGGAACGTTCCATATGCGCATGTAGCCACGGTACTGAATGAAATCCGACGGAGCACCGGATTCACTATGTACCTCCGCAACCGGGGAGACAATACATTCCAGGCAGTCCAGTGGACCCCGGCAAGAGTCCCGTCAAATATGACGCTGCTCCCCCCACCAAAGCGCCGGGCATGAGATAGGGGGGGGCACCATGAGGATACCACTTGCCCTGCTGAAGGGCGCAATACTCGGCCTGGTTTTGATTGGAGCCGTGTATTTCCTGCAGGAATGCTATGGCCCAATCGCAGATACGCTGACTCACATCCCAGACATTATCTTTCGGGGTTACACACCGCAAACACTGGACGAGAGCTTTTCCGTCATGTTCTTCTCCTGGATAACCGTCGAGGGGATTTTGATGATGCTGCTTCCCAGAACAGGCTCAGACGAGTCTGACTCATAGTTTTGAGCTCTTTCCGATATAGTAAGAATGTCAAGAATTCCAGCCAATGAACAGCAGAATTACTTGTCGAGAAAAGTCGCTCATAGGAATACTGTAAAGCGAAAATATTTCACATATGTCGTGCCGGTCAAGGAGGTGCTTTATGGAGCCTGCGGAGAGCTGCATCTGTACAAGCGTGTTCAAAACAGAAGATATCGAGGAGCGCAAACAGCTCTTCACTCAAAAATGGATTGACCTTATCAACTTCCTGGAACGCTCTAAAGCCAATATCGGTTAGACGGCACGGAAACCGCCAGTCCAGTAATGACAAGCCATTTCCTCTGTGCTATAATTGCGCCGGGGAAATGGCTTGTCCTTTCTATGTAGGGAGGTACGCAAGCCAAAATGAAAGCAGCAATCTATTGTCGCCTGTCTGAGGAGGACAGGAACAAACTATCTGAGGAGGATGACAGCAACAGTATTCAAAACCAAAAATCCATGTTGATTCGCTATGCAATGGACCAGGGGTGGGAGATATACGACATTTATAGCGATGATGACTACACTGGCTCAGACCGGAAACGTCCCGAGTTCAACAGGCTGCTCAAAGACGCAGAAGCCCACTGCTTTGATATCGTCCTATGCAAAACGCAGTCCCGGTTCACTCGTGAGCTTGAACTGGTAGAGCGATACATTCATGGTCTATTTCCCATCTGGGGGATTCGATTTATCGGCGTAGTCGATAATGCGGATACGGCCAACAAAGGAAACAAGAAGTCCCGGCAGATAAACGGTCTGGTCAACGAATGGTATCTGGAGGATATGTCGGAGAACATCCGAAGCGTCCTGACGAACCGGCGGGTCAATGGATTCCATATCGGGGCGTTCGCGCTGTATGGGTACAAGAAGGACCCGAACCAGAAAGGGCATCTCATCATTGATGAAGAGGCCGCTGCAGTTGTGAGAGAGGTATTCCTGCTATTTGCCAACGGCTACGGCAAAACGGCGATTGCCAGAATGCTGAATGATAGGGGGATTCCTAACCCAACCGAATACAAAAGGCTTCACGGCCTTCGCTATCAGCAGCCAAAGCGCAAGAACAGCACACTCTGGAAATACGTTGCTATTTCCCACATGCTAACAAACGAAATCTATATTGGTAACATGGTCCAAGGGAAATATGGGAGCATATCCTACAAGACCAAACAGAACAAACCCAGGCCAAAGGAACTCTGGTATCGCGTAGAAGGCACCCATGAGCCGATTATCGACCGGCCGTTGTGGAACAAGGTCCAAGAGATGATAGCACAGCGGTCCAAGCCGTTTATCACCGGAGAGGTCGGCATCTTCGCCAGGAAAATCAAATGCGCAAACTGTGGTTATACTATGAGGACCGCGAAGAAGGGGCCGCATCGCTACTTCAAGTGTTCCAATTACCACGTTTCCAAAGACTCCTGCACTGGTTCTTTCATTTCCTATGAGCGTTTGGAGCAGTCTATCATTGCGGAACTCCACCGCATCTCGGAGGAATATTTGAACCAGGACGAAGTTGCTCAACGGATTGAGTTCCAAAACAATCTCCAGGAGCAAAAGGCGAGAGTCAAGAACTCGATTGCCGAGTATAAGAAAAAAGTCTCTGAATACTCCACCGGGATACGTGAACTCTATTTGGATAAGGTGCGGGGGCTGCTTGGAGAGTCAGATTTCGTTTCTATGTCCAAGGAATTCACCAATGAGCGTGACCGCCTGGAAGGGCTGATTGTCGAACTGGAAAAGCAGGCTGACGATATCGAGGAAAAGCTCAAGACCGGAGATAACCGGCGGGCCATTGTAGAGCAGTACATGAACATCACCCACCTGAATCGGGAGATTGTAGACACCATGATTGAAAGCGTGTACGTCAGCCGCCGCATCCCAGGGACGAGGAACGTCCCCATCGAAATCCACTGGAAATTCTAAAGGTAGAGTTTATGAAATCGCAGCAGGCACCCAAAACAGCGTGTCCGCAAAGTATTGAAATTACTAGGTTTTTTCAATGAGGTTGAACTTACGCAATCGCAGCGTCTGCCGCAAGGTCCTCCGTCAGATCAGCGATGGGATCGCCGGTGGACTGGATGGAGCCGGCGGTCCAGGGGAAGCCGGAGGCGGCGGTGGGGTAGACCCCGGTGGTGTGGTCCACGAAGTAGGGGGCGAAAGCGGAATTATTCCGCACGTCCTCATCGCTGAGATTTCGGGTGAGCTGGTGGACGATGGCCGCCACCATTTCCATATGGCCCAGCTCCTCGGTGCCGATATCGGTGAGCAGTCCCTTGGCCTCGGCGAAGGGCATGGAGTATCGCTGGGACAGATAGCGCATGGAGGCCCCCAGTTCGCCGTCGGGGCCGCCGTACTGGCTGATGATGAAGGCGGCCAGCTTGGGATTGGGCGTGGCGATCTTTACCGGGAACTGGAGTTTTTTCTCATAAATAAACATCTCATTTCACCTCGTTCTGCCCAAAATTCCAGGGCCACGGGTCCTGGAGCCAGCGGTAGGAGCTGCCGGCGGCGGCGCTGGTCTTGGTGATGGGGCCGAATTTGGCCTCATAGGCGGCCTTGGCGCTCTGCTCCATGGCGGAGTACTGTTTAAAGAGCTCAAAGGCCTCAGTGTCGTCCGGGTGGGTGTCCAGGTAGGTGCCCAGCTCCAGCACCACAAACTCCAGGGCCTGGAGCTCCACCAGGGGGGTGGAGGGCAGCGTGCTCCCCTCCACTTTTAAATGGAAGGGCAGGTTCAGACCGGGAAACAGGGTTCCGTTGCTGAGGGCGTCATTCTGGGAATATTGCTTGGAGCCGGTCTGCTGAAAAGGTACATAGGGGACTGCCAGCCCGGCGCAGGAGGGCATGGTGCCGTAGTTGTCCGGGCAGGAGGGCATCGGGCAGAAATTGCCGGTTTCGTTGTTCAAGACAGGATTCCTCCTTGGTTGGGATCGGAGAAGCCCAGGGGTTCCTCCAGTCCATTCTATGTTCCGTCCGTCCGGCCGGTCCCCGGCGGGGAGGAAGAGGGGGAGAG
>PPYE01433985.1_pt1 | contig 15045 bp, 15 predicted proteins | sample 1559881 | NCBI WGS metagenome assembly PPYE01 (sample SAMN08240022, study PRJNA423297) | Human gut metagenome, whole genome shotgun sequencing project. | reverse complement strand
TTGAAAATGTGGATGAGTACAAAGCTGTGCGTGGGATTGCTTGGCTCTATAATCAATCCGGTCAGTCTGAACAGGCGGCGATTCAGGAATATGCTCAGAAAAATAGTTGCACCGAGGAAACCGCAGCGAAGTTTTTGGCATTGGCCAAGCAAAATCGCAGCCGTGTTCCGTTTTATCAGACCGTACAGGATGAGGATAGCGAAGAAACAGGCGAGGATGTCAGCCGGGATGACCACTGGGACTATGCTGAGATTCTATGGAACGGCATCCAGGCGGAAGCTGTCCGGGAAGCGTTTGAAAAGCTGAATTACCGGGAGCAGACCCTTTTGGAAAAGAGAAACGCCATCTGTATGACCTGTGGTAGGGTCAGTCCCATCAGCACCCGACTGACCTTTGAAGAACTGGCAGTCCTCTTTGAGGGCAGCACAGCCAGTGGTGCAGAACGTGCCTACCGCAAAGCCGTGGAGCATTTAACCTGTCTGCTGGCAGAAGCCGGAGTGCTTCACATGATTCGCCTAAAACGCCAATCCCAGACCAAACACAAAAAGAAAATCGCCGTCGTTGTCTACCTCTACCAGGTGGACAACGACGGCGAATGGGGTGAAATTTCGTTTGATTTTGAGGCCGGAACAGCGGAGATTATCCAATTAGCGGAGTGGGATACGACAGTCAGCAAGAAATTTGCACAAAAAGCGATTCAATACATTCTGACCTGTAATGCTAAATTATGTAAAGAAACCACTCTAATATATGAATAAATGTCAACAGCTATGGATGGATTCCACTTCCTGTTGTGCTCCGCAATCGTTCATAGACAACACCTACCAACAAATCACGAACGGTATCTCCGAACTTGGCGTCATCCAGAACCCTTTCGCAGAACTGCTGATTCTGCGCCATGCGCCCGATAACCACGTCCATGAACGCATCATTAAAGGGAAACCGGAAATGTTCTTGTGAATTGTTGCGGGCTTGGACACGCAATTCCTCATTGGCATCCATATCAGAAACAATCTGTTCCAAGACCTTGTCAATGTTGGTAAACTCTGTACCAAACTTTTCGTTGATTTTATCAATCAGCTCAGACAGGGGAGCCTTTTCTTCCTCTGGCTTTGGCTTTCCGGGATGAAGTTTATTGGGCAACGGCTCACTCTGCTCCAGCGCAATAGACCCTTCAAAAATCTTCTGAACCCGGTAATATTGCAGCGATACTTCATCATCCAGAAAAATAGGGCCGCCGCCATCTCGCTTTGGAAGTTTCTTCTGAAGAAATTTTGCGTAAGCATGGAACTTATGCAGGTCGGCATCATCTAATCGGATGATGTTGGTGAGAAATGTGTAGGTACGAACAAACTTTGCGAGGGTAGACTTGAATTCTTCCTGCTCGTTCTCATCCAAACCGTTATACCGATCCACTGCCGGATCAAGGAAACTGTTGAGTACGCCAAAATCCATATTTCCCTGTTTCTTGGTAGGCTTGAAAAATGCTTTGGAGAAAGCCTCAATCTCACTCTGCCAATACACACGAAATTCATCCAGTTTGGATTTCAGTTCATATACAATGTTGGCGTCTGTTGTCTCCTCAATGCTGGTTTCTTCATAATACGGGGCAAAAGCGGCCCGTATATCCTCGGCAGAATTTACAAAGTCCAAAACAAATGTATCATCTTTCCCAAAGCAGGTTCGGTTCAATCTGGAAAGTGTTTGGACAGCTTTTACACCGCTGAGCTTTTTGTCTACAAACATGGTGTGCAGCAACGGCTCATCAAACCCAGTTTGGTATTTTTCCGCAACCAAAAGTACCTGGTACTCGCCGCTGTGGAATTTTTCCGGCACTTCGCTTTCTTTTATCCCGTTTAGACTGACTTCGGTATATTCCTCGCCGCCATCATGAACAGTCCCGGAAAAAGCGATCAGGATGCCCAGCTCATTTTCGTATCCCATCTTTTTGATGTAACGCTGAAACTCCTGATAATACCGGACTGCGTGCAGGCGTGAGCCGGTCACTACCATTGCTTTTGCCTTGCCGCCAATCTTGTCTTTGGTGACAGTGCGGAAGTGTTCTACGATGATCTGGGTTTTCTGGGCCAGATTGTGCGGATGCAGACTTAAGAATTTTCCAAGCGCCTTATTTGCCTTGCTTTTTTCATAGCGAGGATCATCGGCAATTTTCTTGCCGATTTTGAAATAGGTATCATAGGTCACATAGTTTTTCAGAACATCCAGAATAAAACCTTCCTGAATGGCCTGCTTCATCGAGTAAATATGAAAAGCATGAGGAATACCGCTTGCATCCGGGGTTCCAAACATTTCCAGCGTTTTCGCCTTGGGTGTTGCGGTAAAGGCAAAGAAGGACAGGTTAGGCAACCGACCATGTGTAGCCATTTCTTTTGCGATTTCATCCTCGCTGTCGGATTGCTTGCGCTCTTCCTGGGCCTCCTCATCCGCAACCTTTTGGAGCTGTTCTTCCTCCGTTAGCCCCTCAGCATTTCCCAGGATCGCCTTCATTTTTTTGCTGGCTTCTCCGGTCTGGGAAGAATGGGCCTCATCCACAATGACCGCAAACCGCTTGCCGCTTAAATCATCTACCTTTTCAAGGACAAACGGGAACTTCTGAAGTGTGGTAATAATGATTTTTTTACCTGTGTTCAAAGCATCTGCCAGCTGTGCGGCGTTGTTGTCGATTTTAGTCACAACGCCTTCCACGTGCTCAAACTGGTAGATGGTATCCTGAAGCTGTTTATCCAATACGAGGCGATCTGTAATCACAATGATGCTGTTGAATACAACCTTGTCATTTTTATCGTGCAGGTTAGACAGGTGATGTGCCAGCCAAGAAATAGAGTTGGATTTTCCGCTTCCCGCACTGTGCTGAATCAGATAATTATGTCCGGTTCCGTTTGCGTAAACATCGGCAACGAGCTTGCGGACCACATCCAGCTGGTGGTAACGTGGGAAGATCATAACAGACTTTTTAGGATTCTTTTTATCTTCCTGCAAATGGATAAATCGCTGTACAATGTCCAGCAGGCTGTCTTTTTGCAGGACTTCTTCCCACAGATACGAAGTCCGGTAGGTGCTGTTCCCAACAGGGTTTCCCTTGCCGCCGTTGTTTCCCTTATTGAACGGCAAAAAATAGGTATTGATGCCATTAAGCTTTGTGGTCATCCACACTTCTTCAGTGTCCACGGCAAAGTGAACCAGGCATCGGGCTTTGAACGAAAGCAGAAGTTCTCTGGGATCACGGCCTTTCATGTACTGACGCTTTGCATTTTCGACAGTCTGACCGGTGATCGGATTTTTCAGTTCCACCGTCGCAACAGGCAATCCATTGATGAACAGCACAACATCTATGGAGTTCTCATTTTTCAGGCTATAATGTACCTGCCGGGTGATGGAGAGAATGTTCTTCTCATAGAGTGCCTGACTGGTTTGGTTCATGCCGCTGGCAGGCTTGAAATAGCACAGAGATAATTTGGCGGGAGCATCTACAACGCCATGCCGCAGCACATATAATGTTCCGTATGTATCAAGATCACGATACAGCTTCTTCAGAAAACCCGTTTCCACATTCTCTCCGTGTTTTCTGCACAGCTTTTCCCATTCTACGGGCTGGCTGTCTTGAAGAAACCGAAAGAGCTGCTTGGTGTCTATGGCAAATTCACGATTATAGTCACGGGGATTCCCTTTGATATATCCGCCGTGGTCAAGCAGGCTGTATTCTATCTCTTGTTCAAATGTAATTTCTTTGGTTTCGATTGCCATTATTGACCACCTCCTATCAAAGTGCAAATCCAGGGGATCAGTCCAACCATACCGCCAATGATGGCCGATATGACAGCAATCCGCCATTCCCGCCGGGAGAGTTTTCTCTCGGCTTTTTTTGCGTCCTTTTTGTTAGTGAAATAATTTTGGCCATCCACTGTGAGGGACAGATAGTATGGAATGTTGTCAGCCCACTGTATGTGGACATAACCACATTCTCTCAGCTCTCGAAACGTATCCCGGAGCAGGGTATCCTGCTGCATGGATAATCCATCAAACCGCTTACTCCAATAAGCCGCATTGTCCTGACCGCTGGCTTGGAGGTCGATAATTTCTTTCAGCAAAGTTTCGCCTTGCGGTGACAATTCTTGATAGTTCATTCTACTGCCACCTTTCCGGTTACCACCTCAGAAATAACGCTTTGGCGGTATTCCTTTAGTTTTTCGATCTGTTGCTGAGTGAGAGAAATCAATTCATCAATATCTTTCACACGCTTGTCCAGATAAGCTACAATTTCATTCTGTTCTTCCAGAGGAGGCACCACTGCTGGAATTTTGAAGAAGTTCACAGGATACAAGCGCATCCGGTGTTCTGCAATGCCTGTGGAATAATTTTTGAAAATCTCCATGTACATTGGCGTTTTGAACAGATAGTACAAGTATTGGGGATTGATCTCTTGTCTTGGATAATAGATGCAGTATGCCGGAGAAATCACGCCGTCATATCCAGAGATGCCATAGCTACCATCTTTTGCCCGCATGATGTTCATGACCAGGTCGCCTTTGTGGACAACCTTATACCCTTCGGTAGTTTCTGCTGGGGCAACGGTAGCAAGGTTTAGCTCATCTGCCTGCGATTGTAAAATCACACCAAGGTGTTTAGTAACACTGAGCAACACTGCATCCGGTTCTGTACATTTGATGTTGCGTTCAGCAAATAGTTGGTGATTGGTGAGAATTTGCCAATGAGCAGGGATTTGGCCGAGCCAATCAACACTACTGTCTTTCATTGGAGCGGTGGATCTAATCCCTTTAATAACACAAGTGCAAATTTCGGAAGCTTTCTGCTCTTGTAAGAGCTCTAATATCTCCGTTTTATTGGAAATCACGTCATTGATGGCAGCAATCTTCTTGTTCAATATTTTTACTATTGCTTCTTGCTCTTTTGCTGTAGGTAGAGGGAAAAGAAAGTTTGCCAAGTCATTGGATGATAGCTCCGAGAATGTTGTTCCCCGGCCCAACATATTAAGAGGGCCGCTCATTACGGATAAATAGTAGTAAATATATTCTTCGTTAATCTCATTAGCCTTAACCAAGGACTTGCAGCCTTGGCTTGTGCAAAGTTCTTTTTCCGCAATTCCAATACTACCAATGGGCGCTCGGTTTGAAACAAGAATGCTTCCCGCAGGAACTTTTGATGTGCCACACGAATTTAGTCCCTCTTGTGTTATTGTTTTTTTGGATGAACAAATATATTTATCCTCCGTCTTGTAATCCGCAGGCGTTATCCATGTAATATTTCCATCCCAATATGTGCTTTCGCTACTTTTGGGAGTCGAGCCATTCACCACTGTAAAAAAATGTTTTATCTTCCATATTTCCCATTCTTTTGGCACCCAAGCCAACCACGGAGCAACTGTGTTGATATTATTTTTCATTCTGCCAACACCTCCGCCAAGCTCGCTTGGATGCGTTCCTCAAGAGCTCTAATATCTTCCATAATCACAGAACTGTCACGCAGCGGAGTGAACTTGTAGAAATAGCGGGTAAACGGAATCTCATAGCCGATTTTGGTCTTGCTCTCGTCAATCCAGGCATCCGGCACAAACGGCAGAACCTCACGACGGAAATATTCGTGGATGTCTTCCTTCAACGGCACCATTTCGTAGTCACGAAGGGAGGCATCTGCTTTTCTATTGCCTTTGCGGTCGATTACCGGTGTGCCATCTTCGTCAAGTAGGGGACGTTCTATAACAATTTTCCGGTATCCAAAATCTTCATTATCCAGATCCATGTAGTTCTCATCCGGCTCGTAGGTACTATACAGACGTACCAGTTCCGCACGATTTTCCGGGCTGATCATATTGCGCTTATTGCCGAGGCCCTTGCGCATCTTTTCATAGAAACCGGCTCCGTTAATCAGACGCACTTTGCCTTTTCTACGGTTCTCTTTGCGGTTGGTCAAAATTCAGATATAAGTGGTAATGCCGGTGTTGTAGAACAGCTGATCCGGAAGGCCAATAATAGCCTCCAGCAGATCGTTTTCAATAATCCAGCGGCGGATTTCACTTTCTCCGCTTCCGGCATCGCCGGAGAACATGGGCGAACCGTTGAAGACAATACCGATGCGGCTTCCGCCTTTTTCCGGCGGGTTCATTTTGGAAATCAGATGCTGGAGAAACAGGAACGAGCCATCGGAGATACGGGGCAAACCAGCGCCAAATCTGCCACGATACCCTTGAGAAGCCGCTTCGTCCTTAATGAACTTCTCTACCTTTTTCCATTCCACACCAAAAGGAGGGTTGCTCAGCATATAGTCAAATGTCTGGGACTTGAATCCGTCCTCATTGAAGCTGTTTCCCAAAACGATACGGCTGTTGGTATTACCTTTCAAAATCATATCGGAACGGCACGTTGCGTATGTTTCGGGGTTTAATTCCTGCCCAAAGGGGATTACCTGGGTCGTGCTGTTCAGAGACTCCATTTTGTTCTGGGCAACGGACAGCATTCCACCCGTGCCGCAGGCCGGGTCCAGAATGGTGATGACCTTTCCATCGGTATTTGCAATTTCGTCCATATCGGGATCGAGCAGCACTTCTACCATCAGTTCGATTACCTCACGGGGCGTGAAGTGCTCACCAGCAGTTTCGTTGGACTGCTCAGAAAATCGCCGGATCAATTCCTCGAACATATATCCCATTTCCAGATTGTCAATCTGGGTGTCGCTCATATCAATCTCCGCAAAACGCTGCACAACCAGATAAAGTAGATTGGCCCTTGAAAGGCGATCAATGACCCCGAAAATTTCAAAGTTATCCATGATTTCACGGACATCTTCGGAAAAGCCATTGATGTAATCCCGCAGATTAGCTTCGATAGCGTTGCTGTCATCCATCAGCTTTTCAAAATCGAACTGGCTGACATTATAGTAATCATGACCAGTCATGCGCTTAAAGATAGGACGCTTGTTGCTGACCGTCAAAGTCTTATTGGCCTCCAAAATTTTTGCCTTGGAAGGTGCCAGCACACAGTCAAAGCGACGCAGCACAGTAAAGGGCAGAATCACCTTGCCGTATTCGCTCTGTTTGAAATCGCCACGCAGCAAATCGGCTATGCTCCATATAAAATTGGCCTGTTCATTGATGTTCATATATCTGCTCCCTCTTCCCTGAGTCTCTTATACCGTTCGTATGAGATAACGACGTTCTGCGGCTTGTTTTGCTTGCTGACAATTAAAACCTTGTCCTGCTCGTTCACTTCCTTGAAAATGCGTGAAGCCTGGCCTTTTTGAAATGATGTAATTGCTTCGTAATCCGGCGTCACGGTAGAATCGGACCTCTTTTTCGCCACAAAACCACCTCTTTTCGGCAAAATATGTCGATTAAATTTTAACACAAAGTCATTACTTTTCGCAAGATAAAAAACCATATAAAAGTAATGACTTTTTCTTATAAATCAATATGCGGCAAGGCTGTCACATGGATTAATCCCTTGCCCTCTCTTTTTCTTGCATATTCGAGAAGATCTCTTGCATTGCTGGCAGGGTGCCACGCATAGGCAATGAGGAAATCAGTATGATCGACCATATACCGATTTGCCCTGACAATAGCAACCTTACGAGGGACATTTTCCATCCCCGGAGGATAGTAGGTACTGTCAAATCCATCCGGTACAGGAATCGGGCGCTCTGCTGGATGGTACGGCAGCAATAATGTCAGTTCGACTTCTGGATGGGTTTGTTTTGCGGCTTTTGCCGCAAGACCGTCAAAACATCCATAACGACCAACAATAAATTCAGTAACGCCGTAGCGGACTATATGCTCCTCAACAGCGGCGCATAGCACTGGGTAAATTTCTTCCGGTGTTTCTCTGTGCCCAATAAAGAAACTGCTTTTCTGGCTCACTGAAATCATTCTCCTTTTGCTTGTGTATATCGTTAAAATTATACGATTAAAATTATTAAAGAGCAACGACAAACAAAAGTATAATTTACGAAGAACACAAGCAAAGGGGTGATGCAGGTGAAAGATATTCTCTCTGCCATAACCACATATCGAGAGGAGCGGGGCTGGACGGAGTATCAGCTTGCAGAACGCTCTGGTTTGCCTCAATCTACGATCTCCTCGTGGTATCGTAAGAATATGGTTCCCACTATTCCGTCGTTGGAAAAAATCTGCATGGCTTTTGGCATCACGCTTTCTCAGCTATTCGCAGAAGAAGATTCACCGGTTTCTCTGACTGATTCACAAAGGAAGCTCCTGGAACGATGGTCAAGATTGAGTGAAGAGCAACAAGCCGTAGTGTTTGCTTTAATTGACAAAATGTAAAAAAGCCGCCAGAAGCAGCATCTCATGGATGTGCCTCTGGCGGTTTTGCTTATGAATCAAAATCTAACTGTGGAGCCTCCGTTACGGTTCGCAGGTATTCTTCCGGATCGCCATTCAAAATCAATTCTGCATAGGACAGCGGATCGTTGTAGATGAGCCAGTCCAGTTCAGACCACTGGAAACGACTATTCGCCACCTCATCCTCAACGGCGGTGCAGTTGAGGGAAACCATGCTGCAACTCCCGCCTAATTCCTGTTAGGAATCAGACGGGAGTTTCGTATGCACCCGAAAACCGTCAGCTAACAGTTGATAAGTGATTTAGTTCCTTATCACTGTTAAGCCAAATGTTATCGGGTTTTTTCTCAACTTTCTGGCGGCGTCGTTACAATACCATGTTCCATTAGGAAGGTTACCCACTGATCATAGCAGGCTGCTTTCAAGTGGGCACTGTCAAAGGTATATTCTGTTGAAAGGTTTCCTTTCCCATCAGAATATACCGTATTGACATCAATATAGAATGTACGACGTTGGTCTGCCAATTTGGAAATATCCATATTACGCAGCTGGATATTCAGATTGTTGATGTACTCATCTTTTGCAGAGCGTTCTTCTGTTACATACAGGATACCCTGAATGAAGATGATAGCATTAGGCTGCAATTCTTTGATATGTTCCACCGCAGCCGAATATGTTTCCAAGAATTTTTCTCTGGTACCGGTACCCAGCTCATTGATGCCGACCATCAGATAAATCTTACCAAACTGCTTTTCACGCAAAGCCTGTTCCAAAGTTCCCATACTGCCATCTGCCAATGGCGCAATGGGTTCATCAAACAGAGAATAAATGGTCAGTCCAACTTCCGCGTAATAAGTAGCGTTATCCAAGCCGGAATACTCTGACATACCTACCATACGGGAATCACCGATAAACAGCGCATCATCAAAATAAGACTGATCCACTGTTTCAAATTCACGAACAGGCCATTCTTCCTCTTCTGTTTCCTGACCTGTGCCAGCAAAAACATTCCATGCGGCTTCTGTTTTGCCGCTGTTCTGCATACGATTTTTCAAATCCATACAAGCATAGGCAACACCCGGATGAAGTTTTCCATCATTCATTTCAACTGCTCCCTGGACACGCACATACTGCCCATAACCTTCTGCCGCAACAACAGACAAAACCAGCAGCAACAGCAGCGGATATTTGAATTTTCTCATTGTGCATCACCTCAAAACGAAAAATACATAAAGGGGTTATTCAATCCCATGGCAAGCTGATAAACAGACATCCAGAAAATCACCAGCAGTACCACAATCCCCAAACCACGGCGGTAATTCCGCTTCAGCCACTTTTCTCCAAAGGGAAAAGCAAAGAAGATACCTGCCACCAGGAAAGGCCAGTACATACTGCCATATTTCAGATAATCCCCTGCTGATACATTGATGCCTTCATAAGGCACAATGGGGCCGAAAAGCCGCAGGAAACACCATACAATATCTGATAATTCCGGCAATGCGAAAAATACCCAGGATAAGGGAATCACCAACAATACATAGATATGCGCAAGCCAAGGCTTGTTTTCCAAAAATTTACGCAGCCAGATTTTTTCCATAGCGATCCAGAAGAACAGGAACATGCCCCATAACAGGAAGTTTACACCAAAACCATGCCACAATCCTGTCAAAAGCCATACAGCAAACAGATTGATGATGGTTCTGCCAGTGCCTTTTCGGCTGCCTCCCAGAGGGATATAGACATAGTCCCGGAACCATGCACCGAGGGTGATATGCCAGCGGCGATAGAATTCAGATACGGATTTGGACAAGTACGGGCTGTCAAAGTTGTTTGGCATGGTGTAGCCAAGCATCTTTGCGATCCCGATGGCCATAAGGGAATACCCCTGGAAGTCAAAGTACAGCTGCAAACTGTAACCGATGACACCCATCCATGCCAGCTGCGTGGAAACGCTGGGAAGCCCAATGGTCTGAATCTCACGCCAAAGGCCAGACAACTGATTGGCAAGGAGCACTTTATAACCCAGACCGATGATAAAACATGCGGCACCATATTCGATGTTCACACCATTACAGGTAGGCTTTTCTCCCATAAGCCGCACTTTTCTTGTTTCCATCTGCTCCAGGCGGGCAATGGGGCCGGAAAGGAGTTTCGGGAAAAACAGAATATAAGATACCAAATCCAGCAGACTTTTTTCTGTGGGTTTACGATAAGTATCTACAAGCAGTGCCAGAATGGTAAAGATTACAAAGCTGACACCAGGCATCAACTGATCTGATGCTTTATTCCAAACTAAAAACGCTGTGAAAGCCAAAACAGATATAATCAGCGCCGGCTTACCTTTTTTCCGTACCCAAAATGCAGCTGCAATGGCACATACTGTCAAACCCAGCAGGTATGGCAGCCAAGCCAGGCACGACACGCCATAAAAGAAAATACTGCCTACGATAATGGCAGCTTTTTTCCCTTGGACTGAAGGGATCAAATAATATATCAAAACAAATACAGGCAAAAACCATATGATAAACGGAATACTTCCAAAATCCAATTGATTGTTCCTCCTATTTCTTACTTTTTATATAGACAAAATAAATGCAAAAAAAGTTGCATTTTGTCGAAATTGTTTCCAAAAAAATCCGACGCCTGCCAGCGGCAGACATCGGAGCCCCTTTGGTTGACAGAATATCGACCTATATTATACGGCACAATGTACCCAGAAACAAGTTCTCCAGACAGTTTCCTCCTTTTTTTCCATTTTACACAAAATGGGGAAAAAGTTTGGTGATACGTCTGTCTTTTTTTCTCATGAAACTGTAAAAAAATAGAAATTATGTCACTTTTTCTCCTCAAATGGTTGCCCTGTCTGTAAACCCAAAAGGCAGTACAATCTTTTTCCCCTTCTGGCCCAAGGAATACTGCTGTTCCAGACAGGAAAGCAAAGTAGCAACATACTGGCAAATATCGAAATCAATGGTGGAAAACAGGGGTTCTGTTCCCGGATTTGTAAAGAAACAATTCAGCGTCAGTATGCCTACTTCTTCCGGAACTTTCTTTCCGATTCCCCAGACGGCAGCCGCGATACTCATAGCGGTTCGCTCATCCACAGCAAAAATAGCTGTCCGCTGTTCTTCTGTGCCTTTCAAATATTCCTGCAAATTCTCCTGCATTTCCATCCGGTTGTTGCAGGTCAGAAATTTTTCCGCAAAACCTCTCTTATTCGCCATATACTTCCAGTAATGATATACCACGCCTTCTTTTGCTTTCATTTCATTTTCTGCAATGCCTGCATAGATCACACGGCCATATTCCCGTTCTTCAAACTTTGTCTGAATCATGTCCACCGCCATGCAATAATCTGGTGAAATGCTGGTATATTCCACCAAATCAGGAGAATCACCCAGAAAAATCACATTGCCGTTACAGTCTGAAAGCTGTTTTGCACTTTTTGTATCAAACTGCCCAATGGCAGCAATCCCTGTCAAATGCGGCATAGGTTCCAGCTTTTTATTCCGATCCAGAGACAGATTAACCAATCGGATATTTCTTTGTCTGCACAATTCCTCCAGATATGTTTTGGCCTGCATTGCCATATAAAAAGCCGGTATGGAAAGTCCTGCCGTTTCATAGGCAACCCCGATGACCTGTTCTTTTTTCTCCTGCTGACGTTCCTTACGATATCCCAATGCTTCCGCCGTTTCCAAAATGCGTCGACGGGTTTCTTCTGTTACATGCATATCCGGTTTTTCATTCAGCACACGCGATACTGTGGATAAAGCAACATTGGTCTGATCCGCGATGTCTTTTAACGTTGCCATACAATCACCCCTTTTTTAGCCAAAAAAAATGCATATTCTTTCTTTTTACCCTATTATATCCGTTATTTCCTATTTCTCCTATACCTATTTTGTAGAATATTTTCAATTTTTCTGATTTTTTAAAAGAACACAAAAAAATATGCTTTTTTTATAATCTATTTTTTTACATTTTTCGTCAAAATTATTTTTCTATTCCAAATAAAATTTATATTTTTGCATCTATCTTGTATTATAACGAATGTTGTTGTATGATTACAGTAAGTGAAAAAAATAAAAAAGAAAGTAGGTCTCAGTATGAAAAAAGGCAATCCTTTCGCGCTGATTCCCATTGTGGTGTTCCTTGTACTGTTCATTGCAGTGGGTATCATCGACAACTCTCATGGCGGCATGTTCGGCGATTCCCTTCCCGCCATTGTGGGCTTCGTCATCGCACTTGTTGTAGCTTTTCTGCAGAATCCAAAGGGACAGAAGCTCTCTTTTGAAGAAAAGCTGAACAACATGGCTCGTGGTGCCGGTGACGAAAACATCATGATTATGTGTCTGGTATTTATTCTGGCAGGCGCATTTTCCGCTTCTGTAAAAGCAGCCGGCGGTGTAGATTCCACCGTAAACTTTGGCTTATCCATCATGCCCGGCAGTGTTGCCGTAGTAGGTGTATTTGTGGTAGGCTGCTTCATTTCCACTTCCATGGGTACATCTGTTGGTACCATTGTTGCACTGGCACCCATTGCCATCGGTATCAGTGAAAAAACCGGTATTGCAATGCCTCTGTGTATCGGTGCTGCTGTCTGCGGCGCCATGTTCGGGGACAACCTGTCCATGATCTCCGACACAACCATTGCTGCTACCAGAACCCAGGGATGCGATATGAAAGACAAATTCCGGGAAAACTTCAAAATTGCTCTGCCTGCCGCAATCCTGACAGCTATTTTGCTGTTCCTGCGCACCAAAGGCAATGATTACGTGATGGAAGAAGCTCTGGAATACAGCTTCATCCGTATCGTACCTTATCTGGTGGTACTCATCGGTGCATTGGCTGGTTTGAACGTATTTATGTTGCTGGTAGGCGGCACAGTGCTTTCTCTGTGCATCGGTATCGCTTACGGTGACTTTACCCTCATTGAAAGCTTCGGCATCATGGGTGAAGGTATCATGGGTATGTACGACATTACCGTTATTTCCATCATCGTTGCCGGTCTGGTTTCTCTGGTACGTCAAAATGGCGGTATCGACTGGCTGCTGTACATCATCCGTCGTTGTATCCACGGCCCCAAAGGCGCACAGATCGGGATTGCCGCTCTGTCCTCTGTTGTAGACTGTTCCACAGCAAACAACACTGTTGCCATTGTGATTGCCGGCCCCATTGCCAAGGAAATCGCAAGCGACTACGACATTTCTCCTAAGAGAACCGCATCCCTGCTGGATATTTTCACATCCGTTTTCCAGGGGCTAATTCCTTACGGTGCACAGCTGCTGTATGCTTCTGCCGCAACCGCAACAGCCGCAGTCAGCGTATCTTCCGTAGAAATCGTGCCTTTCTGTTACTACCCCATTTTGTTGGGTATCTGCGCACTTGTATTTATCATTTTCGAAAAGAAAAAATCCTGATTCGTTCGTCCTTACCCATCCGGGTAAGGACTTTTTTTCTGCTCAAAAATCCATCCAAAATCACCTTTTCCTACCCTTTGAGCTGCCCTTGCTTTTTTTTCCAAAAAGTGCTAAACTGTCGAAAAAAGGAGGTTTTGAAAAATGTATACAACAAGTATTGCAGTTCAGGTACTGCCTGACGTTACAGAAACAGAAAAGGTTCTTGCCATTGTAGATAAAGTCATTGCCTACATTGACAGCACAGGTTATCACTATGTGGTTGGCCCTTTTGAAACCACCATTGAAGGCGATCTGGAAGGTCTGATGGCTATCGCGAAACGCTGTCAGGAAATCCCCATCGAAGAAGGCGCACCTTCCACAAAAACATACATCAAAGTATTCCACAACCCTACCGGAGTACTGACCATCAACGAAAAAATCGATAAATTCAATAAATAATTTAAGGATACGCATATGACAAAACACATTATTTTCGATCTGGACGGCACTCTCATTGATTCCATGCCCGTCTGGAGAAATACAGGAAAACGCTATCTGGAAAGCCACAACATTCCCATTCCCCCCAACCTGCTTTCCGTGATGAAAAAACAGACATTGCCACAGACGGCAGAATTTTTCCGTCAGGAATTGGGGGCAACACAGACTGTACGGGAAATTTGTGACGAAGTTATTTCTTACGTTGCGGATCAGTATGCAAATTCCATTCCACTGAAACCTTTTGTCAAAGAATTTCTGGAACAGGAAAAACGTAAAGGCACAAAGATGTGTATTCTGACTGCTTCTGAAGCGGATTACATCCATCTGGCGCTGAATCGTCTGGAACTGCTGCCCTACTTTGAATTTGTAGCAACCTGCACGGAAGTGGGTGCATCCAAAGACAGTCCAAAAGTATTCCAAATGATGATGGAACGGCTCGGCGGCACTTTAGAGGACACAGTTGTCTTTGAAGATGCTTACTACGCAATCAAGAGCGCAAAAGACGGTGGTTTCACTGTTTATGCCATTGCAGACCCTATGTCCGGCAGCGAAAAAGAAGTCATTGCCAGCACAGCGGATCGGTATATTCAGAGTTACGAAGAACTGCTTTGATTTTGACAGCAACAAATTCCATAAAAGAAGTGTACAAAAGCAGATTCCCCTTAAGAAAACATTGTTTTTCTTTTGCCTGATTTCTTAAGGGGAATTGCGACGGCAGTCCTCATAAGAAAACGTACCAGATAAAACTTTTATAAAAATAAGAAAGCTGAAATTCTTTTATATATAAGAATTTCAGCTTTTTGTTTTCTTATGAGGAT
>PPYE01257497.1_pt1 | contig 15049 bp, 11 predicted proteins | sample 1559881 | NCBI WGS metagenome assembly PPYE01 (sample SAMN08240022, study PRJNA423297) | Human gut metagenome, whole genome shotgun sequencing project. | reverse complement strand
GCTTGGCTAAAGACGAAGCTGAATCACTGAAGAAAACTTTGGAAGAAGCTGGAGCTGAAGTTGAGCTTAAATAATATTAGCCTGAGTATCAGGTAATACGGTTAGGAATCCTCTGGTAGAGGATTCTTAACCTTTTTGTGTCTATATTATTATTAAGTTCTACAAAATATTAACAAATGTCTTCAAATACTGAAAATCAAAGAGTTAATTTTGCTTCCATCAAGAATCCGATGAAGTATCCGGATTTCTTGGAAGTGCAATTGAAGTCATTCCAAGACTTTTTACAGTTGGATACCCCGCCCGAAAAGCGTAAGAATGACGGGCTGTATAAGGTATTCGCTGAAAACTTCCCTATTGCTGACACTCGTAATAACTTTGTCCTTGAATTCTTGGACTATTACATTGATCCGCCTCACTATTCAATAGACGAGTGTTTGGAGCGCGGGCTCACATACAGCGTGCCTTTGAAAGCAAAACTGAAGTTGTATTGTACTGATCCTGATCATGAAGATTTCGATACGGTTATTCAGGATGTTTATCTGGGTCCTATTCCGTATATGACTCCGAAAGGAACTTTTGTTATTAATGGTGCTGAGCGTGTAGTTGTTTCTCAGTTGCACCGTTCTCCGGGCGTGTTCTTTGGTCAGAGCGTGCATGCTAACGGTACTAAATTGTACTCTGCCCGTATTATTCCATTCAAAGGTTCATGGATCGAATTCGCTACAGATATTAACAATGTAATGTATGCGTATATCGACCGTAAAAAGAAATTGCCTGTTACTACTCTGTTAAGAGCTGTAGGTTTTGAAAATGATAAAGATATCCTCGAAATCTTCAATTTGGCTGAAGACGTTAAGGTTAATAAGACTAACTTGAAGAAAGTCGTAGGAAGAAAACTCGCTGCTCGTGTTTTAAAAACATGGACAGAAGATTTCGTAGATGAAGACACAGGTGAAGTTGTTTCTATTGAACGTAATGAGGTTATTATCGACCGTGAAACTGTGATTGAAGAGGATCATATCGATGAAATTATAGACTCAGGCGTTCAGAATATCCTTGTTCACAAGGAAGAAGCGAATTCATCCGACTACTCTATTATATTTAATACCCTTCAGAAAGACCCGAGCAACTCTGAAAAAGAGGCTGTACTTTACATTTACCGTCAGTTGCGTAATGCAGATCCGGCTGATGATGCCAGTGCTCGTGAGGTTATCAATAACCTGTTCTTCTCTGAAAAAAGATATGACCTTGGCGAGGTAGGACGTTACAGAATCAACAAAAAGTTGGGACTGACTACGGACATGGATGTGAAGGTATTGACAAAACAAGATATTATTGAAATCATTAAGTATCTGATTGAGCTGATTAACTCTAAAGCGGATGTTGATGATATTGACCACTTGAGTAACCGTCGTGTACGTACTGTAGGAGAACAGTTGTCCAATCAATTTGCGATTGGTCTGGCACGTATGTCTCGTACCATCCGTGAGCGTATGAATGTGCGTGACAATGAAGTGTTTACTCCGATTGATTTGATTAATGCGAAGACTATTTCTTCTGTTATCAATTCATTCTTTGGAACAAATGCTTTGTCGCAGTTCATGGATCAAACTAATCCATTGGCTGAAATCACTCACAAGCGTCGTTTGTCAGCGTTAGGACCTGGTGGTCTGTCACGTGAACGTGCTGGTTTTGAGGTTCGTGACGTACACTATACTCATTATGGTCGTTTGTGTCCGATTGAAACTCCTGAAGGTCCGAATATCGGTTTGATTTCTTCTTTGTGTGTGTATGCTAAGATTAATGAACTTGGCTTTATTTCAACTCCTTATCGTAAAGTAGCTGATGGTAAGGTGGATATATCTGATGAAGGTATTGAATATCTGACAGCCGAAGAGGAAGAGGATAAGATAATCGCTCAGGGTAATGCTCCATTGGATGATGAAGGCAAATTTGTTCGTGAGAAAGTAAAAGCTCGTCGTGATGCTGATTATCCTGTTGTTACTCCTGACCAGGTAGAGTTGATGGATGTTTCTCCACAGCAGATTGCTTCTATCGCTGCTTCTTTGATTCCGTTCTTGGAACATGACGATGCTAACCGTGCATTGATGGGATCAAACATGATGCGCCAGGCAGTTCCTTTGTTGCGTACAGAGGCTCCTATTGTAGGTACAGGTATTGAAAAACAGTTGGTTGAAGACTCTCGTACTCAGATTGCAGCAGAGGGTGATGGTGTTGTAGAATATGTCGATGCAACAACTATTCGTATCTTGTATGACAGAAATGAAGATGAGGAATTTGTAAGCTTTGAACCTGCTTTGAAGGAATACAGAATTCCTAAATTCCGTAAGACTAATCAGAGCATGACCATTGACCTCCGTCCTACTTGTGATAAAGGACAGCGTGTGAAGAAGGGTGATATCCTGACTGAAGGATATTCAACTCAGGGTGGTGAGCTTGCATTGGGTAAAAACCTGTTGGTGGCTTATATGCCTTGGAAAGGTTATAACTACGAGGATGCTATTGTATTGAATGAACGCGTTGTACGTGAGGACTTGCTGACTTCTGTACACGTTGATGAATATATTTTGGAGGTCCGCGAAACGAAACGCGGTATGGAAGAATTAACTTCTGATATTCCTAACGTGAGTGAAGAAGCTACTAAAGATTTGGATGAAAACGGTATTGTACGTGTAGGTGCACGTATCGAACCGGGTGATATCCTGATTGGTAAGATTACTCCGAAAGGTGAATCAGATCCTTCTCCGGAAGAAAAATTGCTTCGTGCTATTTTCGGTGATAAGGCAGGTGATGTGAAGGATGCTTCATTGAAAGCTTCTCCGTCATTACGTGGTGTCGTTATTGACAAGAAGTTGTTCTCACGTGTTATCAAGAGCAGAAGTGAGAAGAATGCCGATAAGGCTATTCTGCCTAAACTGAATGATGAATTCGAAGAAAAGGCAGCAAAACTGAAAGATATCTTGATTGAGAAACTATTGGTTTTGACTAATGGTAAGGTTTCCCAAGGAGTGAAAGATTATTTGGGAACGGAAGTTATTGCCAAGGGGGCGAAGTTCACCAAACGCGATTTGGAATCATTGGATTATACTATTATCCAGTTGAGCAAGTGGACAGCTGATGCTCATAAGAATGACATGATTCGTGACTTGGTGATGAATTATTTGAAGAAATATAAAGAATTGGATGCTGAATTAAAGCGTAAGAAGTTTGCTATCACTATCGGTGATGAACTTCCTGCGGGCATTATTCAGATGGCTAAGGTTTATATTGCCAAGAAGCGTAAGATTGGTGTAGGTGATAAGATGGCGGGACGTCACGGTAACAAGGGTATTGTTTCTCGTGTGGTTCGTCAGGAAGATATGCCGTTCTTAGCAGATGGTACTCCAGTAGATATCGTATTGAATCCGTTGGGTGTGCCTTCTCGTATGAATATTGGTCAGATTTTCGAAGCCGTATTAGGTCGTGCCGGAAAAGAGTTGGGTGTGAAATTTGCTACTCCTATTTTTGACGGTGCTTCTATGGATGATTTAAATGAATGGACAGATAAAGCTGGATTGCCTCGTTATTGTAAGACTTATCTTTGTGATGGTGGTACAGGCGAACGCTTTGACCAACCTGCAACAGTGGGTGTAACTTATATGTTGAAACTAGGGCATATGGTTGAAGATAAGATGCATGCCCGTTCTATCGGTCCGTACTCCCTTATTACTCAGCAGCCGCTTGGTGGTAAGGCACAGTTCGGTGGTCAGCGTTTCGGAGAAATGGAAGTTTGGGCGCTTGAAGCATTCGGCGCAGCACATATCTTACAGGAAATCCTGACCATTAAGTCTGATGACGTTGTAGGACGCTCAAAGGCTTACGAAGCTATTGTGAAAGGTGAACCTATGCCAACTCCGGGTATCCCCGAATCTCTGAATGTATTGTTACACGAACTGAGAGGTCTTGGCTTGAGTATCAACCTTGAATAATAAAAAAATATAACTCTTTACATTATAAATAAGGAAGTATGGCTTTTAGAAAAGAAACTAAGATAAAGAGTAATTTCTCGAAAATCTCAATTGGCTTGGCTTCACCCGAAGAAATCCTTGAGAATTCGAGCGGTGAGGTGTTGAAGCCTGAAACGATCAACTACCGTACCTACAAACCGGAACGTGATGGTTTGTTCTGCGAGCGTATTTTCGGTCCGGTGAAAGATTACGAATGTCATTGCGGTAAGTACAAACGTATCCGTTATAAAGGTATTGTTTGTGACCGATGTGGCGTTGAAGTGACTGAAAAGAAGGTCCGTCGTGAACGTATGGGACATATTCAGTTAGTTGTGCCTGTAGCGCATATCTGGTATTTTCGTTCATTGCCGAATAAGATCGGTTATTTGTTGGGGCTGCCTACAAAGAAACTAGACGCTATTGTATATTATGAACGTTATGTGGTTATCCAGCCGGGTGTGAAGGCTGAAGATGGCATTAATAAATATGATTTGCTTTCTGAAGAAGAGTATTTGGATATCTTGGATACACTTCCTAAAGAAAACCAATATTTGGAAGATACAGATCCGAATAAGTTTATAGCTAAGATGGGAGCAGAAGCCATTTATGATCTGCTCTCAACTTTGGATTTGGATGCTTTATCTTATGAATTACGTCATAAAGCAAGTAATGATTCTTCGCAGCAACGCAAGAACGAGGCTTTGAAGCGTCTGCAGGTAGTTGAATCGTTCCGTGCATCTCGCGGACGTAATAAACCTGAATGGATGATTGTACGTATTGTGCCGGTTATTCCTCCTGAACTGCGTCCATTGGTTCCGTTGGATGGTGGCCGTTTCGCTACCTCTGACTTGAATGACTTGTATCGTCGTGTGATTATCCGTAACAACCGTTTGAAGCGACTGATTGAAATCAAGGCTCCCGAAGTGATTTTGCGTAACGAAAAACGTATGTTGCAGGAGGCTGTCGATTCCTTGTTCGATAACTCACGTAAATCAAGTGCAGTGAAGACTGACGCTAATCGTCCATTGAAATCACTGTCCGATAGCTTGAAGGGTAAGCAAGGACGTTTCCGTCAGAATTTGCTGGGTAAGCGTGTTGACTACTCTGCTCGTTCGGTTATTGTTGTTGGTCCTGAATTGAAGATGGGTGAATGTGGTATCCCTAAACTGATGGCTGCAGAGCTTTACAAGCCGTTTATCATCCGTAAGTTGATTGAACGTGGTATTGTGAAGACTGTAAAATCTGCAAAGAAGATTGTAGACCGCAAGGAGCCTGTGATCTGGGATATCTTGGAACATGTCATGAAAGGTCATCCTGTATTGCTGAACCGTGCGCCGACTCTGCACCGTTTGGGTATTCAGGCTTTCCAACCGCATATGATTGAAGGTAAAGCTATTCAATTGCACCCGTTGGCTTGTACAGCGTTCAATGCCGACTTCGATGGTGACCAGATGGCGGTTCACTTGCCTTTGAGTAATGATGCGATTCTGGAAGCACAGATGTTGATGCTTCAAGCTCATAACATTCTGAATCCTGCTAATGGTGCTCCTATTACTGTGCCTGCACAGGATATGGTACTTGGTTTGTATTATATTACCAAGCTGAGAAAAGGGGCTAAAGGTGAAGGCTTGACTTTCTACGGTCCGGAAGAGGCTTTGATTGCTTATAATGAAGGTAAAGTGGATATTCATGCTATCGTCAACGTAGTGGTGAAGGACTTGGACAAAGATGGCAAAATCGTAGATGTGATGATGAAAGAAACCTCCGTAGGGCGTGTGATTGTAAATGAAATCGTTCCAGCGGAAGTGGGGTACTTGAATACCATTATTTCCAAAAAGTCTTTGCGAGATATCATTAGTGATGTTATCAAAGCTGTCGGTGTTGCACGTGCTTGTGAATTCTTGGATGGTATTAAGAACTTAGGTTACTATATGGCGTTCAAGGGTGGTCTGTCATTCAACTTGGGTGATATTATTATCCCGAAAGAAAAAGAAGAACTGGTAAAACGTGGTAATGAGGAAGTGGAACAGATTATGATGAACTATAATATGGGTTTCATTACTGACAATGAACGTTATAACCAGGTTATCGATACATGGACTCACGTGAACAGTGACCTGTCTGATATACTTTACAAGACGATTAAGAATGATGACCAAGGCTTCAATTCAGTATTTATGATGCTTGATTCCGGGGCCCGTGGTTCTAAAGAGCAGATTCGTCAGTTGTCTGGTATGCGTGGTTTGATGGCAAAACCGCAGAAAGCCGGTGCTGAAGGCGCACAGATTATTGAAAACCCTATTCTTTCAAACTTTAAAGAAGGTTTGTCTGTGTTAGAGTATTTTATTTCTACCCACGGTGCTCGTAAAGGTTTGGCGGATACAGCGTTGAAGACTGCTGATGCGGGATACTTGACCCGCCGTCTGGTAGACGTGTCGCATGATGTGATTATCAATGAAGAAGACTGTGGAACACTTCGTGGTTTGGTTTGTACGGCTTTGAAGAATAACGATGAAGTTATTGCTACTTTGTACGAACGTATTCTAGGACGTGTTTCTGTACATGATATCGTCCATCCTACTACTGGTAAACTGATTGTAGCCGGTGGAGAGGAGATTACAGAGGATATTGCGCAGGAAATCGAGGATTCTCCGATTGAAAGCGTTGAAATCCGTTCGGTATTAACTTGTGAATCTAAGAAAGGGGTATGTGCTAAGTGTTATGGACGTAACTTGGCATCCAGTCGTATGGTTCAGAAAGGTGAAGCAGTCGGCGTAATCGCTGCCCAATCTATTGGTGAGCCGGGTACACAGTTGACATTGCGTACATTCCATGCCGGTGGTATCGCAGGTAATATGGCTGCTAATGCAAGCATTGTGGCCAAGAATAATGCACGTTTGGAATTCGAAGAATTGCGTACGGTAGATACGGTTGATGAAATGGGTGAGGCTGTGAAAGTGGTAGTCGGTCGTTTGGCTGAAGTCCGCTTTATCGATGTGAATACAGGGATTATCCTGTCAACTCATAATGTGCCTTATGGTTCAAAATTATATGCTGCGGACGGTGATATTGTTGAGAAGGGAAAACTGATTGCTAAGTGGGATCCGTTCAACGCTGTTATTATTACAGAGGCTACTGGTAAGATTGAATTCGAGAGTGTGGTTGAAAACGTAACTTATAAGGTAGAGTCTGATGAAGCTACCGGTTTGCGTGAAATTATCATTATCGAGTCTAAGGATAAGACAAAAGTACCTTCTGCCCATATTGTAACCGAGGATGGTAATTTGATCCGTACTTATAACTTACCCGTGGGGGGGCATGTTGTGGTTGAAAACGGTCAGGCAGTGAAAGCTGGTGACATTATTGTGAAGATTCCTCGTGCTGTAGGCAAGGCTGGTGATATCACTGGTGGTCTTCCTCGTGTTACAGAACTGTTTGAGGCTCGTAACCCATCTAATCCTGCTGTCGTTTCTGAAATAGACGGTGAAATTACTATGGGTAAGATTAAGCGTGGTAACCGTGAAATTATTGTCACATCTAAGACAGGTGAAGTGAAAAAGTATTTGGTGAATCTGTCTAAACAAATATTGGTTCAGGAGAATGACTACGTTCGTGCCGGAACTCCGTTATCTGACGGTGCGATTACTCCTGCTGACATTTTGGCCATTAAAGGTCCCACGGCTGTACAGGAATATATCGTAAATGAAGTGCAAGACGTTTACCGTTTGCAGGGTGTGAAGATTAACGACAAACACTTTGAGATTATTGTTCGTCAAATGATGCGTAAGGTAGAAATCGATGAGCCGGGCGATACTCGCTTCTTGGAACAGCAGGTAGTGGATAAGCAAGAGTTCATGGAAGAAAACGATCGTATTTGGGGCAAGAAAGTAGTTGTTGACTCTGGTGATTCTCAGAATTTACAGCCGGGTCAGATTGTTACTGCCCGTAAGTTGCGTGATGAGAACAGTATGTTGAAACGTCGTGATTTGAAGCCTGTTGAGGTACGTGATGCTATTCCTGCTACATCTACTCAGATTCTGCAAGGTATTACCCGTGCCGCTTTGGGAACTTCAAGTTTCATGTCTGCTGCATCATTCCAGGAAACAACGAAAGTTTTGAATGAGGCTGCCATCAATGGTAAGGTTGATAGATTGGAGGGTATGAAGGAGAATGTGATTTGTGGTCACTTGATTCCTGCCGGTACCGGTCAGCGTGAATTCGAAAAGATTATTGTTGGTTCGAAGGAAGAATATGATCGCATTCTTGCTAATCGTAAGAATGTACTCGATTATAGTGAGGTAGAGTAATTTTTAATACATACACTGTAAAAGAGGCTGATTTCTGTTTAAGAAATCAGCCTCTTTAGGTTTATAGTAAATGCTATAGGAAAATTATATAGAATAATCAGTATGTTGTATTATTACAAATAAATGTCTATATTTGTACTCCAACCAAAGAATAGAAGTTGGGGACCTTGAAATTCAGAATATTTTTTTAATGCTAAAGTATAAAATCATGGAAAACGAAAAAAATAACAATCAGTTGCAGATAGAGTTGAAAGAAGAAGTAGCTCAAGGAACGTATGCAAATCTTGCCATTATTACCCATTCCAGTTCGGAATTTATTGTTGATTTTGTGCGTGTAATGCCGGGATTACCTAAAGCTGGAGTGCAGTCACGTATTGTACTGACTCCTGAACATGCAAAACGTTTGATGTATGCATTACAGGAGAATGTTGCAAAATACGAACGTAATTTTGGACCTATTCGAATGCCGGAAGAAATGAATGGGGGAAATAATGGACCGGATGGAAAAACATTCATTCCTCCTATAAGCGGATTTAAAGGGGAAGCATAAGGGCTTTTGTAGCAAAAATAACATAGTAGTCTGTTTTTCAAAAACTTTTTTGAGAAACAGACTATTTTTATTAGTAGAAAGTATTGTTTATTAAAATGTTATTCGTAACTTTGCAGCCCAAAATGTATAGTTTTGGACTTAGTACAGCAAATTAATAAACAATATATAATAATTAAAAATCAAACAAAATGCCTACTATTCAACAATTAGTAAGAAAAGGAAGAGAGGTTTTGGTTGAGAAGAGTAAATCTCCGGCACTGGATTCATGTCCTCAAAGACGTGGCGTTTGTGTTCGTGTGTATACTACTACTCCGAAAAAGCCGAATTCAGCAATGCGTAAAGTTGCTCGTGTGCGTCTGACTAACTCTAAGGAAGTAAACTCTTATATTCCGGGAGAAGGTCATAACTTGCAGGAACACTCAATCGTGTTGGTTCGTGGTGGTCGTGTGAAAGACCTTCCGGGTGTACGTTATCACATCGTTCGTGGTACTTTGGATACAGCAGGCGTAGCTGGTCGTACACAAAGACGTTCTAAATATGGTGCGAAGCGTCCTAAAGCAGGACAAGCTGCAGCTCCTGCAAAAGGAAAAGGAAAGAAGTAAATTGTAACTGAATTCCTGAAACAAAGAATATTAATTTAAGTTTTGGTTTGTTGGAATAAGCTATAAAGGTTGAGTAAATGCTTCAGAGGAAGCGTTGAAGTAAACGGAAAAAGTGCAGCCCCAAACAAAAACATTATTTTGAGAAAAAATGAGAAAAGCAAAACCAAAAAAACGTGTGATCCTTCCGGATCCGGTATTTAATGATCAGAAGGTTTCTAAATTCGTAAATCACTTGATGTATGATGGAAAAAAGAATACATCTTATGAGATCTTCTATGCAGCATTGGAAACAGTGAAAACAAAACTTCCTAATGAAGAAAAATCAGCTTTGGAAATCTGGAAGAAAGCTTTGGATAATGTAACTCCGCAGATTGAAGTAAAGTCTCGTCGTGTAGGTGGCGCTACTTTCCAGGTTCCTACTGAAATTCGTCCTGATCGTAAAGAGTCAATCTCAATGAAAAACTTGATTCTTTTCGCTCGTAAACGCGGTGGTAAATCAATGGCAGATAAACTGGCAGCTGAGATTATTGACGCTTTCAACGAACAGGGTGGTGCTTATAAGCGTAAAGAAGATATGCACCGTATGGCTGAAGCTAACCGTGCATTCGCTCACTTTAGATTCTAATCAAGTAATAATTAATAAGTAAAGGACGAAGATGGCTAAACATGATTTGCATTTGACCCGCAATATCGGTATCATGGCTCACATTGATGCTGGTAAGACAACGACTTCAGAACGTATTTTGTTCTACACTGGCTTGACTCACAAAATTGGTGAGGTGCATGATGGTGCAGCAACAATGGACTGGATGGAGCAGGAGCAGGAACGTGGTATTACTATTACATCTGCTGCTACTACTACTCGTTGGAAATATGCGGGAAATACTTATAAAATAAACTTGATTGACACTCCGGGACACGTTGACTTTACTGCTGAAGTAGAACGTTCTTTACGTGTCTTGGATGGAGCTGTTGCAGCTTATTGTGCGGTTGGTGGTGTTGAACCTCAGTCAGAAACCGTATGGCGTCAGGCTGATAAATACAATGTGCCTCGTATTGGTTACGTTAATAAAATGGACCGTTCTGGTGCTGACTTTTTCGAAGTTGTTCGCCAGATGAAGGATGTATTAGGCGCAAATGCTTGCCCTGTGGTAATTCCTATTGGTGCTGAAGAGAGCTTCAAAGGAGTTGTTGATTTGATCAAAATGAAAGCTATTTTGTGGCACGATGAAACAATGGGTGCAGATTATAGCGTAGAAGAAATTCCGGCGAACTTGGTTGATGAAGCTAATGAATGGAGAGAGAAAATGCTCGAAAAAGTGGCTGAATTTGACGATGCTTTAATGGAGAAATTCTTTGATGATCCTTCTACAATCACTGAAGAAGAAATCTTGCGTGCTTTGCGTGCAGGTACATTGAAAATGGATATCGTTCCGATGTTCTGCGGCTCTTCATTCAAGAATAAGGGAGTTCAGACATTGCTTGACTATGTTTGTGCGTTCTTGCCTTCTCCGTTGGATACACCTGCTATTGTAGGTACTAATCCGACTACAGGAGCAGAGGAAGACCGTAAACCTAGCGAGGATGAAAAAACATCAGCTTTGGCATTTAAGATTGCAACTGACCCCTATGTCGGACGTTTGACTTTCTTCCGCGTTTACTCTGGTAAGGTAGAGGCTGGTTCATATATCTATAACACTCGTTCGGGTAAAAAAGAACGTGTATCACGTTTGTTCCAAATGCACTCAAACAAACAGAATCCTGTAGAGGTGATTGGAGCTGGTGATATTGGTGCCGGTGTTGGTTTCAAGGATATCCGTACAGGTGATACGTTGTGTGATGAAGATGCACCGATCGTATTGGAATCAATGGAATTCCCTGATCCTGTAATTGGTATTGCAGTTGAACCTAAGACTCAGAAAGATTTGGACAAGTTGTCTAATGGCTTGGCTAAACTGGCTGAAGAAGACCCGACATTTACTGTTAAGACTGATGAGCAGTCCGGTCAGACTATTATTTCCGGTATGGGTGAGCTTCATTTGGATATTATTATCGACCGTCTGAAACGTGAGTTTAAAGTAGAATGTAACCAGGGTAAACCTCAGGTTAACTATAAGGAAGCTATCACTAAGACTGTTGAATTGCGTGAAGTTTATAAGAAGCAGTCTGGTGGTCGTGGTAAGTTTGCCGATATCATTGTGGCAATCGGTCCGGTTGACGAAGACTTTACACAAGGTGGTTTGCAGTTTATTGATGAAGTGAAGGGCGGTAATGTTCCTAAGGAATTTATCCCATCAGTTCAGAAAGGTTTCCAGACCGCAATGAAGAATGGTGTGTTGGCAGGGTATCCGCTTGATTCACTGAAAGTAGTTTTGAAGGATGGTTCATTCCATCCGGTTGACTCTGACCAGTTGTCATTCGAGATCTGTGCTATCCAGGCTTACAAAAATGCATGTGCTAAAGCAGGTCCTGTATTGACTGAACCTATTATGAAACTGGAGGTTGTAACTCCTGAAGAAAACATGGGTGATGTTATTGGTGACTTGAATAAGCGTCGTGGTCAAGTAGAAGGTATGGAATCAAGCCGTTCTGGAGCTCGTATTGTAAAAGCTAAAGTACCTTTGGCAGAAATGTTTGGTTACGTAACAGCTTTGCGTACTATTACTTCGGGTCGTGCTACATCGTCTATGACTTATGATCATCATGCTCAAGTTTCCAGCTCTATTGCTAAGGCTGTACTTGAAGAAGTGAAAGGTCGCGTAGACTTAGTATAATAAAAAAAAGCAGGGGCTACGGGTTAGCGAATGACTCTTAATCCGGCCCCACTTTATATTTAATCATTTTTTAATTTAAAATTTAATGAGTCAAAAAATTAGAATTAAACTGAAATCTTACGATCACAACTTGGTAGACAAGTCTGCTGAAAAGATCGTTAGAACAGTGAAGGCAACAGGTGCTATTGTTAGCGGTCCTATTCCATTGCCTACACACAAGCGTATTTTCAGTGCTGATGGTAAAAATGTACCATGCACTGTTATCGAAGCTGGTCCTTGTGTAGTTACTCAGATTAAGAGTGTTGAGAAAGACGGCTATGCAGCTGTTCAGGTAGGTTTCCAGGACAAAAAGGAAAAGCATACTACCAAACCTTTGATGGGGCACTTTAAAAAAGCTGGTGTAACTCCGAAGAGACACTTGGCCGAGTTCAAAGATTTTGAAACAGAATTGAATTTGGGAGACACTATTACAGTGGAGTTGTTCAATGATGCGGCTTATGTTGACGTTGTTGGTACTTCTAAAGGTAAAGGCTTCCAAGGTGTAGTTAAAAGACATGGATTTGGTGGAGTAGGTCAGACTACTCACGGTCAGCACAACCGCGCTCGTAAACCGGGTTCTATCGGTGCATGTTCTTACCCTGCAAAAGTATTCAAAGGAATGCGTATGGGTGGCCAAATGGGTGGTGACCGCGTTACTACACATAACTTACAGGTATTAAAAGTGATTCCGGAACACAATCTTCTTTTGATTAAAGGTTCGGTACCGGGTTGCAAAGGTTCAATCGTAATAATTGAGAAATAATGGAAGTTAACGTATTAAATATTAAAGGTGAAGACACCGGAAGAAAGGTTACGTTAAACGAATCTATCTTCGGAATTGAACCCAATGACCACGCTATCTATTTGGACGTTAAGCAGTTTATGGCTAACCAACGTCAGGGAACTCATAAATCTAAAGAAAGAAGCGAAATCAGCGGTTCTACTCGTAAATTAGGTCGTCAGAAAGGTGGTGGCGGTGCTCGTCGTGGTGATATCAACTCTCCGGTATTGGTGGGTGGTGCTCGCGTGTTTGGTCCTAAACCTCGTGACTATTGGTTTAAGTTGAATAAAAAAGTTAAGACATTGGCTCGCAAGTCGGCATTGTCTTATAAAGCTCAAGAAAACGCAATCATTATTGTTGAAGACTTCACATTTGAGGCTCCAAAGACTAAGGATTTCGTTTCTATGGTAAATAATCTTAAAATTGCTGACAAAAAGTTGCTTCTTGTTTTGCCGGAAGCTAATAAAAATGTATATTTGTCAGCTCGTAACATCGAACGTGCTAATGTAGCAATTGCTTCTGCATTAAATACTTACAATGTATTGAATGCTGAAACTCTTGTTGTTACAGAAAACTCGCTCAAGGCTATCGAGAATATCTTATCTTAATTTAAAAAGGAGGCTTAGATAATGGGAATTATTATTAAACCGTTGGTTACTGAGAAAATGACTGCAATTACCGAGAAGTTAAATCGATTCGGCTTTATTGTACGTCCTGAAGCTAACAAGTTGGAAATTAAGAGTGAGATTGAAGCTTTGTATAATGTTACAGTAGTAACTATTGATTTTTATAGCAATATTTAATAAAGATGGCAGTACGTAAATTTAAGCCCACAACACCGGGGCAAAGACATAAAATTATTGGTACTTTTGAAGAGATTACTGCATCGGTACCAGAAAAGTCTCTTGTATTTGGAAAGCGCTCAACAGGTGGTCGCAACAACGTTGGTAAAATGACAATGCGCTATATGGGCGGTGGTCACAAGAGAAAATACAGACTTATTGATTTCAAGAGAAACAAAGACGGTGTACCCGCAGTTGTTAAAACTATAGAATACGATCCGAATCGTTCGGCTCGTATTGCTTTGCTGTTTTATGCTGATGGTGAAAAGAGATATATTATTGCTCCTAATGGATTGCAAGTTGGTAGCACATTGATGTCTGGAGCGAATGCAGCGCCTGAGATTGGTAACGCACTTCCGCTTGAAAACATCCCCGTTGGTACTGTAATTCATAATATAGAATTACGTCCGGGTCAAGGTGCAGCTTTGGTAAGATCAGCTGGTAATTTTGCTCAGTTAACTTCAAGAGAAGGCAAGTATTGTGTGATTAAATTGCCTTCAGGTGAGGTAAGACAAATACTTAGTGCTTGTAAGGCTACTATTGGTAGCGTTGGTAACTCTGATCATGGATTGGAATCTTCCGGTAAGGCAGGTCGTACTCGTTGGATGGGGCGTCGTCCTCGCAACCGTGGTGTTGTTATGAATCCTGTTGATCACCCGATGGGTGGTGGTGAAGGACGCGCTTCAGGAGGTCATCCAAGATCACGTACAGGCTTGTATGCTAAGGGCTTGAAGACAAGAGCTCCGAAGAAACAGTCTTCTAAGTATATTATTGAGAGAAGAAAGTAATAACTGATTAATTGAGTAAATTATGAGTCGTTCATTAAAAAAAGGTCCATATATTAACGTTAAACTTGAAAAGAAAGTGCTTGCTATGAATGAAAGCGGCAAGAAGGTTGTCGTTAAGACTTGGGCTAGAGCTTCGATGATCTCGCCTGATTTTGTAGGGCACACAGTTGCAGTTCATAACGGAAATAAATTTATTCCTGTTTACGTTACAGAAAACATGGTAGGACACAAATTGGGTGAATTTGCACCGACACGTACATTCCGCGGCCATGCAGGTAATAAGAAAAAATAAGCAGGATAATCTGAAGAAATAATAAAGTAATAAATAATGGGAGCAAGAAAAAAAATATCGGCTGAAA
>PPYE01454383.1_pt1 | contig 15050 bp, 13 predicted proteins | sample 1559881 | NCBI WGS metagenome assembly PPYE01 (sample SAMN08240022, study PRJNA423297) | Human gut metagenome, whole genome shotgun sequencing project. | reverse complement strand
AAAAAATAATCTCTTCCATTGCTTCACTGTTTCTGCATTGAAAAACAGAACGATGAAGCAATGATAAGATTACTACATATCGGTTAATCTATTTTCTCAAATTTCTATTTTATACAATATATGTCTGCATAACCAATGCTCTTGTTCCACCAAAGGATGATCGAACTCTTTTTCAAAATGCATTCCTATTTTCTGCATGACCCGTTCAGAGCGTTTATTGGGTATGGCAGTGAACGAATATACCGTTTTAAAAGGTAAATTATCACTCGCATAATCCAGACAGGCAGAAGCGGCTTCTGTGGCATATCCCTTTCCCCATGCATCCCGGCACAACCGCCAGCCTATTTCCACTCCGGGAGTAAAATCCGACTCGAAAGCAATATTATGAAAACCCACATAGCCTAGAAAATTCTGAGTTTCTTTACATTCTACAGCATACAAACCATAACCATATTCTTCAAATTCTTTCCGGATACGACAATAAAAAGCCATCGTCTCTTCCTCTGTCAAAGTAGTGAGAAAGAATTCCATTACTTCTTTATCACTGTTCATACGGACAAACGGAAGAATATCTTCTTCCTTCCAGTCCCGTAACAACAAATGAGGAGTTTCTATATATACCATACTATCAAGTATCAAATGATACCAACAAAAATAATCAAAAATTGAAAATACACATAGCAAACAAATTACTATTTACCTTTTCACCTATATTATTCTGTCAGGAATTATCTTACTTTGGTTCATTCTCAGTATCTTTGCATTCAATTAATATGGGAGTGCAAAATAGAAAAGCACAATTCCGCACAGCTATCTGCCTGATTCTGGATGGAAAGAAGCATTTGTTCGAAGGAATTGTAAAAGGTGAGATTATCAAAGAAAAACGAGGTTCGTCAGGTTTCGGATACGACCCTATCTTTGTGCCCGAAGGATATACTAAAACTTTTGCCGAACTAGGCAATGAGACGAAAAACAAAATCAGTCACCGTGCGCTGGCCGTAGAGAAACTTTGCCGGTTTCTGAAGGCGTAACTATATAAATTAGTTATATCATTTGTTTACCTCTATTGAGCCTCATAAAAACAAGTATTCTGTTTTCCTTTGAAAACAATTTTGACGGAATAATAATTTCCATGAGAACCATTATTCCGTCAAAACAAATCTTTAATGAAACAGAAATGTCACTCCTATTCCGATGATAAATCCTTTCCAGAAGAATTCCCCTTTACTTTTAAGAATAACAGAAACGTCTTTTATTAACCACATCTTGTTATCTTTTACAAAAGTCATAATCCCAGCTTCTCCGAAATTTCCAGCATCTTCTTGATAGGTTTCACTGCCTCCTCAGCTACCGCTTCATCCACTGTCACTTCCGGCCATTCATACTTTAACGTATTGTACAGCTTCTCCAGCGTATTCAGACGCATGAAATTACATTCATTGCAAGCGCAGGTACTGTCTTCGGGAGGAGCGGGAATAAAGTTCTTCTCAGGACATTTCTTACGCATCTCGTGCAAAATACCGCTTTCCGTAGCCACAATAAAGTCTTTTGTAGAAGTGACCACCACATCGGTCACCGCTTTAACAGCCGCTGTAGTGTTAACATACGAAATCACTGTATAATCCGGATGCTCTTGGACAAATTTAGCAAACTCATCAGCAGGACAACTGTCGGCCAATGAACAGCCTGCATTCAAATCCGGTACCAGCACTTTTTTATCAGGACAAAGAATCTTAGCCGTTTCACCCATAAAGTGGACACCACACATCACAATGATATCCGCATCCGTTTTAGCCGCCCATTGTGCCAGCGCCAAGCTGTCACCTACAAAGTCGGCAATATCTTGTATTTCGCCCGACTGGTAATAGTGACCTAGGATAAGCGCATTCTTTTCCTTACGCAACTTATCAATTTCAGTTTTCAAATCCAGAGTTTTGTCTACCGGTTCGGTAACATACCCTTTTTTCAACCATTCCTCTTTATTCATTATATCTATATTTTTTCTCCTTCTTTCAAAAAAAGAAATATGGGTATTGATAATATGCAAAGTTAAAAACTTTATGGTTATGACCACCTAAAATAGTGATTTTTATTTCCCCGACTTCAATGTACCTGCATTGCTATCTTCGTTATTCACACGTTTCTGCATGGTTTCATACTTACGTCCAAAACTGATATTCCATGATACTTTTGCCACAAACAAGCGGCAGCTCTCTTTCACATACCACCAATTCTTAGAAGGAGCCACTTTACTGAACATTTCTCCTCCCATTCTGTAATTATCAACAAATGGATTCAAAGTCATCACCCCGATATTTAAACGCTTGTATCGATAGGACAATCCCAAGGTATGAAAACTCTCCCCGTATGACAATGTTTCCCCATAGAAATTATTCCGATGATTTTCCATTTGAAAGAATCCGGACCATCTTTTATAAGATGCCATCACTTCGGCCCTGTAATACCAATTGGTATATGTATGATGATAATCCAAACCACGACTATCATAATAATTTATACCGGTAGAAAAAGAAAAAGTCAAAATATCTTTCAGAGGACCGAGTTTCAATTCCAACTCAGGATTCAATTTCTGCCAACTTAACTGATTGACATTGGTACGGACAAAACTGTTATTCTTATCTCGTATGGTTTCTTCCATGATAGGCCTGTGCTGATACTGATACGACAAGTGAAAATTACCACTAAACAAACCTTTTCGGAAATCTGCCTCCAACTCATTTTTATATACTGTGAATATCTTTAATTCCGGATTTCCGCTTCTCACCTGCAAAGAGTCAATCAATTGTCTCACATTTCCCATATCGGACAAACCGGGAGATTTACGTGAAATCTGTCCCCGGTAACGGACAAAGACATTATCTGAAAATTGATACCCAAATCTCAAACGGGGCAATAACGAATACCTGTTATATCCTTCCTCTTTCTGTTTGAATCGTGAATAACTGCCTTGCAGTCCAAAAGAATAATTGAAACGATCCATTTTCCCACTGTATTCCACATAAGCTGTCGCATGGGTTTCATGCATCTTTGTTTCAGATGACTCGTTTCCACCATAGGTATTGTCCGCCAGACTTTGCTGATATTTCAGTCCTGCACTCAATCTGCTCTTCTTGGTTATTTTCCTTTCATAAATACCCTCTCCTATAAATGAGTATTTATTTCCCGATACAGTAGAATAAATATCAGTCAGCGGTTCATCACTCTTCTCCTCCGTATAACTCCTGTCACTTTGAGTGTCAATATAAGTAGTCACAGCATTGATAATCAATGACTGGTCATTGTTCAGTTTACATTGAAAATACAAGTCCACCGACGGACGGGAAGTCCGGCCCGTACTATGTTCTTTCATCATCAAAATTTCTTCAGGCTTCTCCAAAACATACAGACTGCTTTGGTTATTCTGCTTGTTCTTATTAAAAGCCCACCGTACAGTGGAATTAAAGAACCATTTCCCCTGATCCTGAAAACTATAATTCAATCCTATATTATGTCCATAAGTGGAAATTCTACTCGGAATGCCATCTTCCACCCGTGTAAAGGAAGAACCATCCTCATAGCGGAAAGTTTCCCAATTATTACGCCAATAATTATCTACCGAACGATAAACATTATTATAATTCAAACCGAATTCTGACTTTTTATGGTTTATCTTCACCATTAAATTATTGTTTCCAAAAAGTACGTGCGGAGAATCCTGCGCATCCAAAGCCACATAGCCACCGGTTTCATGCCGTCTTACAATGTAATCAATCACAGCAGCCGTATGATCCCCATATCGCAAACCGGGAGCATCATGATATTCTATACGAATCACATCTTCAGTACGAAGAACCAATATATCCTGTATCTCGGCATTTACTCCATTCATCCGTAACTGTACATCCCCTTCACCGGAGGATGTTACCTTGTTACGCATTTGATCCACTTGTATTCTGCTCAGCTTCATCTGCTGCAATAAAGACAGACCATTGCCGGCCGATTTTAACTGATGTGCTGTAGGAAGGATAATTTTCCTGTCGGCGGCATTTATCACACTGGCTCCCGTTACCACCACTTCCTTTAACAGGATCGATTCCGGAGATATCATGATAACGCCTAAATCCTTAGAAACAGCTAAATGATCCAATGATATAATCCGGGAGGTATATCCCATACCGGAAATACAAAGCAGATAACTTCCAGCTTGGATATTCTCCATCATGAACCTTCCTTTACTGTCGGTTACTCCTCCGGCTATAAATATAGAATCCTTTGTCTGCAACACGACATTCGCAAATTCCACCGCTTCATTTTCTGAAACTACTTTTCCTTTAACCTGTACATTTTGAGCAAAAAGTATGCAGCACATACACAAAAGTGATGTGGCAACCAATATTCTTTTTATCATATTCTTTATCTTAGTGCATTAGTTAATAAAAAGACCGCGATCTTCTACCTTTTATTTCTGTTACTTAGACGCAGGAAATTACTACAGGTTACATTTCAAGAAACACAATGAACAGTTACCAACAATTTCTTTGTATCTATTATATCTATATTTTTTCTCTTTCTTTCAAAAAAAGAAATATGGTATTAATAATAGGCTGTTTATATTGTTAGTAAAAAAGAGTTCTTTCTCTTGCCTGATAAGTTATTTATATATAATACCAAGATATGAATAAATAATCAACCGGCTTAAATACTGATAATACAGGTTTTACTTATTCTATTAACATATTGTTGATAAGAATATGAGTTAAAAACTTTATGGTTATGAACGCCTGAAATAGTGATTAAATTGTGTTGATATTGATTGTTTAAGTTATGTGATTAATTTTTGGATTGTTGATTTTAAGTGTACATTATACCATTATTTGAAATATGCAAGAAATACTTTTGAAATGATATCCTCATCCTTTTTACATGTTTTCAACCGTTATCAACAGGGGGATGTGAATTAGTTATTATCTTTTCTTGTATAAAGAAATCCATCTGTTTTACAATTGAGTTTAGGACTGAAGTAAAAATAAAAAGAGAGTAGGAGAGACTTCTTTTTCATTATATAGGCGTAAAGATCATAGATTTTTATGTAAGTTTGTAACCGTTAATAATAAAGTAGAAAATAGAGTATGAGGAAACTCAAAATAACAGAACTGAACCGGCTTACTGTAGACGAATTCAAGAAAGCCGATAAGTTGCCTTTAGCAGTGGTGCTGGATGAAGTACGCAGTTTACACAACATAGGGTCAGTGTTTCGCACATCGGATGCATTTTTGGTAGATTGCATTTATTTATGTGGTATTACAGCCACTCCTCCCCATCCCGAAATGCATAAAACAGCTTTAGGAGCTGAGAATTCGGTGGAGTGGAGATATAAAAAGAATACGCTTGATGCCGTTCAGGAACTTCATGATCAAGGGTTTACCGTATTGGCTATCGAACAGGTGGAAGGCAGTACTTTGCTGGATAAACTGGAACTGGATGCCGATAAAAAATATGCCATCGTAATGGGAAATGAAGTGAAAGGGGTACAGCAGGAAGTGGTCAATGCTTGCGACGGTTGTGTTGAGATTCCCCAATACGGCACAAAACATTCGTTGAATGTATCGGTTACCACAGGAATTATTTTATGGGAGTTTGCCAATAAATTAATAAAATTCAGATAATAAGAGTAAAATTCAAACAGTAGGAATCAGTTAGATTTGTCCGTTTTCAACTAACAATACCACCCGTTCGGTCAGTCGATCCTCTCCCTCCGGATGATATTCTTTCTTCAGGCTGGCACCAAAAAGTGCTGCAAAAGTTTGATAGAATCCGGCTTTAAAGGGTCCCATAAAAGCTTTTACCAATTCATAAGAGGAAGAATCCGTCTGACGGTTTACTAACTTTATCAACAGTTTACCCTGTGAAAAGGTTAATTTCTTCATAATCGGTGTATATTGCTCTTTTAGTCCCTTCTCTACGAGTTTCAGGTGCTTTTCCCTGGCTTTTTTGTCAGGCAGTGTTTCTATATATTCGTAAGTTTCTATCACAGCACGGTTAATTTCACGGGCTAATGGCAGGGTTTTCTTCACATTCCTTACCAGGCGGTAGTATTCCCGTCTTTCTTTTTCGTTTTTGAATTTTAATGGTCTGAAAATGTATACATTAGGTAACTGTACAGCTGGAATAGTATCTCCTTTGTATACACATACAGGTACCATGTATCCGTTTATAGTAGTCGTTTGTTGCTGGGAATAAGCAGCAGCGGCTATAAAGGAAAAAAACAATGCTATAAAGAGTTTCCTTTTCATCTTGGTGCAAAAGTAGCAAGAAATATGATTACTCTGTATAGTGGATAAAACTATTTAACTTAAAACACGCCAATGAATTACAAAATGAACAGGTTGTTAAGAGTAATGTTAATTATCTGTATTACAATACTTTTATCGGTGCATAACCTGTGTGCGCAGGAAGTATGGGAAGAACTGGCAGAGCAATTGATGGATGAAGATGAAAACAGTTCGTTTCAATGGGATACTCACTTTGAGGAGCTTTCCGAATTACGTGAAAATCCCATCAATATCAATACAGCAACTAAAGAGCAACTGGAACGTTTTCCATTTCTCTCTGACCAACTGGTAGAGAATATATTGTATTATCTGTACAAATATGGTCCTATGCTTACCCGCAATGAGTTATGGATGATTGAAGATATTGACAGGCAGACTATTCACTATTTACTACCCTTTATTTACTTTGAAACTCCTGAAAAAGAGCAATATAAACCAAATATAAAGCGAATATTGAAATACGGTAAACAAGAGTTATCAACACGTGTCGATATTCCTTTTTATACGAAGGCCGGGTATCAACAGTACCCGGCAGAAACTTTAAAAAAGAATCCGAACAAACAGTATTTGGGATATGGATATTATCATAATCTGCGATATAGTTTTCATTATCGGGATCAGATTTATGCAGGAATTACTGCTGAAAAGGATGCAGGAGAACCTTTCTTTACCGGACAAAATAAAAAAGGTTATGATTTTTATTCACTATACTTGTTAATTCGTAATATAGGTCATATCAAGACTTTAGCTCTTGGTAATTACCGTGTTAGCTATGGTTATGGACTAGTTATCAACACTGATTTCGGGATGGGAAAAACAGCTACACTCTCTACTTTGGGAAATAAGAGCCGGGGCATACGCAAGCATTCTTCTACCGATGAATATAACTATTTTCAAGGAATGGCAGTCAGCTATAAGTTGGCGAAAAGATGGACATTGGATGGTTTCTATTCTTATCGGAAGATGGATGGTATTGTTGATAACCAGTTTATAAGGTCGTTGAAAAAAGATGGATATCATCGGTTGTATCGTGAGTTTGAGAAGAAAAATACATTAACTAATCAGTTGGTTGGCAGTAATTTAAATTATAATGGAAAGTACTGTGAGTTAGGATTAACAGCTGTTTATAATGTTTTCAACAAGCCGTTGAATCCTGAGAAGAAGTACTATAATATTTATTATCCCCGTGGAAAGGACTTTTATAATGTGGGAGGAGATTATAAATTCTTTTGGAAACGCTTCTCTTTATTGGGTGAAACGGCTATAGACAAATGTGGTACTTGGGCAACCATGAATATGTTACGTTATTCACCGAAAGGAGGAACACAGTTAATAGTTATGAACAGGTATTATGATGCCAAATATCAATCGGTTTATGCTCGTTCTATAGGAGAGGGAAGTACGGTACAAAATGAGAGTGGATTTTATATAGGATTGGAAACCAGTATTTTAAAGTATATCAAAATGACCTGTTATGGTGATTTTTTCTATTTCCCTTGGAAGAAATATTTAGTAAGCAAAGCAGGAACCAAAGGATTGGATGGATTACTCCAATTAAGTTATTCACCTACTTATGAACTGGAAATGTTTATAAGATATCGTTATAAAAAGAAGGAAAAGGACTTCACTGCTGCGGATAAAACCAAGCAAACTATTCCATCTATTCAGCAGAAATGCCGATACCAATTGAATTATAGCGTGAAAGATAAACTGACATTGAAAACCATAGCGGATTATGTACGCATCAACTTTCGTGGGCAATCTGCTTCCAATGGTTTTCTGGTTTCTCAAAGTGCTGCTTATACATTTCATTTGCTTCCTCTTCAGCTTGATTTGAGTGCCGCATGGTTTAATACGGATGACTATAATTCCCGTCTTACTATCTATGAAAAGAGTGTGCTCTATGCTTTTTCCATGCCTTCATTCTATTATAAAGGTATGCGTGTGGCAGTGAACGCCCGTTATGAATTGAATAAACACATTATCTTGCAGGCCAAGTACGGAACTACCCATTATTTCAATCGGGATAAGATAAGTTCCGCTTTGGAGGAAATTGACGGCAGTACAAAGAGTGACCTTTATTTGCAGTTGAGACTGAAATTTTGAAAAACATTCTGTATTTTTGTACTGTTATCAACTGAAAAAAGAACTATGTCAACAGTCATTTATCCTTCTCCCATCTTCGGTCCGGTACATAGTCGTCGTTTGGGAGTGTCTTTAGGAATCAATCTTCTTCCTGAAGATGGTAAATTTTGTACCTTCGATTGCATTTATTGCGAATGTGGTTTTAATGAAGATCATCGTCCCCAAAAGAAACTGCCTACTCGCGAGCAGGTTCGTGAGGCTTTGGAAGCCCGTTTGATTGATATGCAGCAAAATGGTCCTAAACCGGATGTGCTGACTTTTGCCGGTAATGGCGAACCGACGGCTCATCCTCACTTTGCAGGAATTATAGAGGATACTTTGGCATTGCGTGATATATATTTTCCTCAGGCAAAAGTGAGTGTATTGAGTAATTCTACTTTTATTCACAAACCGGAGGTATTTGATGCATTGAATAAGATAGATAATAATATATTGAAGCTGGATACTATTGATACGGATTATATTCGATTGACAGACCGCCCGACCGGGCACTATGATGTGCGGAAAATTATAAAAGGGATGAAAGCTTTCAAAGGTAATCTGATTATTCAGACCATGTTCATGAAAGGTAAATATCAAGGGCAGGATGTGGATAATACTTCAGATCGGTATGTGCTGCCCTGGCTGGAAACGGTGAAAGAGATTGCTCCCCGTCAGGTGATGATTTACACCATCGACCGTGAAACGCCCGATCATGATTTGGAAAAGGCTACTCATGAGGAATTGGACAGAATAGGAAAATTGATAAAGGATTCCGGCATTCCGGTATCGGTCTCGTATTGAGAAAAAAGTAAGTTGACTTCAAAGGGCAAGTAAGTTGACTTACTTTGCCGATGAAGTGAACTTACTTTGCTCATGAACATATCTTACTTTTTCAGGTCACTATTAAAACATATAATTTATTCCTGGATATTTTTCAAAGACTGGAGATACGTTGTTTCACATACTTGCAATTGAATGGATTTGAATAATAATGGAATATACTTCTATCCCTGATTATAATGATGGAAGCTTTAATCTTTATCAGAACGAACTGATGAACTTTTTCATCTTTCTGACCAAGGTACATCCAGCTTTTATTCTTGACAAGTCATTGAAAGCCTAATGCCGTCAGTTTGTCCTGTCCGCTTGCGATGAGCTTTGTGATATGAATAAATAACATCACTTTAGCCGATTTCCATCTGAGAATTAATGAATTGTTAGTTCTTTTGCAGGATGCCCATACTTTTGTGAATATAGAACCGTTGTCGCTATATCCATTTTCTGTCCGCTATTTTAACGGGAATTTTTATTTATACTCCATTTTTTGGAACACATGATTCAGGATATGAATCAAAGGGGAGTTTTTTTGCTGGTTGTTGATATGCGGTATAATGGGGGAGGTAACAGCCTTTTAGGAAATATGCTGTTGGAGGCATTGAATATTCATTTATCTATTTCCATAAGCTATGGAAATACAACAAACACGAAGAAAGCACTTGGCTATATGGCAGGAAGGGCTTAGGGATGCGGATAAGGTCTTTTAATGATAAATCTGATTTCAAGATTTTAAAACACCAGTGAGGAGTATGGGGGCATTTTACACTTATTTACTGAAAAAAGGATATTGGCTTTCTATTCCTGTCCTTCATTAGCAGAATAGAATCAAAAAGGAGAGCATTTATTTTAGTCCATAATGCTCTCCTTTCTTATTTTATTTTTCTATAATAGCCTTTGCTTTCTCCAAAGCCACATTGATATTAGGACAGATATTTTCTTTTCCCAGCAGTTCATTAAATCCTGATTTTTCAAGAATTTGATGCACTTTTTCATTCACTCCCGAAAGCACAATCTGAATATTTTCTTTCTTAGACATTTCGCATAGATTAGTCAGGTTGTGAATACCGGTAGAATCAATGAATGGTACTTTACGCATACGTACGATCCGTACTTTGGGACGGTCGCCCAGTTCGGACATGATTTCCTCAAACTTGGTAGCGATACCAAAGAAGTAGGGACCGTTGATTTCATATACTTCCACACCTTTGGGAACCATGAGATGTTCTTCGTGCACTTCCAGATCGGATTCATTATTGGGGTCGATTTCATTTTTGATAACCGATATTTCTGTTGTTTCCATGACACGTTTCATGAACAATACACAGGCAATGAGCAAACCTACTTCAATAGCTACGGTCAAATCGAAGATAACAGTCAAGAAGAAAGTGATCAACAGTACGGTGACGTCTGATTTCGGATTCTTCAGCAACGCTTTGAAAGTACGCCAGCCGCTCATGTTATAGGAAACAATCACCAATACACCTGCCAGACAGGCCATCGGGATATATTGTGCCAGAGGCATCAGGAACAAGAGAATCAGCAACAGAATGACTGCATGAATGATACCTGCAACAGGTGATTTTCCACCGTTGTTGATATTGGTCATGGTACGTGCGATGGCTCCTGTAGCAGGAATACCGCCAAACAGCGGAGCGATAATATTGGCTGCGCCCTGGGCTATCAGTTCCGTGTTTGAATCGTGGCGGTCACCAATGACACCATCGGCTACGGCAGCAGACAACAGAGATTCTATGGCTCCCAGTACAGCAATGGTGATGGCAACCGGAAATAAATTCTTGATAGCTTCCCAATTTAATTCGGGTACTACTGCATCCGGCAGCTGTGACTGAATGGTAAAACGGTCGCCAATGGTGTCGATACAAGTGATTCCGCCATATGTTTTCATCAGGTACACGGCAATGGTTACTACAATGATGGCAATCAGTGAACCTGGAATCTTTTTTGAGAACCGGGGAGTCAGTGCGATAATCAGGACGCTGACTATGCTGACAATGGCGTTCCACCAATTAACAGTATCAAAATGACGGAAATACATCATCCATTTACCTATGAAGTCTCCCGGTACTTTTTCTCCTCCGAAGTTCAGTCCGAAGATATCGGCAATCTGTGTCGTAAAGATGGTAACGGCAATACCACTGGTAAATCCTACAATAATGGGATAAGGAATGAATTTGATAACAGCTCCCAGCTTGAATACACCTAATAAAATAAGGAGTACTCCTGCCATAAGAGTTGCTACTGTTAATCCGCTGATGCCGTATTCTTGGATGATTCCATAGATAATTACGATAAATGCTCCGGTAGGTCCGCCTATCTGTACTTTGCTTCCTCCTAATAAAGAGATGATAAATCCTGCTACAATAGCAGTGATGATGCCTTTTTCTGGGGAAACTCCCGAAGCGATACCAAATGCGATAGCCAGTGGAAGTGCAACAATACCTACGATAATTCCGGCCATGAGGTCGGCCATGAAGCTCTCTTTTGAATAATTCTGTAGGGTAGTGAAGAGCTTCGGTTTGAATTCAAATGCTTTCATTTGTCAACTACTTTATGCTATGATTTTAAACGAGTTGCAAAAGTAGATAAAATTAATGTATAAATTAAGGTATTATTCTATTTAAATTCGTATTTTTGTTATTCATAGGGTGTTTTGTTGATAGTAATGGTGCGTTGGGCGGTAGAATCATTTGTGATACTGGTTACATCTCCTTTCGTAGTGAAGTAAACGTAATTTCCTTTATCGTAAAAACGATATACCTTGCAACCGTCATGTTCAAACAGATAGCTGACAGTGTAAGTGGAGTTGTTTTCAGACTCTCCGATTTTTAACGGTATGGACGCACATGAATTAAATCCTATTATAGTAAGGAGGGGAAAAGTGAATAATTTGATGATGTTTTTCATAATGGAAAATGTTAATGTTGTTGTGAACACAAATATAGGTGTTCTTGTTTATTTTATATAAAGTGAACGTTTAATTAAATATAAAAACGTAATTGTAATGAATACAATTTTGAAATAAAATATATATCTTTGTGTCATCAACAGATGATCAAATAATACTAACTAATAAAACTAACAATTATGGCTAAAAGCGTAAAAGGTACACAGACAGAGAAAAACTTGCTGACTTCATTTGCAGGTGAATCACAGGCTAGAATGCGTTATACTTACTTTGCAAGTACAGCAAAGAAGGAAGGTTATGAACAAATAGCAGCTATTTTTACAGAAACAGCCGATCAGGAAAAAGAACATGCAAAACGTATGTTTAAATGGTTGGAAGGCGGTATGGTAGAAATTACTGCCAGCTATCCTGCAGGTATCATTGGTACCACTATGGAAAATTTGAAAGCTGCCGCTGCCGGTGAAAATGAAGAATGGACTACTGATTACCCTCACTTTGCTGATGTGGCCGATCAGGAAGGTTTTCCTGCTATCGCTACTATGTATCGCAGAATCGCTGAAGCTGAAAAGGGGCATGAGGAAAGATATTTGGCTTTATTGAAGAATGTGGAAGAAGGCACAGTATTCAAGAAAGCGGAAGAAACTGTATGGCAGTGCCGTAACTGCGGTTACATTTATGTAGGTACGGAAGCTCCTGAAGTATGTCCTGCATGTCTGCATCCGCAAGCTTATTTCGAAGTGAAGAAGAATAATTATTGATTGAAATAAAACCACTCGTTCATCATGGATCCGGTTTCTCTGAAAAGGGGAAACCGGATTTTTTATTTTTAGGAAATGATTTTTGATTGGTTTTTATTCTTCTCTTTTCCCGTTTACAAATTCCCCCGGTTTCATGCCGAACTGTTTTTGGAAACATTTGGAGAAATAAGACGGATTATTGAATCCTACCATATAACAGATTTCATTGATGCGATATTTGTTTTCTGCCAGCAAGATCGCTGCTTTTTTCAAACGTACCACTTGAATCAGTTCATTAGGGGTGATATTGGCCAATGTCTTTATTTTGGCAAACAGACCCGAACGGCTGATACATAATTTTTCGGCCAGGAAATCTACGGATAATTCCGGATTGGAGAAATTCTCTTCTATGATTTCATTCATACGGGTAAGGAACTTGTCGTCCATGGAATTATTGGCAATGCTGTTCAGCGGAACCAACGGCATCTTCGAGAATTTCTGACGCAGCAGATTACGCAAGTCTACCAGATTCTTGATACATGCTTCCAAGTATTGCATGGAGAAAGGTTTCTCTATGTAGGCATCTGCACCACAATCCATACCTTCTATCTTGGAGTTGGTATCTGTCTTGGCCGTTAGCAGGATGAAGGGTATATGACTGGTAGCCTGGTTAGTCCTTATTGCTTTGCAGAATTCCACTCCGTCCATGCGTGGCATCATCCAGTCGCTTACAATGAGTGTCACTTCGTTTTCTTTCAGTTTATTCAGTGCTTCTATACCGTCTTCTGCGGTAAGTATGCTGTATTTATCAGCCAGACTACTCGAAAGGAAATTCAACATTTCCTCATTATCATCCACAATCAGCATGGTTGGTTTATGTTTGATAGGAGAACCGGAGAGGTCCTCTTGCAAGATTCCTTCGGGAATGGCTGGGTTGTTCAATAGTGATGTGCCCGTATCCTGTGGCAGGACTTGTACTTGTTCTATAGGCAACGTTACGATAAAAGATGATCCTTTGTTAACCTCGGATTCCACTTCAATACAGCCATTGTGTGATTCTACGATACTTTTGACAATGCTGAGGCCGATACCTGTTCCCGGCTTGTTATCCATAGCCTGATAGAACGGATGGAATATCTTCTTTTGTTCTTCTTTGCTGATCCCTATGCCGTTATCTGTCACTCGGATTATAAAAGTATGTTGTTCCGGCTGTACGATACAGGTAAGAGTAACTTCATCTTTTGTGTATTTACTGGCATTGGTCAACAGATTGCTGACTAGTTTGGTTACCGCCTCACTGTCTACTATAGCCGTGAAATCTGCTTCAGGATATTTCACAGTAAGCCGTGCTCCATGTTGGGCGATGAAAGGTTCGAAACGTTCACAAACCGCTTTGAGCAGTTGGTGGATATTTTGGGAAGCAAACTTCATTTTCATTCCTTCCTGTTCCACCTTCCGGAAATCCAGCAATTGGTTTACCAGGAACAGCAGACGCTGGCTGTTACGGTCAATAATATTCAGATCGTCGCGTACTGTAGACGGCAGGGACACGGGAGATTTCATTATTTTCTCCAAAGGTCCTATGATAAGGGATACCGGTGTGCGTATTTCGTGGGCTATCATGGTGAAGAACTTGATTTTGGCTTCGTGTACTTCTTTTTCCTTGTTGGCGTTCAGTTTGTTTATTTCAGCCGTATGTTTCTTCTCTGTCCGTTTGATGATGAAGCGGATGACGAATCCGAAAGCTATGCAAACCAATACAAAATAGAGCAGTTTGGAAGCGGTGGACCAATAGAAAGGAGGGTGGATGGTGATTTTCAGACTGGTTCCTTTTTCATTCCATATTCCGTCATTATTGGTCGCCTTTACTTTGAAAAGATAGGTTCCTGCGGGCAAATTGGTGTAAGTGGCCTTATTTTGGGAGCCTACATAGTTCCAGTCTTTGTCAAATCCTTCCAGTTTATAGGCGTATTTGTTTTTATTGGGGGTGCAATAGCTTAAAGAGGCATAAAGCAAGCTGAATGCATTTTCTTTATAGGATAGCTCCAGTTCTTCCAACTGGTTGAGAGATTTTGGAAGCAGTTTGTTTCC
>PPYE01662552.1_pt1 | contig 15054 bp, 14 predicted proteins | sample 1559881 | NCBI WGS metagenome assembly PPYE01 (sample SAMN08240022, study PRJNA423297) | Human gut metagenome, whole genome shotgun sequencing project. | reverse complement strand
CTTACATATTCTGGACACTCTATAAATACAGAAATGATTATAAGCAGAGGTGAAAGGAATATGACAAAAAACAGAATTGTAAAGTATACTGCAAACGCAGCCCTTCTGGCAGTAATTGCTGCAGCCGGAATCGGGGCATATCAGCTTGGTACATCAAAGCCGGAAGAGAAGGTGCGGGAACAGAAAGAGCTGGTGAGTGTGGAAGAAGACAGAGCAGAAAATACGGAAGAAGAATTTTCAGTAGATGCGGATACCAGCCAGGTAGAAGCTGATATGGAAAATGCAGAAGAAGATATCCTGACAGAGAAAGAAAGTACAGAAGCAAAGATTGAAGAGGAACAAACTACAGATACAGCAGAAGAGACACCGGAAGAACAAAATCAGGATACAGAAGAAAACACTCAGGAAACACAGCCTCAGGATACAGAAACGGCAGCAGGGGCTGTTTCCGCCCCTTCTTTGAGCTTCTCGGAGGAAACACAGATGGAGTGGCCGGTAAATGGGAATATCCTGTTGGATTATAATATGGATCAGACGATATATTTTCCCACTCTGGATCAGTATAAACTGAATCCTGCCATTGCAGTTCAGGCTGTGGAGGGGGCTCCGGTACTCGCATCTGTGCCGGGAACCGTGTATTCTATCAAGGAAAACGCGCAGACCGGAACTACGGTTACCATGGAGCTTGGAAGCGGTTATCAGGCTGTTTACGGGCAGCTGAAGGATCTGGCAGTGGAAGAAGGGCAGACCGTGGAAAAGGGAGATGTGATCGGCTATATTGCAGCTCCTACCAAGTATTACAGCGAGGAGGGAAGCAACCTTTACTTTGCTATGAAAAAAGACGGAGAGCCTGTGGATCCCATTGCCTATCTTCCGGAATAAATCAGGAACAGATGATTCACAAAAAATAGAAAACAACGTATAATAAAAGCAGGTGGGAATAAAAATCCGCAGTCGGCAGTTCTCCTACCTGCTTTTTCTGTTATCCCATAAAATTTCTTTTTGTGGAAATATTATTCGGGAATCAGTGATACACCATCAAAATCCGGCTGCTTGATCATAGATGTAAGGAAAAGTAACAGGGGATGGCTGCTGCAGAGAATGGCAGTTGTCCTTTACATAAAAGGAGCAGAAGATGAATTATACCTATATGGTCCGATGTGGAGACGGAAGTCTTTATACCGGGTGGACAAACTGTCTTGAAAAGCGTCTGAAGGCACATAATGAGGGGAAGAGCGGAGCGAAATATACCAAGGCAAAGCGACCGGTAACACTTGCCTATTATGAAGGGTTTGCCACGAAAGAAGAGGCTATGAAAAGAGAATGTCAGATCAAAAAGCTGACCCGGAAACAGAAGGACAGATTAATGGAATTCTGAAAACAAAACTCCCCTTATCCTTCAGAAATAAATGGCTGAGGGATAAGGGGAGGTCTTTTTATAAAGGCATGTTTGAGATAAAGAAATACATGACGATAAAGTGGCAGGCACTTCCAAGCATAATGAATACATGAAAGATCTCATGGGAACCGAAGCTTTTATGTTTTGAGTTAAAGATAGGAAGCTTCAGTCCATAGATGATCCCACCGATGGTATAGATAATGCCGCCTGCCAGAAGCCAGTTGAATCCGGCTCTGGGAAGAGAGTGGAAGATGGGGACAAAGGCAAGTACACACAGCCAGCCCATTCCGATATACAGCACTGAAGAAAGCCACTTGGGACAGTTGATCCAGAAGCCTTTCAACAGGATGCCGGCTATGGCGATCGTCCATACAAGTCCGCAGAGGATATAACCGACTCTGTTATGAAGGGCGATGAGGCATACCGGAGTATAGCTTCCCGCTATCATGATAAAGATCATCATATGGTCTATTTTACGCAGCCTCCGGTTTACTTTTTCTGTTGAATCTACAGAATGATAAATGGTACTGGCTGTATATAAAAGAATCATCGTCAGGATAAATACTGCAAGTGCAGTAATATGAAGCGTATCTTCTGCACGGGCAGCTTTTATAAGAAGGGGAGCAGTTCCGGCACAGGCCAGAAGTACGGCAATACCATGAGTGATCGCGCTCCATGGGTCTTTCAGTTTCAGTTTCATTAGAATCGCCTCCTGAATTTAGTCTGAACATAGATACTAATATCATGTAGTAATTAATACTACATGTAAAGTATATGACAACTATATATCAAAAATTCATGGTTGTAAAGGGATTTTACAAATTTTTAATAAATATTTTGATAGTCGAAACTTTTGGCGCTTTGACATATATATGCCAAAATCCCGATACATACGATTTAGGGAAGAAGATTGTCAATATCCAGGAGAAAGACTGGTAAACAGAGGAACGATTTGGTAAGATAGACATAGATGACAAGGGAGGCTCCTTTATGAATATTAACGAGATTGCCAAACTGGCCGGTGTTTCCAGAACAACGGTATCCAGATATTTAAATGACGGATATGTAAGTGAAGAAAAAAAAGAAAAAATCCGGAAGGTGATTCAGGAGACCGGATATCAGCCTTCTGCACAGGCGCAGATGCTCCGGACAAAAAAAACAAAACTGGTGGGAGTGGTTCTTCCAAAGATTAATTCAGATACCATCAGTCGTGAGGTGGCAGGCATCAGTGACGTACTGACCAAAAAAGGATATCAGATCATACTGGCAAATACCAATAATGATATTGAAGAGGAATTGAAGTCTCTTTCTCTTTTTCGGGATAATCAGGTGGATGGAGTGGTATTTATTGCTACAATGTTTACCAGAAAGCATAAGCAGATGCTGAAGGAATATAAGGTTCCGATCGTGATCCTGGGACAGAAGCTGGATGGATATCCCTGTGTATACCAGGACGATCATCAGGCAGCCTATATGATTGCGGATAAGCTTCTGGAGCATGGAAAAAAGCCTGCCTACATCGGAGTCACAGAAAAGGATGAAGCAGTTGGAACAAGGCGCAGAAAAGGGTTTGAGGATGCTTTGAAAAAGCACAGGCTGTCCGTAGCCCCGGAAATGATGGAAACAGGAAATTTTACCATGGAATCCGGATATGAATGTGCGGAAAGAATTTTTGAAAGAGATCCGAGTGTAGATTCGCTGATGTGCGCTACAGATACCATGGCGGTAGGCGCTATGACATATATGAAAGAAAAAGGGCTGCGGATACCGGAGGATGTGCAGGTAGTGGGCATCGGAGACGGAACACCGGGAAAGATTATCGATCCCAAGCTGACAACCGTACATTTTTTTTATAAAACAAGCGGTATGGAGGCGGCTTCCATGCTTGTAGATCTGATGGAATCAGAAAGCGGCATAAAAAAAGAAATAAAAATGGGATGTGAAATCGTTCTCAGAAAATCCCACAGAAATTCTCAGTGAGAAAAGACCGGGAGAAGCCAGAAAACAGGATCTGGCTTCTTCCGGTTTCTTTTATTAAAAGAAAACCTTGTCTAATGTGTACAAAATCAGGGAAAGATATTTATTACATTTTCCGTCTTTACAATTGAAAAACACAGGAATATAATAAAAACAAGATATGAGAACGATTCCATACAGAAAAGCGGTAAAAATAAATAAAAGTAAAGAAACAAAGAAGGATATTGTATGGAAACGATAACACAATAAAAGGGAAAAGAAAAGGAGGAAGCTATGGACTACAAAAAAACAGCCCAGCAGATTTACGATCATGTAGGGAAAAAAGACAACATTATTTCTGCAGCACACTGTGCCACACGTCTTCGTCTTGTGATCGCAGACAACAATAAGGCAGACAAGGATGCGGTAGAAAATATTGACGGAGTAAAGGGTGTATTTTTCGCCCAGGGGCAGATGCAGATCATCCTGGGAACAGGAGTCGTGAATAAGGTTTATGATGAATTTATCAGGATTGCCGGTATTTCCGAGAGCAGCAAGGAGGAACTGAAACAGGTAGCGGCATCAAAGGCAAATCCGTTCCAGAGACTGATCAAGACACTTGGAGATATTTTTGTTCCGATCATTCCGGCGATTGTTGCCAGCGGTTTCCTTATGGGTATCATGGAAGCGCTGAATTTCATGGTAAACAATGGATTTCTGGATATTAATACAAGCGGATCTATTTATACGTTTGCGCAGATCTTCAGCAACACTGCCTACACGTTCCTGCCAATTCTCATTGCCTACAGTGCCGGTAAGGTTTTTGGAGCCAATCCGTATCTGGCAGCCGTGATCGGTATGATCATGATCCATCCAAATCTTCAGAATGCATGGACAGTTGCAACAGAAGGGGTACAGGCTACCCAGAAGGTATGGTTCGGGCTTTATTCCATTGATATGGTAGGCTATCAGGGACATGTGATCCCGGTGGTGATCGCCGTATGGGTACTGGCGCAGATTGAGAAACGGCTTCATAAAGTAGTTCCTGCAATGCTGGATCTTTTTGTGACACCTCTTGTCAGTGTTTTCGTAACAGGTTATTTAACCCTTTCCATTATCGGACCGGTATTTGTTACAATTGAAAACGAAATCCTGGACGGCGTACAGTGGCTGATCGCTCTGCCTTTCGGTATTGGAAGCTTTATCATGGGTGCTTTTTATGCACCAACCGTAGTAGCCGGTGTTCATCATATGTACACCATCATCGATCTGGGACAGATCGCCAAGTTTGGAATGACCTTCTGGCTTCCTCTGGCATCTGCGGCAAACCTGGCACAGGGCGGTGCAGCTCTTGCAGTTGCTCTTAAAACAAAAGATCAGAAGATCAAATCCATGGCAGTTCCTTCCGCATTAAGCGCCTGCATGGGTATTACCGAGCCGGCAATTTTCGGTGTCAATCTCAGATTTGGGAAACCTTTTATTACTGCATGTATCGGCGGTGCCTGCGGCGCACTGGCAGCTTCTATTACCGGACTTGGCGCTACAGGAACCGGTGTGACAGGTATCTTTGGTATTCTGCTCTGCCTGAATCAGCCGGTTGCTTATCTTCTTATGATGGCAGTTTCCCTGGGCGTGTCATTTGCACTTACCTGGGTGTTTGGATATAAAGATGAACAAAAAATTCAGAAAAAAGAAACAACAGAAGAAATTATAAAATCAGACAGTGAATCGGAATCCCCTCTTCTTTACAGCCCTCTGGAAGGCACAGCAATTCCTATGGATCAGGTAAAGGATGAAACCTTTGCAGCAGAAGTCCTCGGAAAAGGAATTGCTGTGATTCCGGAAAAGGGTCAGGTAAAAGCGCCCTGTAATGCAGTGGTAGAAACTGTTTTTGATACAAAACATGCCATTGGACTGAAAGCAGACAACGGTGCGGAGCTTCTGATCCACATTGGAGTCAATACCGTAGAACTTGGCGGTAAATATTATGAAACCCATGTAAGTGAAGGAGATCGTGTAAAAGCAGGCCAGCTTCTGATCACCTTTGACATGGACAGGATCAAGGCGGAAGGCTATGATGTGACCACACCTCTGATCGTAACGAATACAGACGAATATCAGGATATAAAAGTCCTGAAAACAGGTAAAACAGATTACAGAGATCATGTACTGGAGCTGATAAAAGAATGAGTGTACTGACAAAGGTTCTTGCAGAAGAAATCAGAAAAATTGAAGAAACAAAATTTGCAGAAGCGGATATTTTCCCCCACCGGCTGACCCATCACCTGATGCCTCCGGCCGGCTGGCTGAATGATCCCAACGGATTGTGTTATTATAAGGGAAAGTATCATGTGTTCTTTCAGTATTCTCCTTTTGAGGTAAAGGGAGGACTGAAATTCTGGGGACATTATTCCAGTGAGGATCTTGTCAGCTGGATATATGAGGGAGTTTCCCTTTATCCGGACAGCCCTATGGACTGTCACGGTGTTTATTCCGGTTCTGCTCTGGCCGGGGACGATGCCATGCACCTTTTTTATACCGGAAACGTAAAGCTGGACGGAGATTATGATTATATTAATAACGGTCGTATTACAAGTACCCTCCGTGTGGAGAGTACAGACGGGATTCATTTCGGTGTAAAAGAGGAAGTGATCCCTGCGGCTCAGTATCCGGAAGATTATACCTGCCATATCCGGGATCCAAAGGTATGGAAAGAACAGAACCAATATCATATGGTGCTGGGAGGAAGGAAGAAAAACGATCAGGGGGCGGTGCTGTTTTATCGCTCCCGGGATCTGAAAAAATGGGAATTTGACGGAGAACTGACTACAGAAAAGCCGTTTGGATATATGTGGGAATGTCCGGATGTGTTTAAGATGGGCGGAGAAACCATTCTTTCCGTGTCTCCTCAGGGTGTCAGGAGGGAAGAGTACCGTCATCAGAATATATATCTTTCCGGCTATTTTGTGATGAAAGAGGGAAAAGTCCGGGAAAAAGATTTTTGTGAATGGGATATGGGATTTGATTTTTATGCCCCTCAGACGTTCCTGGATCAGAAAGGCAGAAGGATCCTTATTGGATGGATGGGAATGCCGGATGCGGACGAGGAATATCAGAACTGCACTCTGGAAGAAGGCTGGCAGCACTGTCTGACGGTTCCCAGAGAACTGAAATACCAGAACGGAAAAATATATCAGTATCCTGTGGAAGAGCTTATGAACCTTCGCCGCTGGGAAAAGAAACTGTCTCAGGAGGACAGAGAAGTGGAGACAGAAGGAGCTTTTGATCTGGAACTCCAGCTGGAAAAAGGACCTGCGAAGGTGGTTCTCACAGATGTCTTTACACTGGAGCACAGGGACGGGATTCTGACGCTTACGATGGACGGGGAGGCCGGAGCAGGCCGCAGGAACCGAAATGCCTGTGTGGAACAGGTGAAAGATATCCGGATCCTTGCGGACACCTCGGCAGTGGAAATTTATGTGAATCAGGGAGAAGTGGTTTTCTCCTCCAGATTTTACGGTAAGACCCGGGCGCATATGCTGAAGGTGGAAGCAGAGAAATTCCGTGGAGGTCTCTGGAAACTGGAAAAAATGAAGGTAGCAAAAGCATAAATTCTTGTCATCGGCAATATGCTGTGATATAGTAATAACAGTGTCAGCGGCGTCAGATCCGGCGCCGCGTGACACAGGAATATTTAAGATAATCAGAAAGGAGCGCAGTACGGATGAAGTGGAAAACATGTAATCTTCAGCTTGAAAATGGATGCATTTTTTACGCTTACAGGGATAGTGCGCTCTTTTTTAGGAACTGCTGATCCGATTCATGCAGATCCTGAAATTTTATAAAGACGTTTACTATCTCTTATTCATGTATTTATTTTTACAGAATAGGAGATTTTTTTATGTATAAAAAACAAATAAGAAAGCTGTATCTGGCAGCTGTTTTTGAATCCTTTGCGCTGGGAAATGCGGCCTGGGTGGCGCTTCTGGCCCAGAGAGGATATTCCATCGGGCAGATTGGAATATTAGAAGCAATTTTTCATGTGGTAAGCTTAAGCGGTGAGATCCCGTCAGGCGTTATGGCAGATGTTCTTGGAAGGAAAAAGGTTATGGTACTGAGCAGGATCATGTCCCTGCTGTCTGCGCTGGTGATGATTTTTTCCCGATCCTTCCAGAGTATTGCCATTGCAGTAGGGATCAGTGCTCTAAGTTACAACCTGGCATCGGGAACAAGAGAGGCTCTGGCTTATGAAAGTCTGAAAGCTTATGGGAAGGAAACAGAATATAATCGTTTTTCCGCTACAGAAATGATGATCTACCGGATCGGGACAGCCTGTTCCACACTTCTGGCAGGATTTTCTCTTATGTTGGGCTATCGGAAAGCCTACAGTCTGGATGTGGTCTTTGGTATTTTTGGAGTGATGACAGTTTTGGGATTGTCCGAAATGATACAGCCGGCTGTTTCCGGTAAAGATGGTATCGGAATACGCTGCAAAGCCTGTGTAACAGAAAGTATTCTGTTTTTAAAGAAGAATCCAAAGGTTATGGGATTGATTCTGGTAAATTCTCTTGTGGGAGCGGTTTCCACGCTGTTTTTGTTTTTCCTTCAGGCAAAGCTTCCGGAAATCGGACTGAATCCGTCACTTCTTGGGCCGGCGCTGTTTTTTATGCAGCTGGGCGCTGCTCTTGGAGCAAAGCTGGTACAGTACTGCTCCCGTCTCAGGTTCCGGGGAATCGTGATATTCAGCATTTCCGGCATTGCAGCAGCGCTTGGATCCCTGCTTCTGGGAAATCCGTATATAGTGATCGCAGGCGGGTTTATGGCTGCATTTTTTGATGATTTTATGGAGGTAAGGGCAGATATTATTTTAAATGAAAAAATACCTTCCCGGCAGAGATCCACACTGATCTCTGTAAGCTCTTTCAGTTTTTCGGTGATCATGATCTTTCTTTCACCTTTTATGGGATGGATTTTTGACAGGATTTAAGCAGGGAATAAAAGCATTTTTTATGTGAATCAGGTATAAAATTCCTCCATTTACAGATACTATTTCCAGAATCGGAAAGTACAGTAAATGGAGGAATTTTTATATGAAAGCTACAGGAATCGTGCGGAGGATCGACGACCTGGGAAGGGTGGTCATCCCGAAAGAAATACGGCGGACGTTACGGATCAAGGAAGGAACTCCTCTGGAGATTTTTACAGACAGAGAGGGGGAGATCATTTTAAAAAAATATTCTCCAATTGGAGAACTGAGTATATTTGCAAAAGAATATGTGGAAGCTCTTGCACAGACAACCGGTTTTCTTGCCTGTATCACGGATCATGATCAGGTGGTTGCGGCAGCCGGCCATGGAAGCAGGGAAATAACGGGAAAAGAGATCAGCAAAGAACTGGAGGAGAGTATCACGGCCAGAGAAGCCAGATGCTTCCGCCCTGGAGAAAAAGCAAGGATCCCTGTCATTTCAAACCAGAAAGAAATGGAAGGCGCTGAAATCCTGCAGCCGATTATCTGTGCAGGAGATGCCATAGGAGCAGTGATTCTGATAGGAAAAAATGAAAAGGATGTATTTGGGGATACGGAAAAGATGCTGGTGCAGACGGCAGCAGGGTTTTTAGGGAGACAGATGGAGCAGTAGTAAAAAGGCATAGAAAAACCACCCTCACAACTTTAACCAGTTTGGGTGGCATTTTCTATGTCAGCATTTCTCGGCGATTTCGTAGATCAGCCTCTCGGTATCCTCCCATCCCAGACAGGGATCGGTAATGGAGCATCCCGGGATCATGTGGTCGCTGATGTCCTGACGGCCTTCCAGAAGATAGCTTTCGATCATAACACCTTTTACAAGCTTTTTCAGATCGGAATTGTAATTGCGGCTGTGAAGGACTTCACTGACGATACGGATCTGTTCTTTATATTGCTTTCCGGAATTGGAATGGTTTACGTCAACAATGACAGCAGGATTTTTCAGTTCCCACTTCTGATATAACTCTGCCAGACGTACCAGCTCCTCATAATGGTAGTTGGGCTGGGTCTGACCGAATTTGTTTACCCCTCCGCGGAGAATGGTGTGTGCAAGTTCGTTTCCGCCGGTTTCCACATCAAAGCCTCTGTAAATGAAATGATGGGAGTGCTGAGCGGCAGTAACGGAATTTAACATTACAGAAAGATCGCCGCTGGTAGGATTTTTCATACCTACAGGAATATCCATTCCGCTGGCTGTCAGGCGGTGCTGCTGGTTTTCTACAGAGCGCGCTCCGATGGCCTCATAGGAAAGAACATCATCCAGATAGCTGCGATTTTCCGGATAAAGCATTTCATCTGCGGTAGAAAGACCTGTTTCCGAAAGTACGCGGATGTGCATTTTCCGGATGGCGATGATTCCGGCAAGGAGATCAGGCGCTTTGTCCGGTTCCGGCTGATGGAGCATACCCTTATAGCCATCACCGGTGGTACGGGGTTTATTTGTGTAAACTCTCGGGATGATCATAAGCTTGTCAGAAACCTGATCGTTTACTTTTTTCAGCCGGTTTACATATTCACATACGGTTTCTTCGTTATCCGCAGAGCAGGGTCCGACGAGAACAACAAATTTATCAGACTCCCCGGTAAAGATCCGGCGGATCTCCTCATCTCTCCGGGCTTTGATTTCTTTCAGCTCATTGCTTAAAGGATACTGGGCTTTGAGAGTATCCGGCAAAGGAAGCTGGTGATTGATCTTCATTGACATAATGTATTTCCTCCGTAAGTAAAATAAAGCATTTTCAAGTGTTCATAGTATATCACTTTAAACTGAGAAAGTCCACAGAATTTTCCATCATATGGTATTCTTCCAGTGTCAGTCCGGTAAGGGTAAGATAAGAGGCAAGCGGCCTGGTCACATAACGGATATGCCAGGGTTCCCATGGGAATCCGGTAATGTGTGTTTTGTTTTCCGGATAACGGATGATAAAACCATAGAGAGGCGCATGTTTTTTCAGCCAGAGTCCCTCTTTTGTTTCGGCAAAGGCTTCCGTCAGCTCCATATGCACGGCAGGGCAGGAAAGATCAAGGGCAAGTCCGCTCTGGTGCTCGCTGGTTCCCGGAGACGCAACATAATTATTTCCTGTATAGAGTTCTTTCTGCCGGATGTAAGAACGGTATCCGGAGATACAGTAAAGGCTCAGGCCCTCCACAGGGGGATATGACTTTTAATCAAGAGCCTTTTCGCTCATTTCTTCCAGCAGGTTTTTCTTCAGGTCGTAAAGCTTCTGGGAAAGATCCACATAAACCTTCTGAGGATTGATGAGACGGCGGGATTCATCCCAGAGGGTATTCTGTTCCTTCTGGCAGTAATCACGGATATCCATAACATCAGGAGAGGTGTAAACACGTTTTCCTTCCCGGATCACAGGAATCAGAAGTTCGCGTATTTCATAGGTGCCTCCCAGAACTTTGGTTTTTTTCCAGGTATCTACCGGGTCAAAGATGATCATGGTCTCTTCCGGATCAAAAACTTCGTCAGCCAGACAGATCAGGTCTGCCTTGATCTTTCCGGTGGTTTTGCTGTAGATACGGTAAACGGTTTTATTTCCCGGATTGGTGACTTTCTCGGTGTTTTCAGAAAGCTTGATCTTAGGAATAAAGTTATTGCTGTCCGCATCCTTAACTGCAGCCAGTTTATATACACCGCCAAAGGCCGGGTTGTCCTTGCTGGTGATCAGATTGGTTCCCACACCCCAGGAATTGATCCTGGCATCCTGGGTTTTCAGGCTGTCGATCAGATATTCGTCCAGATCGCTGGATGCTGCGATGGTGGCATCATCAAAACCGGCAGCTGCCAGCATTTTGTAAGCTTCTTTGGACAGATAAGCCAGGTCGCCGCTGTCGATACGGATGCCGTATTTTGTCAGTTTGATTCCCTCTTCACGCATTTCCTCAAATACGCGGATGGCATTGGGCACACCGGATTTCAGTACGTCATAGGTATCCACAAGAAGCATACAGGAGTCCGGATACATTTTGGCATAGGTTTTAAAAGCAGTGTATTCATCCGGGAAGCTCATGATCCAGCTGTGCGCATGAGTACCGAGAACCGGAACATGGAACATCTGACCGGTAAGTACGTTAGAGGTTCCCACACAGCCTGCGATCACTGCCGCACGGGCTCCGTAAATGCCGGCGTCCGGTCCCTGGGCGCGGCGAAGGCCGAATTCCATCACTCCGTCTCCGCGGGCTGCGTAGCAGACTCTGGCGGCCTTGGTGGCAATGAGACTCTGGTGATTGATGATATTCAGAATCGCAGTTTCTACAAGCTGGGCTTCCATGATAGGAGCAATTACCTTGACGAGGGGTTCCCGGGGAAAGACAACCGTTCCCTCCGGAATGGCATAAATATCGCCTGTAAAGTGGAAGGTGCTCAGATATTCCAGAAAATCCTCCTGAAAAATATTCAGGCTTCTCAGATATTCCACATCTTCTTCCGTAAAACGGAGATTTTCGATATATTCGATCATCTGTTCCAGGCCTGCCGCAATGGCAAAGCTTCCTCCGCATGGATTGGTACGGTAAAACATGTCAAAAATAACAGTCTGATTAGTGGGGTTTTTAAAATATCCCTGCATCATGGTCAGTTCATAGAGATCAGTGAGCAGAGTAAGATTATTTGCTCTCATGTAATGTCTCCTTTATTATAAATATTTGATACGATTTTTTCATTTACTTCTGTATTATATGAAGAATTATAGTATAAAAAAGAGTTTGTTTCAATAAATCTTTCATAAGAAAAATAACGTATGTTTTCAGATTGACAAGTGAAGTTTTGGATTATTATAATATAACCAGAGAACCACCAAACCACTAAATGAAAAATAAGTAGGAAGGATATGAAAAAATGAGCAGCAGAGCAACAGATGAATGGCGTTGTCCATACTGTGACGGTCTTAATGACTGGCAGGATGAAATATGCCAGATTTGCGGAGACGGAAGACGTGAGGAAGCGGAGGCGGCTTTTTCAAAGGCATCTTCTTCAAAAGAATTTTCTTCAAGGACAGCTTCATCATATACAGATCCGGTATATACAGCTCCACTACATACAGAAGCGTCAGATCCGTATATGAAATCTGCAGAAAAGAAGCTGGAAGAACCCAAAAGCAGTTTCACCTATACAGATACCGGTTCATCATATACAGCGCCATCCAAAACCTGTGAAGAACCCAAAAAGAAAAAATCATCATGGAAAATTCTGATAATCCTGATATTTGTTGCATTTGCCGGCACAGTATGGTATATGGACAATAAAAAAGAAGCTCAGGAGGAAAGACAGAGGGCAGATAATAAAGCGGCGGTGGAAGCGCAGATTGTAAAGATGTCTACCACAGATCCTGCTGCGCTGGCGGATCAGATCGACCTGTCTCTTTTTAAGAATATCCCGGGTACTGCCTCACAGGCGGAAGTTCATGCCTGGCTGGATCAGCAGGGATGTACGGTTGAAGCAATGGAAGAGCCGAATGAATACTATTATCAGATAAAGTGCAGGGAAAAAGAAACAGACTGGACACTTACACTGCCTTTTTCGGAGTATTCAAAACAGCAGCTGGTATGTTCCCTGCCCTGTGCAGGGTATGACATGAACCAGGTCTATGACTGTGTTTCCAAAAGACTTACAGATAATGGATGGACCAGAATCTGTGAAGGAGGCTCCGCTTCCGGGGAGCATTGTAAAGAAAGACTTTCTGTATGGAAGGATGAGACAGGGATTTTTTATTATCTGTGGACTTATGGGGAAGAACGCAATCCGGAGATATGGGGAGAAGGATTAAGCGGATGCGGTGTGGAGTTTGCAAGAGAAGAGGAAGACGCAGACGCAGATAAGAGTCAGTTTGCCAGTTATGATATTCAGACAGAAATAAGCGATTTTCAGTCATTTCTGGAAATGCCGTTTCCGGAAAATATGACGCCGGAGCAGTGGGTGGAGGCTTATGGAGCCGGCTATCCGAACGGATTTGAAATCAGTGGTTATGAGAAGGACGGGGTAAATAAGATTTCCTCTGTCAGAAAAACCTATTTTAATGTGGCAAATCTGGAAGAAATCCTTCCTTATCTGAAAGATGGATTTGAAGAGGCTTCCGGGCAGAATATGGAGGGGGCGGTTGGAAGACGGGGAAGCTATTCCTATTCTTTACGGACAGAAAAAGTGTCTATTTATTTAAACATTTTTGAGAATCGTTCATTTAACCTTTCCGTTTATCCTGCATAGATCGGAGATGGATATTAGCAGTCGGGAAATGGGAGTTTTTCTGCATTTTCCGACTGTCATTTATGTAAAATAGAAAAAAATTCAAAAAAATAAAAAAAAATTAAAAAAAGGGCTTGCATTTTCCGGAAGACTATTATATAATACCACTTGTCGCAAGCAAAAAGCGAAAAGATAAAGGGCTATCGCCAAACGGTAAGGCAACGGACTCTGACTCCGTCATTTCAAGGTTCGAATCCTTGTAGCCCTGCTGAAAAGCATCCTTCAATTTATTGAAGGATGCTTTTTTCATTTGCTTATTTTCAAAAATTCTTCCATAGCGCGGCTTAAGTATCGGCCTTTTTTCCAGTAAAAACAGATACTGCGGCAATTATCTTTCAAAGGCAGTTTATAGTAGACAACATTTGGGTCGGGACTTACCTTTGAGAGCATGATATCTCCGATAAAGGAAATTCCCATTCCAGAGCAGGTAACGTTATAGGAGGTCATCTGCTGATCCATTTCAAATACTACCACAGGTTCAAAATGATTTTCATGGCAGATATCTCTTGCTCTTTTTCCGGTATCATTTTCCTGCTTCAGCATAATAAAAGGTTCCTTCCGGAACCTGGAAAAAGGAACCGAAGGAAAATCTGCCGCCAGAAATTTTCCGGTCTGGATGTCCGGTACGGAAAGCTGGAATTTTTTCAGGTTTTTATTTACAGAGAAGGCACGGGGTACTGCAAGAATCAGATGTTCTTCCTGGTAAAGCCGACTGTCAAAGATATCCGGATCCAGATAGGTATTGTCCAGTACCAGATCAATCATGCCTCTTTGGAGCAGCTTTGTCAGCTTGACGGTGGATTCTTCGACCAGTCGGATCTGAATATGTGGATAACGCGCGGCAAATTCTGCAATCATTGGCGGAAGAAACCAGGAGGAAAAAAGATTGCTTCCTCCAAGAATCAGGCTTCCTGTTTTCAGATCACCCCAGTCATTGATAAAATCGGAAAAGTCCTTTTCAATATTCATGATGCGTTCCACACACTGAATATATTGTTTTCCACATTCTGTCAGACTTAACGGTTTGGTGCTCCTGTCAAAAATGGGATATCCAATCCGGTTTTCCACCCTTCTGATATTGGCACTGAGAGAGGGCTGGGAAATAAAAAGGTTGGCAGCTGCTCTGGAAAAGCTTTTTTCTCTGTATACTTCATAAACATATTTCATTCCCTGAAACATGGAACTTCCTCCTCTATATATAATTTTGAAATTATATTAAATATAAAAATATATGTATTTGATTATATTTTACCATATTATTATAATGAAGACAATGAAGACAGGCGGAGAAACTCCGACAGAATAACACTGTATATTGGGACAGAAATTATTAAAAAGGATACAGAAAAGCATTCTGGTGATATGTCAAGAACTTTTTGAAAAAGATTTTGATATGGTTTTCAGAAAAAAGGGTAACTTTAA
>PPYE01597661.1_pt1 | contig 15055 bp, 19 predicted proteins | sample 1559881 | NCBI WGS metagenome assembly PPYE01 (sample SAMN08240022, study PRJNA423297) | Human gut metagenome, whole genome shotgun sequencing project. | reverse complement strand
CCACTGACGATATCCGCTCTAAGTTGCCGCCGCTCCCGGGTACTACGGCGGAGCAGATGCTCCCCTCGCTGTTTGTGAGCGATCCGAGCGACTTGGATGTTGAGCAGTACAAAAAGGAGAAAGAGGTTCTCCTCTCTATCCAGCAGCAGATGAACACACTCTACCTGGCTTTCAATCAGGAGGCTGTGAAATGCTTATCCACGTCAACAGCTCAGATTTAAAGTCAGTGTTCAAGGACATCAAGCCTATCTTTAAGGGTTCCACGGATGCAGCAATTATGGGTTTCAATATTGAGAATCACATTCTCTATATCACCTGTTCAAGTGCTATCGTCTATGAGCAACAGATTGCATCTGAGCATCCTGGCCCCTATTCACTGACAGTCCTATATCAGGACCTGTCGGAGATTCTGCCGGGTCGTGGTGTTGTTGAGTTAGACCTTTCTCCGTTGTTTGTCGGCGTGAAGTGCGACTCTATGTCCTCTACGTTACAGCAAGCGAACGGGATAGTGTCTAGGTACAACAGGAGAGGCAGCACATTCAGCAAGCTCTCTACCAACGACGTTAAGCAGTGGGCGAGATTGTTCTCTGAGACTGCACCAGTTACCAAGTCACTACAGCGGGAGGCTCCGGTTATATTCAAACCTCCCTATGCAATTATGAAATTCCCGTCTTTCTGGCTTCAGTTGCCAAACACGGTATTAGATACCGTAATGGCATTGAGCGAGCTAAAGGCGGTAGCGGAGTTTGGGCCGACGGAGTACAGTGTGACCGCGGATGCTATTGAGTTCAAGCGTGGTTCGGCTATCCTAGCCGTTCCAAGGAATGCGGTGGATTCGTGCAAGTTCATAGATGACATGCTAAAGGATCACGGAGAGCCTGGGGTGCTTGCAGGAGGCTCATACCTCCCTAAGATACAGCAGTTCCTGCGCTCCGTCGGCCCTGGCCCTTGCCGATGCCATTTCTATGAAAATGGGATTGACATTGAGGTGAGTCGGCCAAAGGTCCAATCCAATATGAAGATGGGTAAATGCGATACACCTATTGCGACGTTACCCACATTCATCGAATACGTGCAGATGTTCTTCAAGTTGTGCGGGGAATCTCCTATCTCTATCTCATCGGGGAGGGACTCAATGTGCCTAGGGACATCTTCGTTGCGTATGCTCTTATCTATTGTCTGAGGGTGTTGCTTACATGAGTACAACAGCAGAGCTGTGTGCAGCCTTACGCAGGCGGGCACAGGAAGCATCATTCCGTATCGAGCAGACAAAAGAGAACACCAGCAAGCGCACACAGCAGGAGACTATCATGAACCAGTGTACGGTCGCTATCAAGCGGCTGGACGTTGGCATCTCTAGTTACGCTGCTTTGCTGGAGGCAATTACGAGCTACACCGATGAGAGGCGGAGAGATGGTAACACAGCGGTTATGTCCGCTATGCGTGCCGCCGCCTACATCGTACCGTCCTGTGACGATACGATTATCCCTCGCTGTGAAGATGGCGAGGCGTGGTTTGAAACACAGGACGGCATCGATGTATCCAGATTGGAGGGGTCGGGGTTCCGCTCTATTCTCTCTGTTATGATGCGGTCAGTGGTTCTGCGGGCCAATCCGCAGTTCCTGCAGACTCTTGTGCTGGATGAGATTTTCGCGAAGCTGTCGGTAGAAAACTCGGCTACGCTCTCTTCCTATCTGCCGGTGCTTGCACAGGATATGCAGATTATCTCTATCGAACAGAAACCAGAGGTGTTCGCTAACAACAGTCACACCGCCTACAAGTTCTTCCTAGACGGTGATCACACAGTAGTGCAAAAGGAGGATGTCGCATATGACTAAACTAGTCAACCAGTTTGGGACGCAGTACTTCGCCTCCCACTACGCTGGCGAAGTAAAATCGTTCCTCTCTACCGTTAAGCAGGTAGACTTGGCTGGCGCTAGGATTTGTCGCGACGTCATGAAGCATATTACGTCTGCCGCATACGAAGGGGTTGAGGTGCATGACACTGAAGACCCTGAGCGTGAGGCGTATTTCGAGGAGAACAGGCGTCGGCTGGAGTTGCAGAAAAGCTGTCCGGCGTCTGTTCCCCTTCCCCTTCCCGCTACTGCAGAGGATGCTGTGAATGTGATCAACTCTTTGGACCCAAGCCGGCTCTATCATATGGAGAACGGGAGGGCGGATGCTGACAGAGCGTTCGCCTTTATCGTGCAGGCGGCCAGGCCGGAGATCAAGATCGACCTCAGAAGCTCAGTTGGCGAGCTCTTCAAGCTCATTGCGGATAACCTCTACCCAAACTCACATCGTTGGGAGGAGTTCTATGTCCTAGTCGGCTTCACTTTCGTCGTGCAGCGTCCTGTACCGGGTGAGTATAACTTGTTCCTCAGCGACAATCTCGCCATCCCTACCGAGTTTGGTAAGGAAAACCTGTTCAAGCTTCCAGAGTGGCGGCATTGCATTGATAGGGTGGTAAAGGTGCTGGAGAAGAGCATGAAGCCGAAGAACAGGAAAATCAAGGACTACTTGTGACGAGCAATCCTAGTCGCCACTACATATATAACTGAGGTGAGTTTATGTCTAAGGACGAAATCATTGCGGGCCTGTTGGACAATGCTGAGGACAGGCGCGCACTGATTCCTAAGGATGAGCAGGATAGCATCTTTGAGCATGATGCGCTTGTCATGGAAGAGGCTGTTAAACTCATCATCCAGCAGGAACGTGAAATCTACAGATTGCGCAGACGCCGGCTGCCCAGTTTCAGGCCGTACAAGGGCAAGCGTCTAAAGGAGGGTTAGTTTGTCAAAAACAAACGAGCATGAATTACCGGTGGATGAACGGGACTTCATGCGGACAGTCCAGTCATTATCTGGGAAGTACAGTTTGCACACTGTCTGGAGTGACTTCATAAGTGTCTGTGCTTGTACTATCTCCAATTCGGTCGACAGGGTGCGCTTCGCAGTTCGGGAGAAGATGTATCTCGATATTGCAAAGAAGTACGCTAAGGAAGGCTTGGCGACCATGTCCAGGCTTCTCGCGGCTACCACGATTGCACTAGAACGAAATCCGGCTCAGGACTTTCTAGGGTCCGTCTACACGCACCTACGGCTTCAACAGTAAGAGCCTTTGCCAGATATTTACTCCCTACAACGTGGCTGAGATGATGGCTGAGATAGCATTGCATGGTGCAAAGGAGTCCATTGATAGTAGAGGTTACATTTCTATACAGGACCCAACACTTGGCGCAGGCGTCATGTTGATAGCCGCTGCACATGTACTCAGCAACACGCTCAAAGACGGGAGGAACTGGCAGAATCATGCTCTATTTGTTGGGCAGGAGGTATCCACAGTGGCCGCCCAGATGGCGTACATACAGCTATCCCTGCTTGGATGCGCCGGGTACATAAAGATAGGCAACTCACTCACTTCCCCGATGGAGCCCGGTGATTGTCTGGAGGATTATTGGTTCACTCCAATGTATTTCGGCAGCGTCTGGCAGGCACGGAGGGCTCTTAACCCATCCGGAATACTCATAGACCCATACAAAAAATAATGAGGTGACAATATGCTCCCTATCAGTCTGGACACTTTCCTTAACGATTTGAGTGCCAGAGTGGGAGTTCAGTACACCGACGAGCAGAGGGCGTTTATGCGCGATTTCACATCGCCTATTATCTCCTTCTCCTCTCCTGGTACTGGTAAGACGAAGTCCGCCATTGGTGGCCTACTTACCGCTGAGCTCTACCACCAAGTACCCGGCAATCAGATCTATGCGCTCTCATTCACCAATATGTCCACTGGTGAATTGAAGGTTCGGCACAAGCAGGATTGCGAAAAAGTGGGCATCAAACAGACTGTCAACTTTCAGACCCTACACTCACTGTGTTCAAGCTTCTTGAAGGCTAATTACAAGTTGCTTGGCATCGGTAAGCTCACGGTGGTTGACACTATATCCATCGAGGACCAGGCTGGGCTTCTCACGGACATCTCCAAAGACAAGGGCATCTCCCTACACCCGTGGCAGATTCGGCCATTTATCAATGCGGTGCGCAGTCTGAACTCCTCCCTTGTGTTCGACCGTAGCCATGTGGAGAGCAAGTACGCATTCAAACAGTGCCGTATGCCGTACGAGGACTTCACAACTTTGCGTAAGTTCCTCTACCTCTACACGAAGATGACTGATACCCTCCAGGTGCAGGATATTCTCATCTACACGCTGGAGCTTTTGCTCTCGCACCCGGAGGTGTCCGCGGAGTTCAAGTCCAAGTGCCGCATCCTGCTCGTGGACGAGTTCCAGGACCTGTCCCTACTGCAGCTCCGTGTCATCTCCCTGCTCTCTGATACCGTTATCGCTATCGGTGATATCAAGCAGCAGATTTACGCTTTCAACGGCGCTTGTCAGGAGATTGTCGGTGAGTTCAAGCGGTACTTCCCGAATGCCAGAGAACTGAACCTCAATAAGTCCTTCCGGTGTGCTGATGCTATCGTTGATTACAGCAAGGTCATCATCCACCCTAACGCTATGAACGAGCAGGACTTTATTGGCACTGGCAAGGAGGGCACTGTTGATGTTGTCCCTAATCTGCCGCTGTCTGCGATCTGTGACACAATCGAGCAGCAGTACAGGGAGAACCGTAACACATTCCCGCGGGATGTCCTCTTCCTTTTCCGCAACAATTACTCCGCTACTCCTATCGCTGAGGAGCTGTTCAAGAGGAAGGTGCCTTTCCGTGTCAACAAGTACCAGGCAACAAACATGATTCCGGTTATCCGGGAGATGTGCGCTGTTGTAGAGCTGGCTGCAAATCCTCAGAATCTCGCCAACCTCAGCGCCCTGCGCTATATCCTTCCGGAGCAGAAGGACTACAAGGAGTACACCAAGTCCCCCATCTATAAGGTGTGCGCCCAAGAGGGGTGCTCCATCTTCGAGGCTCCTTATAACTTCCGCGATGCAATGGCAGCTCGGAATGCAATGGAGCTTCTGCTCTCTGTGAAGGACATGCTCTCTAAGCAGCGTCCTATGCGTGAGATCCTCAATGCTATCTTCCCTCTCTTCAACGAGGTCTACCTCACTGAGCGGGAGCCTTATCTGGAGATGCCGTCTACCTACTATCTCAACATGGCTCGCTCGGTGGTGCAGAACAAGACCTACTACGCCTTCATTCAGGACGAGATGGCAAAGCTGCAGGTCATTCAGGACTGCAATGCTCGCCGGCATGGTGTGCGTTGCTACACCTTCCATGCCTCCAAAGGTCTTGAGGCGGATGATGTGTACATCCTCGATGCCGATGCCGGAGTGGTTCCTAACATGCACAAGCTGGACGTCATGGAGAAGGCTGGGTGTGTTATGGAGAAGGCCCGGGAGATCCGCAATGAGCGCTCCCTGCTGTTCGTTGCGGCAACCCGCGCCAAGGAGACGTTGACTATCACCTACACAGGAACCAAAACGAGTATGCTCACCCCTATGAATGAGTTTGAGCAGTACGATAAGCTCTACACGCAGTTCCAGGCTAACTATCCTGATGTCGAAGCGTTTGAGCAGTTTTATAAAGGAGGACTCTAACGTGGCTAAGTTTGTTGCGTCTACCTCTGTTCAGGACCTGATTCAGCAAGGGCTCTCTCCTGAGGAGATTCGAGAAAAGGCTATTGCGTACAGGGCAGCCGGTAAGGTGCTGTGGGGGTGGCCTGAGTACTGCTTCCTACACTTTTACACTCCGGGGAGCAGCACATTTAGAAGCGACATCGCACCTATTGCTACCATCGGCCCGGTCAAGGTCCAGCCCTCCATGCCTAAGCTCTCCACCATCGAGGAGGCTACGAATCGCAGAGTGGAGAAGCAGCTGCAGGAGATTGACAATTGGGAGATGGCGCTGTGTGGTGACTGTGGCGTTGATAGCACGTCACGCATCGTCAATTATATCCGCAGGCTTACGCCTGCGCAGCGTCAGGCGGTGCTGGCACGGTATAAGTATGGTCTGACGAATGATCAGGTAGCCGCTCGCTATGGCATCAGCGTTTGCACAGTTTCTGGGCATATCAGCGCTGCTCGCAAGAGTATCAGCGCCATGCATAAGGAGCGGAAGGAGTGGCGCCTGTGATTGAGCATCTCGGTCCCAACATGGCACGCTCCATTCTCGGCAATGCTTACAATCCGGATTTCCGCTATGAGCTGGCGACGGATGACGAGGGCTTCCACGTTATCATCACTAATCCAGAGGATGGGACTTCTTCCTACATAAAGCTGGATCCGGAGGAACCAAATCCGGACAAGCTCGAGCCTATATGGCAGGAAGGTGTGAAAGAGGGACCGCCCAGGGCTGACCTACTCAGCAGGGTCCTCTTGGGCTTTTTACTTGCCGCCATGTGCGTATGCATCGCTGCGGCTGTCATTATCAAATTCATGTAAAGGAGGTGCCGTCGTGGCCTACAGACACTTTAATGGTGCACCATATCTGCATTGCTGGTGTGATGGTTCTCACATCTGTGTGCGGGAGCTGGACGGGAGAGTGAACTCCTATGGCTGTGCTTTAGGCGTAAAGATACAGCCGCAGGTGACTCCGTTCTACGGGCCCGACGCTATCTGGTGTCTACGCCACGACGGCATTCTCTACGTTGGCCGGAATGACAGCACCTTCTCTGGCTTTAGGGAAGCCGATGGCCTACTGGTGCGTTACGGAGCATGGGAGTTCCCATTTAGACGCACATTCGACATTGTTGGGCAGTGGTGTGGGTACTCCGCAGTTCTTGACTCAGATGATGGTCGCACGGTTTATGTGCATGATGCGAAGAAAGGGTACATCCTCAACAAGGTACTACGTCAGGACTTGGTGCTTACGCTGGCTGCTGGTGATGCAGTCAAGAACACCAATGACCTGTCTATCTATACAAGGGAGGGGTGGTTGGATGTCCGAGAAGCTGGCGCCTGGGTTGATGCGCCTGAACTCCCGTGGGGAAGTAGTCCGGTGCAACTATGACTTCGACACCAAGATAATCGGCTTCGTCCACGTGCGCCTCCCTATTGCCTATGCTGAACCATTTCAGCAGTTAGCAAGTCACTGGACAAGGCACGATCTGTGGAAAGCTCTGACGGTCAATACAGAAGCAGTAGCTTCCATGATTGTCAACAATGTATTTCTGATTACCGTGACGCGGTCTTACATGTCGATCGAGACGAAGGCCGATAAGGTAAATCCACAGATTGCCGGTGCCAATACCAAACTTCTCTTTACTCCTAAAACGCCGGTTGGGTTTGTACGTACGTGCCCAGAAGTGAAGGATGTCAACATCCCTCCCTATCTGCTCTTTATGGACGAAAACAATCGCGTTTCGATAGGTGGGGAGTCGCCTCGCATGCTAGTAGATGCTGTCGAGTGCAGCGATGTTCGGCTCTACAAGTCTTTAATCTCTACCAACAGGCCTGCTATCTACATGAGTAAGAGCGGGCCAAAGTTCCTGTAAAAGGGGGTGTTTGCATTGGCTGATATCATGGCTGCGATTGCCAACATCGGCGTTCTCAAGATTCTAGGCGCCATTCTTATTGTTGGCCTTCTTATCGCCGCTTTCGCCATCGGTGGTGGTTCCAAGGGTGGCAAGGGAGGCAACGGTGGGGGCAATTCCAATAACCAGTCTAACAACGGAGGAAACTCCTAATGGGTTTGTTCGGCAGCAAGAAGACAAAGTCTGTTGCCGGCAGCTCTCGCGTAATCGGCTTCCTTGATAAGGCGGACGACGCCTACATGCTGGCGTTTGATTCCAAAAACATCAAGCCGTTTGCGCCCTATGCTGACCCGGCAGTATGTACAGCAGTATTGCAGGAGATCCTCTCCGGGGAGGATAGATATTTCGGTACCTCCAAACTCAGGAAGAGGAGCTGGGAAATCGTGCTCGATGATGGCCGCACTGTGCGTGCCGTTAAGCACGTTGGTCACGAAGCGATCAACTGTGGCCATGGCCTCTCTATTCCCCTGGGCGACCAGATCTCACAGGAGTGGGACGTGTCCGTCGATGGGGTCAGGCAGTTCAGAGTAATCAGAATCAGGAGGGCTAGCAATGACCAGTGAGCTCGCTATGAAGTCCAAGGAGATCGAGTCCCAGGTTGCTAATCATATCCGTAATTTGCAGATGGAGCTCGAATCCTATCAGCAGCGGCTGAAAGAAGAGCAGGACATAGCACGGCGGGCTACTGCGCAGGGCGACCGCTCAGAAAATGCGGAGTGGCAGATTGCCAACGATGCCATCGCACGTATCAATGTCTCTATCATGTCCCTCTCTGATACGATTGCCACATACAAGAAGTTCTCCACATCCTACATCCCCACAGGGAAGGTCATGGTGGGCTCTACCCTGAAGGTCATTGACCGCAAACACAACGCTACTCTCTACATCAAGATTTACCCCACTGGCCTTGGCAATGCAAAAATCGGCGCCATTTCTGTGGCTACGCCTCTCGGGGCGGCCGTACTCGGCAAGTCGAAGGGCACCGAGGTCATTGTGAAAGCCCCGTTGGGTTATATCCCCTATTACATTGAGGAGGTACTTTAAGCAATGGTGTACGTCGCGTCGCTGAGCTTGATGGCGAAGAAGGCTCTCGGGCCTAAGTGCCATCAGTCCAGCATCAACGGTATCATTGATACCATGTCCATCGACCCCGCAGTGTCCAACATGGACGTTGTGCTGTTGGGTCCTAGTGACCTGACTGGCCCGGCCGGCAAGAAGATTCCGGAAGCCGTCGCTAAACGGCACAAAGGTGTCTGTGTCATCTACCTGTGTACCAACGACCGTGAGGCGAAGCTCTTCCAGGACGCTCCTCACGTGAAGCAGGTAAAAAAGATCAAGGACAGTGTCATCTCTGAGGCTGTCACGGAGTTCTACGGTGAGGACATCAAGGCGGTGGATCCGAAGTATCATTCCAGCGCCGACAGGGTCGGTGATCTCGGCGATAATCCAGAGCCTCCTAAGCCCGTGTCTCTGGCTGAGTCCAAGCCTGTTGAGGAGGTGCCGGTTGAGCCGCCCAAGAGCGTGGAGCTCAACCTCCCTCCTATTGATGATGTGACTCCTCCCGAGGAGCAGCCCGCTCCTAGTTCTGAGGCTGAGCAGCCGAAGGCTCCCTCCGCAGAGGATGTGATCGACTCTGTTAAGACTGTCAAGGATTGGGACATCCTTAAGAAGCAGATCAACAGAGACAGCATCATCCGGCAGCTCATTTTGGAGAACAACGAGTTCGCCGGAGTGGCAAATATGCTGGAGGTTTGGGATCTCCGTATTCGCGATATCTGGGCGGACAACCACAAGTCCAACGAAGAGAAGATGAAGGCGGTGCAGGAGTTCGGCGCCAATCGTCAGGTCCTGCAGGCCACCTACAACAGCGTCCTCGTGGACAAGTTCGTCTCCCTGATGGAGCGCGTGATCTCCGTATGCTCCTCTACCGTAGAGGACCGCTGCAACGAGATCACCAATGCGGTGATCTCTATTCATCAGAACAAGGATGCCTTCCTGGAGAAGGCCATCTCTGGGGAGGACAGCCTGGACGATACCCTCTATGAGCGAATGGTTGAGCTTCAATCCATTGAGGGTGAGCTTTGCAAGATGTTCGCCTTCCTGCACCATGAGGGCATGGAGGAGATCGTGGCCCGTTTGGGTGAGAAACTCCCCTCCAACAACGAGTACATCAACAATGTGCTTTCTGTCAGCTCTAAGCTGTTTCAGCCGAGCAACACTGTAAATCTGGCCCAGTCCATCCTGGATGCCCTCGCTAAGGGGCAGGTGCAGCTCTCCCTCGTTGAGGACAAGGTCAAGGGCCTCATGGGCACCATGTTCCAGGTCATCGTGGAGCAGAACCGCGTTATCCAGTATCAGCGCGATGTCATCAGCTGCCTGCGTGCCAACAATGTGGAGAGCCTTGTCGTACGTGACTCCCTGCTCAAGGAGTGCTTCAACGTCATCGTTGGCTCCGAGCACACCGGTCTCACTGCTACCTCCGCTATCTACGCAGGCATGCTGAGCCGCCGGGACAACACTCTCGTGGTTGACCTTACTGGTCATTCCCACTACGACCGCTACGGCTACGATGTTGTCCAGCTGGACGAGTTCATGGTAGAGCGGAAGCAGCAGCCTCTCCTCTTCGTGACCGGTTCTGTGGGCAACGACCCAGAGAAGGTGTTCCATCTGATGGAGGAGCTCAAGTCTCGACTCACCTACTTCCGCCACCTCATCATCGTCCTGGATACCGCGCAGCTGGATATTCTGGACCAGGTCGGCCGGGAAGCCCTCTCCATCTCCTACGTGACCAACTGCACGGTGGAGAGTATGGCCAATGTTACCTCTGCTTACGAGGCTGGGCGTAAGATCCCTAATGTCTGCCACAAGCTGATTTGCATCGACAGTCCTGTTGATGTAGGCATGCTCATCTCTACGCTGAAGATGGACATTTCCATGACCAAGCTGATCCCCATTCCCTATCTGCGGGAGATCAAGCAGGCCGCCATTGTCCGTCAGCAGCCCCACACCTACAATGACGTTCTGCGTGTGTTCGAGGAGGCCTTTAGAGCGTGAAGGGATTGTCAGGCGTACTGTCCGCCAGCAACTTGCATCTGGTGAAGGAAGCCACCAAGCTGCGGTTCCGGGACGCCTCTCAATTCACCACGCCAGAGGCGCTAATTGTCTACGAGCAGAATATGCTTGATGACGACAAGCTCCTCGAAATCTGCTCTGCCGAATATGGTACGCAGTTGCAAACACCTACGCCTCAATACATTCCCAAAGAGCTGGTGAATGAGTTTCGTGGGTACAACTGCGTACCTATTCGGTACGACACACGTTCTGAAACTGTCTATGTGGGCGTGCTTCCTGAAAAGAGAGGCTACATACCTGGAGTGAAAAACCTGTCTCCAGTCGAGGTTGAGGTGCCCATCTATTACTATGTCAAGCTGTACATGCGCCACTACGGGCAGCCAGATTTTCTGTATGAGCTGCCGGCCGTAGATAAGTTTGACATGATAGTTGAAGAGGCAATTGCCTTACAGGCGGCAGATATCACAATCACGAACGTGGCTGAGGGTGCAGTTGTTTACTACAACGTCAGAAAGAAGAAGGTGCGCTCAAAGCGTACCATTCTTCGCGAAGATGTGGACGACTTCACTAAGCTCCTATCCGTGAGGGCGTCAGCGCCTATCATCGAGAAGGACGCGCAGCCACACTACCTGAGTGTCCAGTTGGATATGCATCACCGTGGGCGTGTGGTGGTCAACAGCACCTACTATGGACGCTCCATCACCATTCGTGTCCTATCTGACGATGTCCTTACCGAGACGTTGGAGGGGCTCAATATTGCTCCTAATGCGTGCAAGTTCATTCGGGAGAGGATGCTTAGCCGTGAGAAGGGGCTCAGGCTGTTTATTGGTGAGACAATGTCTGGCAAGAACACCACTATCCTGTCAGCATTGCGGGAGCTGGTGGCGCTGGACTGCTACAAAATTGTCTCCGTGGAAAGCCCGGTAGAGACTCTGGTTGAGGGTGTTGAGCAGATCAATACTGAAACCGAAGAGGAGTACTCGGCCAATGCAGCATCGTTACTGCGGCAGAATCCAGATGTCGTCTATATCACTGAGATTACTAACTACACAGCTCAGGCTACGATACAGACGGCGAACACCGGCAAGGTAGTTTTTTCTACGATTCATGCCAATTCCATCAGCGACGTCCTTAGTCGTCTAATGGACATAACCAACATGAGTAGTGACCGCCTGTTGCTCTCTATGCATTCATGCTGCTACCAGGAGCTTGTGCGCGACGAGGAAACCGATACGATTCGCCCTGTAAACAGGTGCGTCTACTTTTCGGATGAACTGAAGATGCGTCTGTACGGTAAATCTGTCGGTGAGTGCAAAATGATACTACAGGAGGTGGAATCGCAATGGGCATGAAGTACTATGGCATTCTCACGGGATTGAAGCTCGACATTGAGCGTCCCACTCCCTATGTGGAGAAGAAGCCTGGTAAGTCCAAAATGTTCTTGATGCCAACGGCCAAGGACATTACTCTGGCGGAATATAACGCCTCCTCTAGTGATGCGATTACAGCGCACAGGCTCTCGGACTACAGGCGTCGGCGGTTCTCCCTCACATTGCTTCCTGACGTCCATATCATTCTTGAAGACCTGCTGTCTTCGGTGGAGGGTAAAAATGTATCACTGTAGGTTCAGAGCTTTGACTGAGCTTGGTGACCCATTCTACTTCTCCGTGGCAGATGTCCCCGTAAAGGTGTACCCGGATATGTTCATTCTCGCCGCACGTTCGGGTACACCTATTCTTCGGGCGTCCACAATTGGACGGGCTATGGACCATATGCAGCTGGCAGAGGGTGACCAAGTCCTGATTGATGGCAAGCGGTACATCCTGGGGTATCACCGCGGGTTCACCTTCAGGGGCGATAGTGGCATTATCATACCCTCTAATGCTGTGGAGTCGTACAAGCTCATGCAGATGGACATTGGTGAGAAGTCCAAGTTCCAATTTAAGTACCGAGATTCCGTGTTTCAACTTCCCTCCCTATTCGGGTGCGTAGAGGGCAAAGCCGTACTGTCCATTGGATGTATGCGAGCTGACCCCCAAGATATCCAAGTAAGTGCTGGCTTCACATGTAACAAGAAGAAAGTATTCTATGGGGATATCCTGGACGGTGGCGAGGTCATCATGTGGCGTGGGCGTCCCTGCGTGCAGCGAGAGGGGTACTACGTAGAGATGCCAACTGGAAATCTACTAGGAGGTGTGGAGGCCTAAATGGACCCTATCAATGGAGTTCTTGACGAGACCTTTTTTAAGGTCGCCTCTCCTGAGTGCTTAACTGCGCTCTCTAAGCTGATTGACGATGCACTGGCGGTGCGTTTTACCAACTACCTGAACAGCACCACTGTGGATAATCCAATCGCGGCAATCATCAACAACTACCTCGGTCAGGCAATCAAGATGGCTACATTTCATATGCAGCTGCTTGAACGTGGATCTGCTAAGGTGGTCGAGAAGATCGAGCTGGAGACCATCGCCAATATGCGATTTGACCAGCGTGCCGTAATTGAGGAGCTGGAGTTCCTTGAGAAGAATATCAAGTACGTGCGCTCCTTCCTTGAGCCTCGCCGAAAGGCGGACTACGATGCCTTCGTGGCTCTGCTGCCAGCCGGCTACAAAACAAAGGTCGCAAACAACCGAGTGATGTTCTACCAGCCCCATGCAAAGATGCGCAGCACAGGGGTTGGCATCATCAACCGGAAGCGTGATGTGTGGACTATCGCTCTTAAGGGTCTGAAGTACCGTGAGTACATCGCCAGGTCCGGGTACGCGATGGACAGTTACATGGTGAAGGAGTTTTAAGATGGACAAGAAAGTTCTTCATGTCGTGGACATGAGCCCGTGTATCTATGCTGGCTCCTTCAACCGTCACAGTTTCATACAGGGCGATATCGTGAACACCGGCAACGGGTACCGTGAGCGCAACATCCCTACTGGTGGTGCATCCATGCTCTTTAACATCCTTGGGCAGTACATGGGCACAGGCCCTATCGCCTTCGTGGCGGACCGGAACCCGACCATCAAGAAGGACAAGTACCCTGACTACAAGGGTTCGCGTACGCACCCCAACAACGTGTCCGTGGGAAAAGATGTCGCAGAGTACATTCTGAAAGACTGCGGCTTCACCATCTATGCTGAGGATGGGTATGAAGCTGATGATGTTATCTTTACCATCGTGCGGCAGAACCGGATGAAGTATGACCACATTTATGTGCACACAGCCGATTCCGACCTCTACATCCTGGTACGGGATAATGTGAGCATCCTCCCTACCTCCTCGCAGGCCAAAACTGTGACCATGGACAACTACAGCTATACGTGCAAGAAGGGCAAGGAAACCCCTTACAACTCGGTGGTCTTCCAGAAGTTCCTGGCTGGCGATCCATCCAAGGATCTGCCTCCGCTTCCCAAAGAGGACAGGCAGTATCTGGTGGCGCTGTTCTGCCGTCCCAACCTGATGCACTATCTCGGCAATCCTGGGGACTTGCGCTCTATGATGGAGCGTGTGTGCCCTCAGTATTTGGAGCGGCTCATGCTGTTCTACCCACTCGTGGTGCCGAGAGACTTCAATATTGTTGAGGAAGGCAACAAAGAGCGCATCCAGCAGTGGGCCTGGGAGATCGGCAACAGGAAAGTTCCTGCAAAGCGGGGAGATCTGTCAAAACAGATTTCCGAAATGATGCAGAGGGCCCTCTACATCGAGTAAATATATCACAGTACCCAGACCATATAAAAATGAAAGGGGTGATTGGTCAGTGCGAATCGAAGCTGAGGCTGATTGCTTGGCGGCACTCATGGTGCTAGACCGCAGTTTAGAACCAAAACCTGAGCCGTTCAGGATGCAGCCGGATGTTGAGATAGTCATAGACTTTGGGGAGTACTTGAAGTTTGTCCAATCACTCCCTACTGGTCACTCTTTTCTCTACTTTACGGTAGACGAGCTTCACCAGGCCGTAGAGGCGCACAATGAGCTAGCACTCATCAAGAGCTTCTACACCGACACTGCGTTAGCTGTCTGTAAAGAGTTGTTCTTTGCAGAGAGCTACGCCGCAGGCGCCACCGTTATCCGCCACGGGTTCTGTAATGTGGTGGATCAGAAAGGTGTGAAGTACGATACCGAGACCGCCGACGTTCTGAGGCTAATCTGCGATAAAAGGGGTTTCACCCTACCGGATAGAATCAGTGCGCCCAACATGAAGCACTGGGCTTATGCCTGTACGCTGCTTCAGGATGTGCGGAAAGGCCCTACGAAATGGGTCGAGAAAATGTAGCCCCTAGGCTATATATCATTGGTAACAAGTAATTGGAGAAGACAGGCTCTGATTACTGAGTTATAAACACAATCATTGTAGGAGGTACACAAACATGAACAATGCTCGTGACACTATCATGGCGACCCTGGCCCAGGCTGGCATCACCAACCTGACCGTGGATGACGTTATCGCCGAGTTCCAGGCTTCTGACGAGCTGGCCGGCTACCTGGCTGGCGCTGACGACAC
>PPYE01343977.1_pt1 | contig 15055 bp, 10 predicted proteins | sample 1559881 | NCBI WGS metagenome assembly PPYE01 (sample SAMN08240022, study PRJNA423297) | Human gut metagenome, whole genome shotgun sequencing project. | reverse complement strand
TCTCGGCGAGTTTCATGCCGATGATTGCGTGCGGCAGTTCCGGTTCGTCGTCGGGCACCTTGCCGATGTCGTGCAGCAGACCTGCGCGGCGCGCCGTCTTGGGATTCAGACCCAGCTCCGCGGCCATGATGCCTGCGAGGTTCGCCGTTTCGCGGGCGTGCTGCAGCAGGTTCTGGCCGTAGGACGAGCGGTATTTCATTTTGCCGATCATGCGGATCAGTTCGGGATGCAGGCCATGGATGCCCAAGTCGATCGTGGTGCGTTTGCCGACCTCGACGATCTCCTCCTCGATCTGTTTCTGGACTTTGGCCACCACCTCTTCGATACGGGCAGGGTGGATGCGACCGTCGGTCACCAGCTGATGGAGCGCCAGACGTGCGATTTCGCGGCGCACGGGGTCGAAACCGCTCAGGATAATGGCTTCGGGCGTGTCGTCCACGATGATTTCGATGCCGGTTGCGGCTTCCAGCGCACGGATGTTGCGGCCTTCGCGGCCGATGATGCGGCCCTTGACCTCGTCGCTTTCGATGTTGAATACCGTCACGGCGTTTTCGATCGCCGTCTCGGTCGCCACGCGCTGGATCGACGCTACGATGATGCGCTTGGCCTCTTTGGTGGCGGTCATCTTCGCCTCTTCGATGGTCTCGTTTATGTAGCCGGCGGCTTCGGTCTTGGCCTCGGCCTTCATGTTCTCGATCAGGATGTTCTTGGCCTCCTCCGAGCTCAGGCCCGAAATCTGCTCCAGACGGACGTTCTGCTCGCGCATCATCTGATCGACCTCCTCTTTCTTGTGTTCGAGGATCTGCAGCTGGTTCTGCATCTGCTCCTTCAGCCGGTCGTTTTCGCGGAGTTTGTTCTCCAGATCGCGCTGTTGGTTCTGCAGGTTGTTCTCGATCTGCTTGGCCCGCTGTTCGCTCTGCGCGATTTTCTGGTTGCGTTCGTTGACCTGCCGGTCGTATTCGCTCTTAAGCTGTATGAACTTCTCTTTTGCCTGCAGGATCCGCTCCTTCTTGATCATCTCGCCTTCGGCCTCGGCCTCCTTCAGGGCGGCTTCGCGGCGCTTGCGGATCGAGTTCTTGGTCACGAGGTTCGTAACGGCCATGTAGATCCCGATCGCCGCAATGGCTGAGATGCAGGCAACTAAAATAGTGGTATACATGATTTTGTTGCTGTTTTGAGTTGTTATTATAAAGGGTTTGTTGTTGCATAAAAAAACCGCATAGGATTCCTTAGTCTTGTTTGACGAATCTGCAAGATAAGTCACGTGTGGGGGCTCCGACAATCGCAATCGTCCAACGGTACGCCGCAGCATACACCCCGAAGGGTCAAGGCCTGATTTTGAAGCGCCGTGAGTTGCCCCAATTTAAAAAGTGTTCAGTTTCGCAAAGCTGTAAGGAATCTATGCGGGTAGATTTTTTCCTTCGTATGTTAAAGAACGCTGTTCCGGTTTCAGGGCGCCGTTACGCGCTCCTGCATGTTGTCTATCCTTTCAGGGCGTTGAGGTAGGCGTCTATCTCTTCCCCTAAGTGTCCCAGCCGTTTCAGGTCTTCGTCGCTCAGTTCGCGGCTTTGCCGCATATCGACGTTCGCAATGGCGAATTTCAGCGCCGCCATAGACAGATAGTCCTGATCCGTCCAGTTCTTGAAGTTGTTTTGTTTTATCGCGGCGAGGTAACTGTTCACCTCCCGTTCGGCCAGACGGTACATCTCCTCTTTTTCGCTGTCGATATTGAGCGAATAGCTTTTGCCTGCCAGTTTGAGTGTTATCGCCTGTTGTGCCATTGTTCTCGTTTCGTTTTTCTTGCTGCCTCCTGTGCGTCCTGCGGCCTTCCGGAGCCTCTGCCGTAACGGTGGGGTCCCCTCCCGCTGCGGCTTTGCTATTCGGGCCTTCCGAGCAGCGCGATGCACTTGTCCACCTCCCGCATAAGACGGTTGACGCGGGCCCGCGCTTTGTCCCGGTTACGGCTTCCGCCCGCCAGCCCTTCTGTCAGTTGCATGCGTGACAATTCTCCGTCGAGTTCGCGGATCCGCTCCTGCAGGGTGCGGTTTTCGGCTTTCAGGCTGTCGCGCTGCGCCGTCAGTTCCGCACATTGATCCGACAACCGTTTGTGGTCGTCCATGAGCTGCCGGATGCGGTTCTCGATATTTGTTATCACACTTTTTTCGGCCATCGGGTCACGGGTAAAGTCCGTTTTACATCTCAAAGGTATGAAAAGGAACGCTAAAAAGCAAATTTTATTTCCCGGCGGCCCGGCCGTAGAGGTCGTAGTCGGCGGCGGAATCGATGCGAACGTCGTAGAAACGACCGCGCAGAAGCCGCTTTTCCGATGCCGGAATCAGGATCTCCTGATCCACTTCGGGCGAGTCGTACTGCGTCCGTCCCACGTAGTAATCGCCCTGCCGCGAGTCGATCAGCACCCGCTCGGTCCGGCCGACGCGACGCAGGTTGTTTTCGAGCGATATTTCGTTCTGAAGCGCCATGATCCGTTCGACGCGCTGCTGTTTGACCTCCTCCGGAACGTTGTCCTGCAATTTTTGCGCCGAATAGGTGCCTTCCTCCTCCGAATAGGCGAAGACCCCCAGCCGCTCGAAGCGTACGTCGCGCACGAACTGTTCCAGCTCGGCGAAATCGGCCTGCGTCTCGCCGGGATAGCCGACCAAGAGCGTGGTGCGCAGCGCCAGATCGGGGATGGTTCCGCGCAGGCGGCCGATCAGCGCATAGGCGTCGGCTTTGGTGTGGCGCCGCTGCATGGCCGAAAGCTGGGCGTCGGAGATGTGCTGGAACGGAATGTCGAGGTACTTGCAGATTTTGGGTTCCGAGGCCATGACTTCGATCACCTCGTCGGGGAATGCCGTGGGGTAGGCGTAGTGCAGGCGTATCCACTCGATGCCTCCGATGCGGCAGAGCCGGCGAAGCAGTTCGGCCAGCATCCGCCGGCCGTAGAGGTCGAGTCCGTAGTAGGTCGTATCCTGCGCGATCACGATCAGCTCCTTCACGCCGCCGGCCGCGAGTTTGCGGGCCTCCTCTTCGAGTCTCTCCATCGGGACGGAGACGTGTCCTCCGCGGATGAGCGGAATGGCGCAGTAGCCGCATTTCCAGTTGCAGCCCTCGGAGATTTTCAGGTAGGCGTAGTGTTTCGGCGTGGTCAGGTGCCGCTCGGTCTCCAGCGCCGGGGCTTCGGCCGCGCCCAGCGCCCGGACGATGCCGTCCCACGTGCGGGCGCCGAAGAATTCGTCCACTTCGGGCAGTTCGGCGCGCAGCTCGTCGGCATAGCGTTCCGAGAGACAGCCGACGACGAACAGCCGTTCGATCTTGCCGGCGTTTTTGGCCGCGGCCGCCTGCAGGATCATGTCGATCGACTCCTGCTTGGCGTCGCCGATGAATCCGCAGGTGTTGATCACGACGACCTTGGCGTCGGTGCGGTCGCTGTCGAAGAGCACTTCGTAACCCGCCGCGGCGAGCCGGGCCATCAGGTGCTCGCTGTCCACGGTGTTTTTCGAACAGCCCAGCGTTATGACGTTGATTTTTTTCATGCGTTTCGTATTTCCTCCGCAAAGGTATGGATTATTCCCGGATTTATCGCAAAAAGAGCGGCGCACTTTCGGTGCGCCGCTGCTGCAGGGAGTCGGTGGAATACTACCACATCACATGGATGCCGTATGCTTCGATGCCGTTGCCGAGCGAGGTCGAAGCGACGTCGACATAGCCCCAGAAGCGCGAGTCGGCCAGCATGAAGATCGTATAGGCCGGGCCTTTCACGACTTCGTGGACCTGAATCGCCTCGTTGGTATTCGCGGCTGCGGACTGCAGCGCGCCGAGCAGGTCGTTTTTCACGGTGCCGATCATCAGCAGGTTCTGCTTCTTGTAGTGGAGTCCGCTCAGCACGCCGTTCTTGCCGCCGAAAGCGTTGATCTGGTCGGCATTTTCGAAACGCGCCGTGTTGAAGCTGATGGCGAACGATACGTTGGTCGTGCCCGTGACGTTGCCGTCCTCGTCCTTGTCGGTGCGGGTGCCGTTGAGCGTCGGTGCGAAACCGGTGACGTAGCATCCCGAACCGGAGGGAGTGCCCTTGACCTCGGTCGTGGGACCGTTGAAATAGAGCATGCTGCCCTGATAGGAGCTTTTGTTGGCGATACGGTTGAATGCAAACGCCGTCCAGCGCTTGGTGTTGAGGGCCGTCTGCATCGTTTTGGGCAGGTTGGCGCCGTCGGCGCGGTCCAGCACCGTCAGCCACGACTTGCCGCGGCCTTCGAGCGTATTGACCATGTAGTTGTCGATGGCGGCGTAATCCGCATCGCTGCCGGCCAGCGCTCCGTCGGTCAGGCGGGTTACGAACTGAATCTCGGCATTGAACTTGTCCGAAGGGGGAGCGATCGTCTCTCCCGACTTGTACTCGTCCAGACCGTTGTCGCAGCCCGTGAAGACCGGGGCGGCAAGGGCGAGCGCCAGAAAAATGGATAAATATCTCTTCGTGTTTTTCATCTCTGTACTTTTTTAGCTGTTTGATACGCGCTTAATTCTTCAGTACGGCCGTGCCTGCGATGGGGTAGTGGTCCGAAATGACATTGAGCCGGTCGCCCTTGACGACTTTGTAGTCGCTGCAGCTCCATTTGCCCTGCGGGAAGCTGATGAAGTAGTCCAACTTGCTGTAACCGCCGAACGTGCCGTCGTTGTTGCAGAGCCGGGTGCCCGTCTTCTCATATTCGCGGATTGCGCTGGAGCTGGGGCCGCAGTTCATATCGCCCATGATCAGCACGGGGATGTTTTCGGCAACGGCCGGGGCGATCGCGTGTTCGATGACCTCTTTGGCCTGACCCAAGCAGGTCTCGTCGCCGCCGAAAGCGTCGAGGTGGGTGCAGACGATGCGCACCTTCACCCCTTCGGGTTTGGAGTCGGTCGGAACCAGAATGTCGGCCCAGCCCGCCGAACGCTGGTCGGCGCCGGTGTACATGCCCAGCAGTACCGAAGCCGAATTGACGATCGGGTATTTCGACAGAATGCCGTTGCCGTAGGCGCCGTTGTCCTTGTCGTAGGAGAAGACGAAGAACGGGAACATGCCGAGCGACTGTGCGCATTCGGTCAGCTTCTCGACCGAACTCATGCGTCCGGTCGCGGTTTCGAACTCGTTGAAGCAGACGATGTCGGGGTTTTCAGCCTTGATCTTTTCCATGGCCTCGGCGATTTCGAAATAGACTGCATTGGAGTTGTCGTCGTATTCGAACGACTTGATGTTCCACTCCATGCACTTCAGCTTGACGTCCTGTGCCTGTGCCGACGCGGCCGGGAGCATCATGCAGAGCAGTGCGCCTGCTCCGAGGATATATTTGTTGATTTTCATAATCGTTTCTGTTCTTAAATATGGTTTAATAACCCTTGTTCTGCTTCAGGTAGACCGTGCCGGTGAATGCCCGCTGCGGAATGGGGAACACCTTGTTGTAAGTCGGATTGAAGGTGCGGCCCGGATAAACTTCCACCTCTTCGGCAACGATCTGGCCGTTGACCTTCTTCGAAATGACGCTGTACAGCGGCTTGGCGTAGGTCGTCGTGGCGATGCCCCAGCGGACTACGTCGATGTGGCGGCTGGGCTGGAACTCGAAGGCCAGCTCGCAGCGGCGCTCGTTCATCAGCTGGGCCTTGGTGGCCTGACTGTTCTGCGGCAGACCTGCGCGGTCGCGGATCTGGTTGAGCAGCTGCTTGGCTTCGGCGTCGCCTTCGCCTTTGGTCCAGATCAGGGCTTCGGCCTTCATCAGCATCACGTCGGCATAGCGCAGCAGGCAGCAGTTGAGCGAGTTCCAGAGTTTGTCGCGCAGCGCGGACACCTCTTTGCCCTTGCAGTCGGCGCCTTCCCACGGGGAGATGAACTTGCGGCAGATCAGACCTGCCGATACGTGGCCGGTCGTGTAGTCCGAGACGCTTCCGTCGGTGTTGTAACCGCCGAAGGTGATGTTACGGCCTACGAATTTGACGTGCTGGCCCGGATAGAGGATCGTTACGTCGCGGCGCTGGTCGCCCTCTTCGAACGCGTCCCACAAATTTTTGCTCGGCGTGAAATACCCCCACGTGTTGTAGAGGCCCCAGCCTGCGTTGACGAAAGTTACGCCGTGGTAGCGGGCGCCGTTGGTATAGTCGCCTTCCAGCGAGAAGATGTACTCCTTGGAGTGGTTCTGCTCCTTGCGCCAGAGGTTGGCGTACGAGTTGAGCTTGTTCGACGGATCGATGTAGAGTTCGCGTTTGTCCGAACCGGTAAGCGCCATGATCTTGTTGCACATCTCCAGTACGATGTCGTAGTATTTCGCGTCGTACTGCGCTGCATAGAGGGCTGCGCGGGCTGCGTATCCCCAAGCTGCGGCCTTGTGCGGAAGTCCGATCTGCGAGGCGTCGAGCTGCGAAAGGTAGGGAAGCATCTCGCCTGCCGTGCGCATGTCGGAGATGATCTGGTCGTAGTTCTGCAGTACGTGCGCCGGACGCGGGGAGTCGATTTCGGCGGCGGGAGTCGTGTCGAGGATGATCGGAATGCCGCCGTTGGTGTCGTCGCCGTAGTAGGGGACCATCCAGAGCATCGAGAAACCGCGGAAGAAATAGGCGGTGCCTACGGCTTGGCTTTTGTATCCCTGATCCAGTTTCATGTCGGGGACCATCTTGATGATGTTGTTGGCCTTGGCGACATTCTGGTACATCACCTCCCAAACACGCGAGACGTCGTTGTCGTTGGACGGCGACATGCGGAATTCGCGGATTTCATCGACCGACGGACGGGCGCGGCCGATCAGTATGTTGTCGCTGGCGCATTCGAGCCACATATGGCCGCGGCCGCAGATCTCCTCGCTCCAATAGGGCGAGACGAAGTGGTAAAGGGCGTAGATAGCTTGGTCTACATCCTCTTTGGTCTTCCAAGTAGCGTCTTTGCCGTAAGGCTCCCTGTCGAGGAAATCGGAACAACCCGAAAGGCAGAAAGCGCTTATGGCCAGACAGAGGCTGAATATGGTTTTTTTCATGGTCGTAGTTGTTAGAAGTTGATGTTTACACCGAAGTTAAAGAAGCGCGACGTGGGATAGATACCGCTGTCCAGACCGTAGTTGCCTACTTCGGGGTCGGTGCCGGAGTAGCCGGTGATGGTGGCCACGTTGTCGATGCTCAGATAGACGCGGACCGAACCCTTCTCCATGCCGATGTGGCGGCTGATATGCTTGGGCAGCGTGTAACCCAGCGTGATGTTCTTCAGACGCAGGTAGTCGCCCTTTTCGAGGAAGATGTCCGAAACCTTGAGGTAGTTGCCGTTCATGTCGTCACTGAGGCCGAGTCGCGGATATTTGCTGGTCATGGGTTTGAAATCCCATGTGTTGTAAACATCGGTTGTTAGGTTACCCAAGTCTTGACGACCGTTCATTCCCAACTGTTTCGTGCCGTTGTAGACATAATTGCCTGCGACGCCCTGAAACATAAAACTGAAGTCAAAACCTTTCCAATCGAGCGATCCTCCAAAAGAGTAGGTTTGTTTCGGAGTATAGGAGCGGGATAATACGCGGTCGTTGTCGTTGATTACGCCGTCGCCGTTGGTGTCGATGAAACGCAGGTCGCCGACCTTGGCATCGGGCTGCAGCATCTTGACCTCGCCGGTGTCGGGATCCTTACTGATATGACGGTCGATCTCGTCCTGCGAGCGGAAGATACCGTCCGTGCGGTAGATATAGTAAGAGTACCATGGGTGTCCTGCTCCTGAAGCAAAAAGCTGAATGCCGTTGAATGTGGGGTATTTGTGCATTACAATGGGCTGGGGGCCGTAGTCCTCTACATAACCTTTGTTGGTCGAGAAAGTGCCCCAGACATTGTAGTTGAACTTGCCTTGTGCGGCGCTGTTCCGATAGGATACGGAGAACTCCCATCCCTTGTTGATTACGTGGCCCATATTACCCAGCGGCGCATTCTCTACACCCATCTGCGGCGGAATCGTGAGGTAATCGACGAGGTCCTTCGTTTCCTTGTTGTAATAATCGACGCTGACTTCGAGCGTGTTGTGGAGCATTGTCAGGTCCAGACCGGCACTGGTCTGGACGGTGGTCTCCCAGCGTGCGTCCGTATTGGGGATGGTCGCCAGATAGGTTCCGTAATGGGTCGTGCCGCCGATAAGCGAACCGTCCGGGTAGATGGAGAGCGGAATGCTGGTCGGGTTGGGCAGGTTGTAGAGGTCTACGTTGCCGACCTTACCCCAGCCTGCACGGAATTTCACGAGGTCGAAGACCTTGTTGAGACCTGCATTCTGGAAGAATTTCTCCGAGGAGAGTTTCCACGATCCCGAAATGGCCGGGAACCAGTCGTAGTTCTTTGCTGCGGGCAGTTTCGACGATGCGTCGCGGCGGATGCTGCCGGTGAGGAAATAGCGGTCGTCGAACGAATAGCCGAGACGGGCAAGGAACGAGACCATCGAGTAGTCTACTATATCTTCGTTCGGGTTCTTGGTCCATGAGCCTGCGGCGCCCCATACCAGATTGTGGTCTTCGTTGGAGCCGTAGCCCTGCGTGCGGAAGTCGCGGAAATGTAGTTTCTTGTAGTCGGTGGTGAAACCCGCCATGGCGCTGATGTGGTGGCGTCCGAAGACTTGCGCGTAGGTAGCCGTCGTTTCCCAAAGATAGTGGAAGTTGTTGTAGTTGAACTGCTCGCGGCTCGAAGTGCTCGATCCGCCCGGCACGTCGATGACGGGCGAGAATTCGTCCTCCTCGCGCATGTCGAGGTCGGCCGTGAACTCCGATTTCAGGGTCAGCGACGTGATCGGCTTGATTTCCAGCGAGGTGGTCGAGAATATCTTGGTGCGCGGGTAGCGGCGGTGCATGGTTTCGAGCTGGGCGACGGGGTTCACGATGTTGGGACCCTCGACGCCGCTGGCCATGTCGGCCGACGAAGCGATACCGCCCCATTTCGGTTTGCCGTCGTTTCCGTAGACGATGTTGCCGTTTGCGTCGCGGTCATAAACCGATGCGGAAGCGGGGAACCACATGGCGCCGTAGATGGGGCCCGTGTGCGAGGTGCTGATGTTGCCCTGTCCGTTGGAGTATTCGAAGTTTACGCGCTCCGACAATTTCAGCCATTTGACCGGCTTGAATTCCGTATGGAGTTTTGCACCCAGCGCTTGGCTCCATGTGTTGAGCAGGGTGCCTTCCTTTTTGTCGTAGGTTACCGAGAGGATCGACGAGAGCGTCTCGCTGCCGCCGGTAATCGACACGGCATAGTGCTGCGTCAGACCCGTGCGGAAGATTTCGTCGAGCCAGTCGGTGCGGGTGACGTTGGCGCCTGCATAGACCTGCGGGTTGGCCAGATTGGGCAGCGAGCTGCCCGGCGAGTTCTCGACGGCCTTGCCCCAGACGTCGCAGAACTGCTGCGCGTTGAGCATCGTCGGGAGGTTCATGGAGCGTTCGAAGCCGACCGATACGTTGACGTTGACGCGGGCTTTACCTGCCTGCGCCTGACGTGTGGTGATCAGAATTACACCGCTCGAACCTACCGAAGCACCGTAAATGGCGGCCGAGGCGGCATCTTTCAGGATAGTGATCGTCTCGATATCTTCGGCCATGTAGGGAGCGCCGGGGACACCGTCCACAACGACCAGCACGCCGTCGCCCGAAGTCGGGCCGATATTGTCGCGGCTGTATGCGGCGCTCTTGTCCATGCCGTCGTCGTTGCCCTTCGAGCCGCGACCGCGGACGGTGAACGACGCTTTCTGCAGCGGGTCGCCCGACTGCTGGATCGTAACGCCCGGCATGCGGCCCTGCAGGAGGGTTCCGAGATCGGCGGCGCGGCTGCGGGCCGCGTCGTCCACTTTGACGGTGGAGACGGCCATCGAGAGGTCCTCTTTACGCTGCGAGCCGTAACCGATGGCAACGACTTCGCCGATCATCGTGGCGTCTTCTTCCATCGTGACGTTGATTTCCGTGCGGTTCATGACGGCCAGCGACTGCGGTTTGTAGCCGATGAACGAAAAGTCGATCACGCCGTCCGGTTTCACGGAAATCTGGTAGCGGCCGTCGGCATCGGTGGTGACGCCGTTGGTCGTGCCCTTTTCTATGACCGAAGCGCCGATGAGCGGAGTCTGGCTGCTGTCGGTCAGCTGTCCGGACACCGTGACCCGATCCTGCGCATGGGCCGGAAGAATGAGTATGCTCAGCAGCAGACTCATCAGAAGAAAGCGGACGAAGCCCCTGTTCTTCTCCGAAGTTGTCAAATTCATTTTCATAGAGTTAAGGTTAATATTAATAGTAATTGTGTAGAGAGGCTCGGTAATTCTCGGTTTTGGCAGATATTTATTTAAATATTTTAAAAATAGGCGCGGTTTTGGTGTCGATTTGCAGTATGTGCAAAATCGATATTCAAAATTATGTATCTGTAAATTGTTGGTGGGCGTGGTTTGCGTATTTGAATCCTCAAATTGCGTATAATTGACTGCCGCGCCGGAAAAAACCGGACGATACATATATACAAAAAAGCTCCGGACTCTGTCGGGGAGTCCGGAGCGCGATGTTTGTGCTTTTAATATATAGGTGTCGTTCCGATATGGCCGTCCGCCTATTGTGCGGAACCGCCGGCGGCCCGTCAGCTTTGGCCGGAGCCGTCGCCGAAGAGCGCCTTGACGAACTCTTTGCGGTCGAATATGCGCAGCTGGTCGATGCCTTCTCCAATGCCGATGTAACGGACCGGGATGTGGAACTGGTCGCTGATGCCGATTACCACGCCGCCTTTGGCCGTGCCGTCGAGTTTGGTGATGGTGAGCGAAGTGACCTGCGTCGCCTGCGTGAACTGCCGGGCCTGCTCGAAAGCGTTCTGTCCGGTCGAGCCGTCCAGCACGAGCATCACCTCGTGCGGCGCGCCGGGGATCACCTTGCCCATGACGTTGCGGATTTTGGTCAGCTCGTTCATCAGGTTGATCTTGTTGTGCAGACGGCCCGCCGTGTCGATCAGCACCACGTCGGCGCCGTTGGCCTTGGCCGAGGTCAGCGTGTCGAACGCCACCGATGCCGGGTCAGAACCCATCTCCTGACGGATCATCGTGGCTCCCGCACGGTCGGCCCAGACCTTGAGCTGGTCGATGGCGGCGGCGCGGAACGTGTCGGCGGCGCCGATCCAGACCTTTTGTCCGGCTTTGGTGAGCTGGGCCGCGAGTTTGCCGATGGTCGTGGTCTTTCCGGCGCCGTTGACGCCCACGACCATCACCACGTAAGGTTCGCCCTCTTTGGCGTCGAGTCCGAAATGCTTTTCGGAGCCGTGCGACTCCTCCATCAGCGCGGTTACCTCTTCGCGCAGAATGGACTGCAGCTCGGAGGTGCCCATATACTTGTCGCGCGCCACGCGCTCTTCGATGCCCCGGATGATTTTGACGGTGGTTTCCACGCCTACGTCCGACGAGATCAGCACCTCTTCCAAGTCGTCCAGTACGTCGGCATCGACCGTCGAACGGCCTGCAACGGCGCGGGCGAGCTTCGAGAAAAGTCCCGTCTTGGTCTTTTCCAGCCCGGCGTTAAGCTCTTCCTGCTGCTGTTTGCGCTCTTCGGAAGCCTGCGCGGCGGAGTTGTCCTGCTTCTTTTTGAAAATATCGAAAAATGCCATGTCTAATATCTCTATATCCGTACAAAGATAATAAGAATGTTTGGAAAAAAACGTTATATTTGCACTATATACATTTTCAACGATGATGAAAAAAACGATTCTGCTGCTTGTGGCAGCGCTTTGCGGCGTATTGACGGCCGCGGCTCAGGACCTGATCGTCAAGACCGATGCGACGAAGGTCGAGGCCAAAGTAACCGAAATAACACCCGATGCGGTACGGTATAAGCGTTTCTCCAATCCCGACGGACCGACCTATGTGCTGCCTGTCGCCGATATCGACTACATTCGGTATGCCAACGGCGAAAAGGAGCGCTTCCGGGCTGCCGAAACCGTGCCTGCGGTGCCGCTGACCCCTGCGACGCCGGTCGCAGCGGCTCCCGCTGCGCAGGCGCCTGTTCAGCAGGCTGCGCCGGTGCAGTATGTGGCCAAGGAGTATCAGATCGGCGAGTTCTACGACCAGAACGGCGTCAAGGGCGTGGTCTGCATGCTGACGGAGGACCGTCGGCACGGACTGATTATTTCGCTCGACGAGATATACCTGCCGTGGAGCGAATTCCGGAAGCCCGACCTGCGGGTTGCGGGCGCCGACGACCGGATCGACGGCATGGGAAATATGGAGAAGGTCGCCGCCTATATCGCCGAAAACAACCTTTCGTGGGATGATTTTCCGGCTTTCAAGTGGTGCCGCGACAAGGGCGAGGGCTGGTACCTGCCGGCCATCGACGAACTGCTGACCATCGGACACAACTACAACGGCGGCACGCGCATACATTCCAACCGTCAGGCCCGCAACCGTTTCAACGACGCGCTCAAGGATAACGGCGGCAAGCGCATGGACCGTCTGGTCTACTATTTCTCCTCGACCGAGAAGGACGAGAAGGAAGCTTATACGACCCATACGGGCATCGAACCTCCCTATGTGATCGAGATTCCCAAGTATAACAAATTCCTCGTGCGGGCGGTGCGGAAGTTCTGAAGCAGGAGTGTTGAGCATACGACAAACGGTGCGTCCTTGGGGGACGCACCGTTTGTCGTATCCGAAGAATTTGCAATCGGCTATTTGTGGGCCAGATCGTGAATCAGTTTTCTCATGTGCTGTTGGAATTTATGCACCGGGTGGATTTCCCGGATGTATTCAACAGCCTTGCAGGATAGTTTTTTGCGCAGTCCCTCGTTTTCTATCAGCTCTTCGATGGCGCTGGTGAAGAGCGGCACTTTGTCGAAGCCGTCGCCGAGTACGGGACCGGTGTAGCGTCCGAATTTCGAAGTCAGATCTTCCGGATTGCGGCAGCTGACCAGCAGTGTGCCGTAGGCCAAAGCTTCCAGAAACGTGATCGGCAGCGCTTCGTGGATGGAGGTGTTGACCAATATTTTGGCTTCGCGGATATATTTCATTTTTTCTTCGCCTTCGACGTGTCCGACGAAATGAAGGTTCGGGATGTCGCGGTATCCGGCCATGATGCTCTCGTTCTGGGATTTTTCCCGGAAAGTCTGGCCCAGCATGAAGAATTCGTATTGCGGAAGTTGCTTCGCGATTTCGCAGAAAAGCCAGCCCCGCTTGATGGATTCGATGCGTCCGATGAAGAGGATATGGTTCTTTTTGGGGTAGCTCTCCGGATCGAATCCGTAGTCGATGTCGATGGGGTTGGGCATATAGGCAATAGGAGCGTCTCCCGGAAGCCGGTACAGCTCTATCGCCTTGTCGTTGAGAAAATATCCCTGAGAAACGAATGTAACCAGTCCTTTGCCGTAAAGTTTGTTCACGCTGTCGTAGAGGCTCGAACTCCAGTAGGAATTTTCGGGAAACAGTTTTACGGTCTGTATTTCCAGCCATTCGCTCCACGGGCGAGGATCCTGTATCCAGTGGATGATCGGTTTGCTGCGACGTTCGTATTTGAGAATATTGTGTGTCAGTTCGACTGTAAGATAGATGTCGTATTTTTTCTTTTTCAGCCACTGCCGGGCAAAAAAGCGTCCGGGAGGGACAATTACCTTGCGGTTGTCGACTTTTTCTGTCAACGCATTGGGGGCGAACTTCCACCGGTGTTTGTTCGAGAGTAAAACTTCCACCGAGATGTTCGTATCGGGCAGGTATCGGGCGATATAATTGCGTGCCAGAAACCCGTAGCCTCCGTATGCCGTGCCGCAGGCTCCGAAATATTCATCGACGATCAGGGCGACTTTGACTCTGCTGGGGTATACGTCGATGCCTGCCGCTTTCTTTAATGTGCGCACTATTCGGCTTCGGACGAACTCCGAGCGGAATTTTCTGTAAGGCGTGAGCCGCAGGTATGCAAAATAGCGGGATGCCATGGTGTTGGGGCATCTGCGTTCGGTGGACCATGGTTTGACGTCCCCGTTGTAGTGGATGATGACCGGATCTTTTACCGTATGGAATTTGTCGTCGGTGGCGGTGTAGTTGTAAATGCCGGGAAGCTCTTTGATTTTGCCGCCTCTGAACGTCGTATTTATCACATCCTGATCCTGATATTCGAACTGCGTTCCTTTCTGGGTCGCAGTCTGCAGGAGCTGGTCCGCCGCCTGATCTTTGCGCATCTGCTCCAAATTCATCAGAATGACGCCTGCGTTTATGTAAAGTTCCGCTTGTGACATTCCGAGCCGATATTTGTAACTGATTTGCTCGATCCAGCTGTCTTTGACGCCCGCGCAGTAGTATCCGTCGAGAGAAGTCTCCCACAACGGGCGCAGAGGACCGTTTACGACCAAATCCGAATCGAGGTACAATATCCGGTCGAGTTCCGGCAGCAGTTCCGGCAGCAGGAACCTGTAATAGGTGTGGTGTGTGATATAGCTGATGTTGAGCCGCAGCTTTTTCAAGGCGCTGTCTTCGACGATTATGAACGAGAGCCGGTTGCCGTCGCCGTAACGCCGGACCGTTTGTTCAAATAATTGTCTGTTCCGATCGGAAAAATAATCGGTAAATATGTAGATGTCCAGAAATTCCGATTTGTTGTTTTCCAGAGCCGAGGCCATTGCTACACAGCAATGTTGGGCGTAAGAGTCGTTGACCGTAAAAGCTATGGCGATCCGTTGAGATTCCTGCATTGTTTTTAGTCGAGAATATTGTTGTTTCAAAGGTAGGAATTTTTCAGCGGATAACAAGCGGTCTTTCCTATAATTGATTTTGCGCACTTGCGGAAGGGGTGTTTCCCTTGATGCAGGATTCGCGGTCTGATCGTGCGCCGACCGCTCTGACCGGGCGATGGTCGCGCTTGCGCGTCTCTTCTGAGACACACAAAGGGCACCCTGTCGGATGCCCTTTGTATTTAAGATCGCTCTTAAAATACTTATTTCTTCTCCTCGAAGAATTCTTTGACTTGGTCGTTGGGGATGATGCCTTCCTTGAACATGTAAGCACCGGTTTTGTCCGACTTGACCATCTTGATGCACTTCGTAAAGTTCTTACCCGTGCCGGTTTTCAGTGTTGCGACTACTTTCTTTG
>PPYE01740547.1_pt1 | contig 15058 bp, 16 predicted proteins | sample 1559881 | NCBI WGS metagenome assembly PPYE01 (sample SAMN08240022, study PRJNA423297) | Human gut metagenome, whole genome shotgun sequencing project. | reverse complement strand
AGACAGAAAAGCAAAACGTCTTGAAGAAGAAACACCAATCTGGGATGAATTCTGGTCCTGGATTGACACGCTGGATCCATCTGGAGGAAGCAAACTGGAGAAAGCGGTTAAGTATGCCTTGAATCATAAGGAATCGTTAATGAATTATCTTCTGAATGGAAGATGTGAAATTTCAAACAATTCTGCTGAACGAAAGGCAAAGGTTTACGCCACCGGGCGTAAAAACTTCCTATTTCACGACTCTGTTGACGCTGCGAAAGCAACTGCAATCGTTATGAGTCTTGTCGAGACGGCAAAAGCAAACAACCTGAATGCTTTCAAGTATCTGTACACCCTGCTTCTGTATATGCCGGACTACAAAAATGAGCCAGCAGACATAGAACAGCTGCTACCGTGGAGTACATTTGTACAGGATAAGTGTTCCGGAATCATAGATGATAGCCTGGAACTTCCAGAAAATCGTGGAAACCTGCCAATTTAGGGTTCCATGGTTCGGATACCCGTGTGGTTATTCATCGCTTACCAATGTTGGGGTCTAAAAGATTTTTTTACCTTTATAAAAGAAACGCCTCCTGAGCCGAAGCCTAGCAGACGTTTTTTATTACCAAAATAGTGTCTTTTAAAAAATAACCAATTTTTTTCAGTTAAAAATCTCATATTACCCATAGAAATTTTAATAAACTATTGCCTATTATATTTAAATGTTAACTTCCTTGAAAATTAACTCTCGAACTTAGTAAATGCCTAAAATCAAGGCCTTTCTGATTGTTTTACATGTTTTTATTGAGAGTTAATTTTTCAGGAAGTTAACATTGAATCCACAAAAATATCGTCCATAATTCTTTCAACAGTTAATTACATAAGAATTTTCCCGTATATTACTATGTGATTTTCGGCATTATAAAGTAATACCCAAAGTACAACTTCTACAGTCGAAGGAACTTGAAACGAACAACTATGCACAAAGATAAATCTATTTTTTATTCGCAGACTCTACAAAAATGGACACCAAACAACATTTATTATAGCAGTATTCATTGGTAAGTCAGCTCTGTTCCCTCTTAGGAACACAAGATTTGGATTGGCTGGTAACGGGCATAGTTCACCAAACAGGCACAATAAGTCCCATTGAAGAGGATTTATTATGGAGTGTATTTCTAATAGTAATTAGGATACAATATGTATGAGGTGAGTTTTTATGTCTATAGATAAGCTTCAGTATTTAGGCAACTGCATTCGATCTGCAAGAATAGACAGTAATCTTACACAGCAAGCGTTAGCAGATCAATGTAATATATCTATTAAAACTATTAGAAATATCGAAAAAGGAAAGATGAATCCGTCCTACGAAATTCTATTTACAATAGTAAATCGTTTGGGTTTATCAACAAGCGATTTATTTAATCTTACACCAAATCAATCCGATAAAGAAATTCAGCAATTTATAGGTAAATTTAAATGCTGTAACAATCATAATCAAAAGATACTTATTAATACTTTAATTTTTCTTGCAGAGCAATTGTTGGATACCCAGGATTAATCTTACGCTAACCACTAAGCAGAACAAAAATACTTCTTGTTCTGTTGGTATTTAAATCTTATACCTCTTGTATAAATAGGAAGATAATTTATGTGTAAAAAATATAAACAACTTATCCGAAAACGTATAAATCAACTTCGGAGAGAAAAAGGTATATCTGAATATCAACTAAGTACAGATTTAGGTCATTGTAAAGGTTATATTCAATCAATAACCTCCGGACGTTCTTTACCATCTATGGAGGCATTTTTAGAAATTTGCGATTATTTTAATATCACACCCTCCGAGTTTCTTGATTCGTCTATCGAAAACAATACATTATATAATGAACTGGTAAATAAAATAAAATTATTATCTCATAACGACTTAATTTTGCTATCCTTGATTATTAATAGACTAACATTAAATTCATCAGAAGATTTACTTGAAGTATTATCTCAACATCAAATATAATTTATAGCTTTTTGGTTTATTTTACATTGCAATATTAAACCAGCGGCAACAGCTAAAATTATTGTGATTAAATAAAGTTTTGTATTGTTTAACAAAATTATGCAAACCCAAATTCCTGGTATTAAAGCTATACTAAAAGTCCATATAGAATCATCGGAAATACTTAATATTGCAGTACAATCCCAAGCAAAAATGGCTAAACCAAGCAAAACAAGTAAAAAATATTTGTACGGTATTTGTACATCTGTTTGATTATACAAACTAATAATTAAAACCACTCCCTCACAAATAATTCCCATAATATAGGCAGACAATGCCTTAGCTCCAAGTACTCTCTTTACTCCCCAAAAAGCATATGCCTTTTCAAGACTTTTATCCATTCTTTCTTTTTTTATTGTTTCATATAATATATAGAAAACGAGATATGAAGTAACTCCTACCATACCTACTAACGTTAACAAGCTTTTGTCATATTGTTCAAAATTCCTTATACTTCTATAATAGGGAATTAAATAAATGATTAGTGGTCCTCCACAACATATCAAAATAATATTTCTTATTATAATCTTAATTAATAGAATTTCTCTTATTATTAACGCTCTCAATTATACCATTCCTCTCTTTACATCTATTCTTGTCAAGCAAATATAGCCTTAGATTATACTGCTGAATGCTTTTCTAATATTTTCAAATATATTTCTTGCAGTCCCTTACACTGTTCATCTATCCTTTTAATAGACAAATTGTATTTTCGTAATATATCAATAGAAGGAGAAAGTTCTTTTATTTCCAGATTAATATATACAATACCATCATCGATAAATTTGAAGCCAAACTTATCCTCCATATACGTTTTATCTTTTTGAGATAATATACCGCTATATTTTATTTTTACAAACTTAGATGAATATTCTTCTCTAAGTTGATTAGCAGATCCAAAATATTTTTGTATCCCATGATCGAGTATAATATATGAGTCACAAATCCCTTCAATATATTCTAAATTATGAGATGAAAGTAAAACAGTCTTGTTCTGCAGTTTGTACTTAATATATCTTTCTACAGTAAGTGCACTTTCAACATCAAGATGCACAAATGGCTCATCCAAAAGAATCAATTTTGAATTTCCTATTACTGCGCATGCAAATGCAGTAATAATTCGAAGACCAGAAGATAATTGAAAAACTTTTTTATCAACATAACTAGACATTTTAAAGAAATCGATTAGTTCATTCATATTATCTTCTGACGCATTATATGCGCCAGACCATATCCTTAGATTATCTAATACACTTAAGTTATATATCAACCCCTCAGTTGCTGGCATATACCCTACTGATTTCTTATCTATATCAGAATTCAAATTACCATCCGTAGGTTTTATTAATCCAGCAAGAATTCTTAATAATGTTGTTTTTCCCGCTCCAATAGGTCCTATAATCCCAAGAGTTTCTCCATCTGATACATTAAAACACACATTACTGATAGCACTATTCTTACCAGGATAAGTTTTACTAACATTTTCAAAACATATCATGTAATTACATCCTCCTCATGTATTCATTTATTATCTAAATGATTATTCCGTGATTTAAACCACCTGTCCGGATTTTGAGAGCCGCTTTAATGAATATTCTGGATACTTTTGGTTCTTCCGGAATATTCACTTTAAATCGCTTTTTTGCTAGACATAGATTACTCGATGCTGTATTTCTTGTAACGACGGCTTACGTCCCGCTAGATGCGCAAGGCCTTGACAAAATTTACTTCATCAAGCACATGTTAATCAAGCAATTTTAAGATAGCTCTATTTCACCGGAACACTGGTTCTGAGCTGACCAGATTCATGGCTCTAGCAGGCAAAAATAATCAATCTAAACTTATTTTTTTATTAATCATATCTTCAAATTCATCATTATGATTAATAAATATACATATATCCTGTTTAACTTCCTTTTTAATATATTGATACAAAGCCATTCTAGCGTTTTTATCAAGTGAAGCTGTAGCCTCATCAAATATATATACACTATAATGTTTAATCAATATTCTTGCTATTGCAATTTGTTGAACTTGTCCTTTTGACAAATTTTTTCCGTTATCTAACACCATTTTATTTAACTCTATATCCGCTAAAAAACCATAGCTTAAAATCAAGTCCAATTTATTTTCAAAGTCAGTTATTAGCATTTCTGTATTTCCAGCTCTGATATTTTCATATACTGTACAATTAAACAAAAAAATATTCTGTGGAATTAAGCCAATATTTTTCCTAATAAACTTCCTGTTGATTAGATTTATATCTACTCCATTATAAAAAATTGTATTAGGTGAAATATTATAATATCCCATTAACAATTTTATTAATGTAGTCTTGCCAGATCCATTATGACCAATGAGAGATAATCTATCTCCCTTTTTTAACTCCAAACTTAGATTCCTTAAAATGTCCTCTTGTTCACTACTATACTTAAAATGTAAGCTTTCTACTACAATTTCATCTATACCTTCAATTTCTTGTCCCCCACTTTTTTCAAGTTCTTCCTGATTAAGCATACTATTTATTCTATCAAGAGAAATAATTGCTGGTTTTGTTACAATTTTAAACGACTGAAGAATAGTCAGAGGGGTAAATACCATAGAGACATATTGTGTTAATGAAATGTAATCTGTTAATTGCAAATGATCTGTTGCAACTAAATATGCTATTACCCCTACTAAAATAATATCTACACAGATTATCGTTCCAGACGTTATTTGAGTTCCCTTGCTAATTAACTTTTGCTGCTGTACACTTTTTTTAGCTAATTCCTTTATATCTTTCTCTATGCCCTTTTGAATCGATTCTTCTCTATTAAGATTCTTAATAGTAAATAACCCTTGTATAGCATTGTGAATTTTATTGTTTGTCTGTGCAGAATGTTCGAGTAAAATTCTTGAACTAATTCCTATTTGTTTCATTGATATATTAGTAATAAAATATACTACAAACATAAACAAAATGCATATGCCACCAAGCATTATATTTTTGTAAAAAATAAAAATCAAAGCCAAAATCATAGATAATATACTTGTAGCAAAATTGAATACTGATGAAGATATTAGTGTAGAAATACTATTAATTTCATTACTCCTTGACAATATATATTGAGGAGAATATTTATCAAAAAAGGATAACGGCATCTTAATAATTCTATTTATTATTTCGTTTTTTTCTAACATAATAATTTCATTAGCCGTTTTTGCAATTTTGATTTCATAAACATAATTAACAATTATTTTAACAATGCTCAGAGCCATTAAAAACAAAGTCAAAGAAATAATTATGTAAATATTTTTTTTCAAAACTCCCCGTTCAAATATATTTTGAGTTAATATTGGAATAATATTCGTAACACCTGCTAATACCAATGTAAACACAAATAATAAAAAAAACTCTCTTTTATATTTCTTAAAATACGATAAAGCTATCCTCATTATATTTTCTCCTTAATAACTTTATTCTTTAAATCGATTGCATACCGTTTTGAAATGTATATTTCCCAGCTTATAATCAACAGCTCTACAATCTGAACATGTCTTTTTATATTCACACTCGCTACATGGTGCTATCATTTTTGATCCTAATCCCCAAATTTCTAATATTTTTTCCCTCTGATCAAGTATATTAAATAATGTCTGGTTCTTTTCGTATGCTATCTGTCCAATTTGTTCTAAAAGTTCTGGACACGGATAAACATTCCCTTTACTATCTACAGCCAAACTTCCACTTAAACATGTACTGATTTCATCAATAAAATTGAAATTTGATTCATCACATATTATTTTAGGTAAAACTTCTGGATATGGTATTTGCTGACCAGTGTATGTGAGTGAATATGTTACATCCATCACATTTTCACTATTTATTAATGATGCTCTTAACGAAATATAATTTTTAACAGACATTTCATCACACAGCAAATTAATATACCACTTTATTTCTTTATATATTGATTTTTCATCTGCCACAAATTTCAAAATAAATTTATCAATATCTTCTTGACCCATCGTCATAATTGGAGTTATTCTTAATTCATTTAATTTAAGTAACACTTCACAAAATTTCTCATCAAGCATATTGATATTGCATAACAAAAAGATATTTGTTGTTTCATTTGTCATTAACCTTGTGTAACGTAAAATTTTCATCGCATTATCATATGAGGATAAAATGTTACCTCCCCAAAAATATATATTGGGAAATTTAAATGAACTAACTTCATTTATAAATTGATAATAGAATTCTATATTCCATTGATCATTAGAAGCTAATTTACAGCTATAGCACCCATTTAATTTTACACCATTACAATCATTACACTTAGCACTACATGTAAGTGGCAATTCTATATAAATTTTTTGTAGCAATAATCTTAATTCTGGATGTACATCTAATAAAATTCCTTTATGAACAGGTTCATGTACTTTCCAGTTACTTCCTATATACCCTAAATTTGAGTCACACATATTTTTAACAAATGCCACCATATCTGACTCAAGCGCTTGTATATCTTTTCCTGCCATTAATTCTCTAAATACTTTACTTTCTTTCTCTTGCAGATGAAATGCTTTTTTGTTATTAAAATCGAATAGCATAACTCCATTTTTCCCATCTACATAATCACATTTATCTTTTAAAAGGAAATAATCACTCATACTCATTCACTCCTCTATATAAAAATGCACTTAAGTCTCCATTTTCTTCTAAAATACCATATGTCTGTATCATTTGATTTCTTCTTATATTGATGAATACCTCGCAATCCCTAACCCGTTTCAAATCAAAGTTTCCTTCACCATCAAGTAATGCCTGATAACAATGAGGACAAAGTCTACTTATAGGACAATTAATACACTTAGAATATAATACTTGATTATACTTTGTTAAAATTTCTGCTATTTTTTTATAATTCAATCCGGTATAAACTGTTCCTATAGGCATTTTATCATTTACTCTTTCGCATGCATGAATACTTCCATATGGATCAACGGCCATTTTATGCCCTGGTATACATGCTCCTACATTTGGTAACAACCCTGACGTTAGTTCCTCCATACTGCAATCAACTGGTCGATTAATTATTTGCAAATCAGCAAAATGAAATAATGCATCCTGAAGTTGAGAATGTTTTATTCCTTTTTTCATCTTCTTCAAATAATCTTCTTTTAAGTAGTTATATTGCTTTAAAAATCGTTCTTTTTCTGCCTCACTGTATTGAGCATACCAATCTGTTCCAACTTCTACTACTGGCGAATACATTAAAAGTTTTTTACGTAATAATTTCTCATTTTCAAAAAAATCATTCATACGCAATAAATCCGTTCCATAATCATAAACACCTATTACATAACAAGAATCCTTAAAATATCTTGGGTATTTATCGGATAATTTATGCAGGGCTTTTATAGCAGCATCATATGTCCCTTTTCCATTTGCATATACTCTTAGTCTATCATGTTCCTCCTTATCTCCATTTAGACTTATACTCAGAATAAAATTATACTTATTAAAAAAATCCATAATTTCATCTGTCATTAAACATGCGTTTGTTGTAATATTATAATCTACTCTTCCATTATATATCTGTTGAATGTATTCCACCGATTGTTTAATCACTTTAAAATTAACCAGTGGTTCTCCACCATAAAATGATACCTCTGGTATAAATAATGGGAATTTTGTCTTTTTTTTCTTTACATATTCAAAATATATTCCTAGTGCTTTTTTAGCAACTTCAAAGTCCATATTAACATTGGTATGCTGCCGACTATTATCGTACTCCCCAGAGTACACGCAATACTTGCATCTTATATTACATCCTTGAGTCACAATTAATGTTAATTGAGTAAAACCTTTTATATCTAATTCTTGCTTTACATCCTCTTCTTTAATTAAATTTTTTGTACATTTTTTGTTGCCAAAAACAACATCTTTTTCCGGTATTTCTTCTACAATTTTTATATTGCCTGTTGTATCATCATAGTAATAAAAATTTTTATGTGTTTTAAAATAAAATCCTCTACCCATAATTATTCTCCTAATAGCGAATGAGGGGTATACGATTCTATAAAGAATTATATACCCACACTCTTTTTTCATTTTAATTTGTTACGGAGCCTGATAATTTGCCAGCTCACCTACTGCAACAAGAGCAGCCATCTTTGGTACAGATACACCACATGATAAACAACCTAATGCACAGTTTGCAATACAAGCAGCGGTATCACCCCAACCATAAGTTTCAGCCATTATTGTCACCTCTTTTCATATGTATTTTTATATCAAAGTTGATTTTAAATCAACCGATATAACAACTTTTTAGATTATTTTTTAAGATTCCAATTAACTGCAAAAACAGTACAAATAGTAAAGTATAGAACAAAGTGTAACCAATATACTTTAGATTCATTGCCTCTCCAAAAAGTATTATCCCGATATATGAAGGCAAAATTTTCTTTAATTTCTTTTTAATCATCAGCTTTTCTGTCGTATTTAATCTTCTTTCCAAAGTATCAACTGGTGAAAAAATAAATATTAGTATCCCAAGTCCTATGCTCATAATAAATAGAGCTGGAAATTTTATATTACTTTTAGATATTAATATTAATGAGAAACAAAATATTACATTTGAGACTATATAACATCTAAACTTTGTACTTGCATGATACCCTCCAGCCAACATGCGAAGAGGAATGAATCCCATTAGAAAACATATTCCTAAAAGTATATTATGCAAAGCAACACTTATCAAAAAAAAAGTTAAAACGTTAATACTAATTAACCACATCTGTTCTACTCCATATATGATAATTTCTTTATCATTTATGTTTACATCTCTTTCTAACCAATTGATTATTTTATTTGTGACCATATTTTTTTAATTTGTATATTGATTTCGGAAGCTTGGGTTGATATGAAATAAAAGGACATGTCGTATTAACGTCTATCTTCGCTACCTCAACAGCCACTCTTGTGATTAATGTTTTACACTTTTTAGTAAGTTCTCTTTTTTTCATTCAAATATTCTCCTTTCTTTTTTCATTGCATGGTTATCGTATCATAAAATCCTTAAATTATTTTCATCTTGTAATAACTCAACCACAATCATGTAATAAATGGCTAAACTTATAATTATGTTTGATTTAACGAAAACCCGGATTATTCCGGAGCACTTTGAGCCATGATTCCAGAAACCTGGAAATCGGAGTTCCAGTACTCGGAAATCGTCTTTTTTGTGCCTAATTACAGTTCCATTTCTATAGGAATATTGGTCAAGGCCTTGCCGCATTTGCTGTGCGTAGCAGCCTTTACAAATATTCCTGTAGAAATTATGATTCCGTATGCACAAAAGCGAATCTAAAAAGGGATTTCCATATCGCCGGACATCTGCCGGAAACACATCCGGAATATTCAGCACCACCTGACATCTGTAAAAAGCGTTGTCAAAACATACTGCATTTTACTTTCAAGTGTACCTTGACAGCCTCTTTCTAAAGAGCAATATGATAATCAAGAAATTGACACCCTTCAATACTATGGAGTAGTTTCAAGTACGAAAACCGGATTGGGGTTGGGATTAAACGTAAATCGTAAGCGACAAATAACATATCGTATAAAATTATCCATCACTTTATGTTTTAATTGTATATTAAACAACAGTGAATGATTTTCTATGTTTAGTGGACGTAGAAATACTAAGCGCTTACGATACGCCACGCAACATCCGTCAATCCGCTTTGTCTGTATTCAGTTATCAGTTGTATATTCCAACACAGTAGCACCATCTACACGGAGATTTTGAGCCAGTGTCACGATGACAGATCCAGTCTTTATATGATTGCTATAATTAAGTAAAGGGTGTTGCGTATCGCTACGATGATTACCCCTTGACTTATTTATGGCTATCATATAGTGGTTAATCAAGCAGAAATTGATAATTTCTGCGTTGGATCACCTTTCGTGATGGTGGATATAATTGCCCGTGAACATAGGTCTGTCTCACCGTCCACATGATATTCATGCATCGGAATATACATCAGTTTCATTCATCCAGATGGACACCCTAGAGCACGTTTACTGCTCAGAAATCTTCAATTACAATAACTCTCTACTTTCCTAATAGAAGCGGAATAAAATCTATCTGCTATTATTACGAGGGATCTGAAACGGCTGAATATTTCATAACAATAACACCGTAGCTTAACTTCACAGATTTTTGATATAATTCCTATGATTCGTAGAACAAATCATAAAAATAAGGACCGACGTTCAACAGAACGTCAGCCCCTCATAAAAAGCCCTCAAACTAGCCCCTCACGAAAAAATGGGTATTCAAAGTTTTTTAGGGTCTTTCGTTCGGGTTCTTCAGTAGGGTCTGGTTTTAGGGTTTATCGTGAGGGTTTGAACCTGTATTTATAATAAAAACAGGGTATGTTAGCTCGTATTGCACAAGCTAATCTACCCTGTTTCTTTTTTGTCCTGCCTTATTTATGATTGTTTTGCGGAAATAAAATTTCAAAGGAGGACAAATGAATAATATCACAGATTTACTAGACCTTGAAGACTCTGATATAAAGATTTCAGACATTATTATTGAAGGTCAAACCAAAACTCTTATTATCGAAACTCCACCTGTTGCCAGCTATTGTCCAATCTGTGGGTTTCGCATGCACTCTCGTGGTGTAAAGAAAAGGACTATTAACCATCCCATTCTTCAGGATGGTTATTCCTTGATTCTGCTACTCAAACAGCGCCGCTGGCGTTGTTCCAATCCAGGCTGTCTGTATGAAGTTAATGAATCCTTCCGCTTTGTTAACAAGGGACGTAGAACTACAAATGCAACTGACATGCTCATTGTGGAGGCATATCGAAATCTTTTAGAAACATCCGCATCTATCGCTAAAAGATTCCATATGTCTGACACATATGTGCATGAGATCTTTGACCGTTATGTCAAGCTGGACAGGCTTCCTCTTACAGATGCCATTTCCATTGATGAAGTTCACCTAGATATGAATGATGACTGTAAATACGCATTGGTCATCCAGGATTTCCATACCGATGACCCCATTGACTTGCTTCGCAGCCGAAGAACTTCCGTAACGGAACCATACTTTGTCTCAATCCCTGCAACAGAACGGAATCAGGTAAAACACCTTATTTCCGACATGTACAATCCTTACATTGCCTATGCAGAAAAGTACTTCCCCAACGCAGTCCCTATTGTTGATTCCTTTCATGTAATTCAATGGATTACACGCTCTATTGACAACTACATACGGCAGCTTCTAAAAAATACAGACACCGCGACCGTGAATATCAGGACAAGCTTTCCTATGAACAGCAACGACCTGTTTCACTTCCGCCATCCGACGAAGTATACCTTCTGCAAAAATACAGATGGTTAATTCTGTCCAATCAGTCCAACATCCGGTACCACAGTGACCCTCGCATGGATTCTCATTTTCATGTATTAATGAATACCTATGATTACGAAGATACTCTCTTTCGAATTGATCCAAACTTGAAAGATTTTCGAGACTTAAAAGAGATATACGTACAGTTTAATTCGCGAAACGGCGGAAATCCACTCCTTGCACGGAATAAATTAAAAGAATTGATTCAGACATACAAAAGCTCCCGGTTTGAAATATTTCGTGACTTTGCATCTTTATTGAAAAAATTCGAAGACCCTATTGTTAATTCATTTATTATGGTCGAAAAAATCGGGAACGGCAAAATTTATGATGCACGTTTATCTAATGGTCCCATCGAATCCATTAACCGCAAAGTAAAAGATTTAAAGCGACTGGGCAGAGGTTTCCGCAACTTTGAGCACTTTCGCAACAGATTTCTTTTTGCAACCAGACAAACACCGGTGCTTAATGGAATCACTGAGTATAACCCTGTAGCTTATTATGAAGAAGATGATTTTTAGGAGGAAACCACATGGAAAACTACTGTGCATTTAGCAAAAACCACACTTGCCTTAAATGGCTTGACTACGTAATAACACGTCAAGAACTAGAAGAAGCAGACTCTCTCTGTCACGGAAACTGGATAGAGATTCAACGCAAGAACCAATACATACAGACCCTACAGGAGATTCTGGACAGCAATCACATCTCATTCCCCGATGAAATATAGTTTAATTTAATAAAAGGTCTGGCTACCCAGCCAGACCCTCATAAAAGACCCTCACGAAAAACCCTAAAATAGATTGGCAAACCCTAAAGAACTTTGATTATCCGAAAAAATCTCATTAATTCATCTTAAAAATCAGCCAAACCTCAAAAAAATTGATTACCTAACAAATTTTCAATTTTCATAAAATTTGACACTAGCGCTTCAAATCATTCCCGATTATAAATCAAATACAGCATTAAATCAACCTGAAAAATCAGATCCGTATACTCAATATTTAAAGCGCCATTATACTTTCCAACTATTTTATTAACATTTTCCAATCCAATACCATGTTCAATGGAATTACTTTTTGTTGTTATAAATTTACCATTATTATAACTCACTTCACCATTGTATGTATTTTTTATGGTTGCATGAAAAACTCCCTTATCAACATAAATTAAAATATCTATCCACTTTTCTTTAGATTTTTCTGCTGCAAAAATTGCATTTTCTAATAGATTACCTAATATGACATTAAGATCAAATATATTATATTTAACATCACTCGGAATTTTTACTTTTACATTAACAGCATTAAGCAACTCATGTGCTTTTTGTAACATATAATTCAAAATACTATCTATTTCAGCATTTCCGCTATTAACATATGACTTCTCGATTTGATAATTCTTTTCCATATTATACAAATACTCCTGAATAATAGAATCCGAATCTTGTTGTTTGGATACCATATCTTTTAGTATTCTAACATGATGTTTTAAATCGTGTTTTAAACTATTGTACTTATCTTGAGAATCTTTTATAAGTTTTAATTGATTAGCATATGAATATACCTGTTTTTTTAATACATCATTATCAAAATGTATTTTATAAAATTTTATTACTGAATTGTACAGATAAAACACAACAATATTGTTAAGCAATATACCATATACTAATAATGTGACAAGAGGTTTTAAACTCACATCAAGGAAAAAAAATACTAGTATAAAAATCATCAATGCACTAATCGTAGGTACGCATAATAATGCTATCCAACTATGTGTTGGTATATCTAATTCACATTTTATTTTAATAATTCTTTCTGCTATTAATTCGACTAAAAAAATAAACACACTGGTTAGGACACCAAAAAATTCATTTATATCATCACCTACAGAGTAATTCGTGAAAGATACGAATACTATTGTATCACATGCCATGTTAATTAAATATACTAAAATCGAAACAAAAATTCTTTTACTGTTTCTTTTTGAGTAAACACACGTAATAATATACAAACCTATAACATTAATTATAATATCTAGTATTAAAGAATGACAAAGCCAATACGCTCCTGTTGTTAAAAAAAAATAAATTACATATGTTAGAAATTCTTTTTTTAATAATACTTCTTTATCAAAAAAAACACGCATAAATCTGAAAACGGCATATATGCGGAAAATATTTGCCGCTATTACTATAAGCATATCTAGCACTTTATTCTCTCCTATCCTGCAGAATTCTATTTCTCACCGCTTTCCTATATGGCTTACTTATTGATATAACCTCATTGTTTACCATTTTCACCCATTCATATGTATACTCCTTTGCATATGCAAAATTAATAATATAAGACTTATGCACCTGAATAAATTCATCTGTTGGAAGTTGTTTCTTAACTGTTGTTAAATTACTATAAAATTCTATATTTTCATTCATCGTTACTATTACTATTTTCCGTTTATCACTTCTAAAATATATAATATCTCCAAACTTTTGTCGGTATAAGCTTTTTCCTATTTGGTATTCAAAAATAGTTTTGTTTCTATTTATTATTTTAAGAACCTCCACAATAGTGTTCTTAATAGTAGATTCTTCTAGAGGTTTTATTAGAAAGTCAAAAGGTCTGACTCTAAATAATCTTAACGCATACTGCTCCTTCGATGAAATATATATAATTATACTTTTCTCGTCATTTCTATTATTCCGAATAAAATTTCCTACTTCAATTCCAGTAATATTCGCTAATTCTATATCCAGAAAAATAATTTCATAATAATTGTCTTGTTCTAAATATTGACATAAAGCTTCACCTGTATAGAAGATATCAACTTCAAATTCTAAATCCATATTTTTTGCAATATCTAAAATGATATTTTCCAATTCACTACAAGTAACCTTCTCATCATCACATATAGCTATTTTATACAAGTTATCACATCCTTCGGTTACAACTTTTGTATATATTAACTCTTTTAACATAACTAATCAATCCCCCTTTTTTTATTTATGAGTATAGCTATTTAAATTATCTAATTCAATGTTTTTAATATAAAAAAACTATTTATTTTACAAATTAAAATCTTTTCAAAAGCAAGATTCGCCCGAGTAACTCAAAACCCACTTTATGTTTTTTCGCTACTGGCAATCTTGATGGGGATTCTGATTCCCCCTTCCCTCGGTTTCTTACACAGCAAGCTGTGTTTTTGGCTTCTATATAGAATATAGTCGCAGCGTGATGGTTCCCATCACGAGAAAGGATAAAACATGGCAAGACCAAAAAAGCAAAAGGAACTGAAACGAAACCATCACATCATACTCTGCCTCAACGATACGAAATACTATATTGTCACAGAAAATGCCTAAACAGCCAATCTGCATATGCCAGAACTAAAGAACTAATGTAAGCGATATATAATCGCACGGTTTGTCGCCACCAACTTTTAATGAGATAATCACTTCAGGAGTGAGTATCTCTTTGGATCAGCTGTATTTGTAGTTGGAGCCGTTTGCTCTAACTGTGATTGATTCCGGTTGAATTCACTCTGAATAACCTTTAGGAGTGAATTACTATGAGTTCAAAAAGACTGCACTACTCTGATGAAAAGTGG
>PPYE01107485.1_pt1 | contig 15059 bp, 9 predicted proteins | sample 1559881 | NCBI WGS metagenome assembly PPYE01 (sample SAMN08240022, study PRJNA423297) | Human gut metagenome, whole genome shotgun sequencing project. | reverse complement strand
GTTTTCAGCGATGACCTTACCAACGATAAAGCCCTTGCCGCTGAGGCCGCCCGCATGGCGAACATCTCCCGCACGGCGCAGCTTTCGATTGCGCAGATCATGGCCGGGCTGGAGGAGGACCCCGCGCCGTCTGCCGGGTCTGCCCCGGCGCCCGAGGCACCGCAGCATGACAGCGCCGCCGACGAAGAGGACGACGAGCCGCAGGATACGATCCCGCAGGCCCTCGGGCGCGGTGTGTTCGGTATGTTCAAGTGGCTGCTCCTCGTTGTGCTGTTCGTGCTCATCATCGCAGGCGGCGGCGTAGCATGGCTTTACCGCAGCGCCACGCCTGACATGCTGCCCGAAGTCAAGGTCACCTTTGACGGCCAGGAGCTCGCTCCCACGGCCTACAAGTGGCACGTGCCGGTGGTCGGCAGCTTTTTCAGGCGCACCTACGCCGAAACGCTCAATTCCTCTCCCGTTGTGCTCGAGGATGCCATATCCGACGCATCGCCGGATATTATCGTGACGCCGTCCGACTACAGCACCCAGCTGACCATCACCGACGCCGACAAGGAGACCGTGTACGAGGGCAGCGTCACCGGCTTCCGCAGCTATCTGTTTGCGGAGAACGGCACGTTTGACGCCAAACTCGTCGTCACCGCGTCTGACAGCGCCGCCGAGGACCGCTCCAGCGTCACCGGCACCGAGACCTGGCAGTTCCGCTTCACCGTCAGCATCAAACCGTCCGTCACGCTCTGCACACCGACGGTGCAGCAGGGCAGCGTGGCCGCCGTGCGTGTCGGCAGCACCATGAGCCGGACCGAACCGACGCTGACGGGCCCGCTGGAAAGCACAGGCTTCGTCAGGGCCGCCAACGGCTGGATCTGCTACCTGCCCATCCCGTGGAACGCAGAGACCGGAAACACCGAGCTGACCGTGACTGCCGACGGTTATACCGAGACGCTGACGCTGTCGGTCCGCGCGGCCTCCTACTCCTACAAGGATTACAGCGCCAAGTCCCAGTTGATGTCGCCCTACATCGGCGCGGACGACGCCCCCGACGCCGTCCGCAGGCTGCTGACGACTGACGGCGGCGAGATCCAGTGGGCCGTGGGCGGCTTTGTGCAGCCGTTCCTGGACAGCTTTGACACGCCGCTGCTCTACGGCATGACCGAGTACGTGGGCCGTTCCTACAGCGAGCGCAGCACGAACTACGGCTACGGCGGGCGCACCTCGACAAATGTCGTCATCAAGCCGAAGAAGTCGAAGGATTCTATGATCGTGCCCGCCAGCGGCCATGTGCTGCTGGCCGAGGACCTTGGCGGCAGCTACGGCTACACCGTCGTCATCGACCACGGCGCGGGCCTCAGGAGCATCTTCTACGGCCTGACCGCACTGGACGTCGAGGCCGGGGACGATGTCAAGCAGGGCCAGCTGCTGGGCACCAGCGGCAGGACCGTTGTGGCCGAGCTGCGCATCGGCACCGTGCCCATCAACCCGCTCCTCGTCTGGCGCGGCCAGTGCGACGGGCTGAAATATTATTGAGTAAAAAGGCATCCATCTTTTAGGAAAAGGTGGGTGCCTTTTTTGCGTGCCGGGGCTTCCCCCTCGGGGGAAGCTGTCGCTGAAAGCGACTGATGAGGGCAGAGCTGCCGCAATTGCCCGTGAATTGGCAATAGGGCACACTCTGCCCTCATCCGGCCCTGCGGGCCGCCTTCTCCCGATGGGGAAGGCAGAAGGCACAGGTACACGCGCCCCGGCATAGTATGGCGCAAATCAAACCGAGGTGAGCGCCTATGCCGAAAACATTTTGCGTGGTCGGGCACGATGCCCGCCAGCAGGCGGCGGCGCGCGTGCTGCGCCGTGCGGGTTACGGCGTGACCGCCGCCGACAATGCCGCCGCAGCCGATTACATTTTGCTGCCCATGTCCCAGGGCCGCGTCAGTGACGAGGTCGCCCGCGCACTGCAGGGTGCGGGGCAGGGGACGCTGATCTTAGCGGGCCGCCCCGGGATGCCGGTGCGGATGGCCGCGCGGGAGGCCGGGCTGCCGCTGATCGATTATTTTCTGCGGCCCGAGCTGGAATGCCTGAACGCCGTGCCCACCGCCGAGGGCTGTCTTGAGCTGCTGCTCCGCCTGCGAGAGCGCACGATCTGGGAGAGCGGCTTTCTCGTGCTGGGCTATGGCCGCGTCGGGCGCGCCGTGGCACGGCGGCTGGTGCTGCTGGGCGGGCGCGTCACCGTGGCCGCCCGCAGCCCCGAGCAGCGCGCCAATGCCCGCTGTGCCGGGTGCCGCGCCGCGCCCCTGACGGCCCTGCCCACACTGCTGCCCGGCTTTGACGCCGTCATCAACACGGTCCCCGCGCCGGTGCTGCCCCGGGCCCTTCTGCAGCAGCTGCCGGGCGGGGCGCTCATCATTGACCTGGCCAGTCTGCCCGGCGGCACCGACTTTGCCGCCGCCGAGGAACTGGGTCTGCACGCCGAGCACGCCCTGGCCCTGCCGGGCCGCTGTGCACCGCAGACAGCCGGGGCGCTGATTGCACAGACCGTGCTGGCGATCCTGGAAGAACGCGATCCCGACGAAAGGAGCACCGCCCCATGACCACCCAATCCAAACGCACCGTCGCCTTTGCGCTGTGCGGGAGCTTTTGCAGCTTTGCTGCGGTGCTGCCCCAGCTGCGTGTCCTGACTGCCCGCGGGTGGGACGTCCTGCCCGTTTTAAGTGCCAGCGCCGCCGGGCTGGATACCCGCTTCGGCACCGCGTCGGCCCTGCGGCAGACCTTATATGAAGTGACCGGCCACAGACCGCTGACGACCCTGCAGGCCGTTGAGCCGCTCGGCCCGCAGCGGCTTGCCGAGGCGCTCATCATCGCCCCGGCCACCGGCACCACGATGGCGCTGCTGGCCGCTGGCATCAGCTCGACCCCCGTGACGCTGGCCGCAAAAAGCCTTTTGCGCGGCGGACGGCCCATTATTATCGCGCCGTCCACGAACGACGGGCTTTCGGGCAGTGCCCCGGCGCTGGGCCAGCTTTTGCAGCGGCGCAGCTACTATTTTGTGCCCTTCGGCCAGGACGACAGCTACAAAAAGCCGTGCAGCCTGAAAAGCGATTTCACGCTCCTGCCCGACACATTAGAGGCCGCGCTGCGCGGCGTGCAGATCCAGCCGCTGCTGCTGTAATAAGCAGGAGGGAGCGCGGCATATAACGGGGTAGCGATACCCCTTGCCTTCCCCCTTGGAGGAAGGTCGCCCCGCAGGGCCGGATGAGGGGAGAGTATGCGGCGGCCCGTTGACTGACAATGCCGCCCGGCCCGCGCGTGTAAGGCAGCCGGCTGTCCGCCGGAAGGCTGCGGGCCGCCTATATGCGGCCCCTGCCGCGCATCCTCCCGCTTTCCGGCAATATCATAGGTTTAGGAGGCCCCTCTCATGCAGACGATCACCATCCACGGCAGACGCACCCTGCACGGCAGTATCCGGCCTGCCGCCGCCAAAAACAGCACCCTGCCGCTGCTGGCGGCGACGCTGCTCTGCGACGGTCCCTGCCGCCTGCGGGACGCCCCGCGTCTGGCCGACGTGGACACCAGCCTGGCGCTGCTGGACGCTGTCGGAGCCCGGGTGCGGCGCTGCGGGGCAGACCTCTGCACCCGTCCCGCGGACCGTCTCTGCGGCGACATCCCGGAGCATCTGGCCGGGGCCATGCGCAGCTCGGTATTTTATCTCGCGCCGCTGCTCTGCCGCGTCGGCTATGTGCACCTGCCGCTGCCCGGGGGCTGCCGCCTCGGCCCGCGGCCCGTGGACATCCACCTGGCCGGGCTGGCCGCCATGGGGGCCGAGGTCGAATTGGAGGGCATCGCCGTCACGCTGAGGCGCACGGGGCCGCTGCATGGGGTGGATTTTACACTGCGGCTGCCCAGCGTCGGGGCCACAATGACCCTGCTGATGGCCGCCTGCTGCGCCGCGGGGCAGACCGTGCTGCGCGGCGCAGCGCAGGAGCCGGAGATCGGCGACATGATCGCGTTTCTGTCCGCCTGCGGGGCGGATATTCAGGGCGCGAGCACGCCGGTGCTGACCGTGCAGGGCGGCAGACCGCTGGGCGGAGCCTTTCACCGCCCGCTGCCGGACCGCATCGCCGCCGCGACCTACGCCGCCGCACTGGCGTGCGCGGGCGGACAGATCGAAATTGCGGGCTGCGACCCGGCCAGCTATGACTCGTTTCTGCGCTTTCTGGCCGGGACCGGCGTGCAGGTCAGCCGGGTCGGAGACTGCGTGCGGCTGGCCCGTGACCCCGCCGTGCCGCTGCGGGGCGGGGCGCACCTGCGGGCCGACGCCTGGCCCGCCTTTGCCACCGACACTGCGCCGTTGGCCGCCGCCGTGCTGCTGACGGCAGCGGGGGAGAGCGAAATTTACGACAGCCTGTTTGCCAACCGCTTTGCCTGTGCCGCGGGCTTTGCCGCCATGGGCGCGGCCTGCACGGTCAGGGGACGGCAGCTGACGCTCCCGGGCGGGGCCGTCCTGCACGGGACGGACGTCACCGCGCCCGACCTGCGCGGCGGAGCGGCGCTTCTGGCGGCGGCACTGGCCGCGGACGGTGAGACCCGTCTGCGTGACCCCGGGCACATCCCCCGCGGGTATGAAAATTTACCCGCCGCACTGCGCGGGCTGGGGGCGGAGATTTTCTGAGACTGCCCGCAGACTGCCGCTCACGTTACACCACCGGGCCGGGCATGCCCGGCCCCTACGGGGGAGCCGCCCTGGTACACGGCCAATCATGGCAGCTCCACTTCTCAATTTTTTCACATTCTCATGCAAAGTCTGTCGCTTTCCACCAAAAATCCATCCGCTGCTGCGGCCTGCGTTGTCCAAAAGGGCAGGGCAGGCCGTATTTTTTTATGAATTTCTCGCTAAGGTATTGAAATTGCGCGGAAAATTTGCTATTCTTATAAACAGTTATATGTAAAAAATCACGGATTAGTGTGCCCATACGTGGGTGCACCCCAGGAATCCGGTTTCACAACATCACTTTTAGGGGGATACACTCATGGCATTCGTTCTCGACGAAGAAATGCAAAATGTAACCAATATCAAGGTTATCGGCGTAGGTGGCGGCGGCGGCAACGCCGTCAACCGCATGGTGGAGTCCGGTCTGTCCGGGGTCGAGTTCGTCGCGATGAACACCGACCAGCAGGCTCTGCTCAACTCCAAGGCCACCCAGAAGGTCCAGCTTGGTGCCAAGCTGACCAAGGGCCGCGGTGCCGGTGCTGACCCGGAGATCGGCCAGCGCGCCGCCGAGGAGAGCAAGGACGAGATCACCAACGCGCTGAAGGGTGCGCAGATGGTCTTTATCACCGCCGGCATGGGCGGCGGCACCGGCACGGGCGCTGCCCCTGTCGTGGCCGAGACGGCCCATGACCTGGGTATCCTGACCGTCGGCATCGTCACGAAGCCCTTCGCCTTTGAGGGCAAGCGCAAGATGGCGCAGGCCGAGCAGGGCATCGCCTCCCTGATGATGCACGTCGACTCCCTGATCGTCATTCCCAACGAGCGCCTGAAGCTCATCAGCCAGGAGAAGATCACCCTGATGAACGCCTTCGAGGCCGCTGACAACGTGCTGCGCCAGGGCGTTGAGAGCATCTCCAGCCTGATCAACATTCCTGCCTTCATCAACCTGGATTTCGCGGACGTCCGCTCCATCATGAAGGACGCCGGCTTTGCCCACATGGGCGTCGGCGTTGCCAAGGGCGCCGGCAAGGCCGAGAACGCCGCCAAGGCTGCCATCTCCAGCCCGCTGCTGGAGACCAGCATTGCCGGTGCACGCGGCGTCATCATCAACATCACCTCCAGCCCCGACATCGGCCTGGAGGATGTCGAGACCGCTGCCAGCATGATCACCCAGAGCGCGCATCCCGATGCCAACATCATCTGGGGTACTGCGTTCGACGAGCGCCTGAGCGACGAGATGAGCATTACCGTCGTTGCCACAGGCTTCGAGAGCACGCCCGAGGTCGACGAGCCCATTCAGGCCCATGTTGACGCCAAGCGTGCCGCACAGGCTTCTGCCCAGCCCGCCGCACAGCCTGCCGCTGCTCCGGTCCAGCCCGTGCAGCCTGTCCAGCCGCAGGTCAACCCCGTCATGCCCAACCCGATCTTCACCCAGTCCTTCAGCACCGGCATGGACACGCCTGTGGCCGCACAGCCCGCAGCCCCTGCCGAGGAAGAGGATGACGGCGATTACTTTGACGACCTGCTCAGCATCCTGAACAAGCGTTCTTAATGATTTTTTTGCGAGAGGATGTAAAAAGCCATGCCGTCTGAACCGATGAACATTCAGGAACAGGGTTTTCGTTCCAGCTTGTTCGGCTTTGATAAAAATGACGTGCTGGCTTACATGAACGCACTGGCCAACGAGGCCCAGCAGCACGAGCTGGAGTACAATCGCCAGCTGCAGCAGCTGCAGTCCAAGCTGGACGAGCTGCGCAGCGAGCGAGGCACCGCCGACAGCCGCATGGAGGCCCTGAAGGCCGAACTGGCTGCCGCGACCCAGCGTGCAGACACGGCCGAGGCCAAGCGCCGCGAGGCGGACGAGCAGCTGGAGACCATCAAGAAAAAGACGGCCTCCTTCCAGTCCACCCAGCGGGAATCCCAGAAAAACGCCAACATCTGGCAGCTGAAATGCCACGATCTCCAGCAGCAGGTGGACGAGCTGCAAAAGCAGCTGACCGCCGCGCGCGCGCTGAACACTGCCGCCGCCCCGGCTGCCCCCACATCTGATCTGGTGCGGGAGGCCAAGCTCGAGGCCGGCAAGATCCTGGCCGATGCCCGCCTGTACGCCGAGAGCGCAGAGCGGGAGCTCAAGCAGCAGGCCGAGACCCAGAAGAACCGCATGGCAGAGAATGCCCGCAGCATTGCGTCGGGCGTCATGCTGGTGCGGGAGCGTCTGGCCCGCGTGGACGAGCGCCTGAGCGCCGCCACGCTGGATTTAGACGGCCTGACACAGGCCATCTATCAGGCGCTTGACCAGACCGAGGCCGAGCTGAAGGATCTGGGCACCGATATGCGCAGCTTTGCGCAGGGCACACCGGAAACGGATATTCCCGCACCGGTGCCGCCGCGCCCCGCTGCCGCCGCCAAGCCTGCCGCCCCGTCTCCCGAAAAGCCCGCCGAGCGTCTGCGCGTCAAGGCCAAGGCACAGCCCGTGCACCACACGGCCCCTGCCGCCCCGGTCCACCGTCTGCGCAACACCCGCCGCCCGATCTCCCAGCTTTTGCAGGATCAGATCGACAAATTGGGCCGGGAGGAGCAATAAGTTTGTACATAGCCACTCGGTTTTGCGCCGGGTGGTTTTTGTTTAGAACGGCTTCCCCTGGGGAAAGGCTTGGTTTGTTCACAAACCCTTCTTAATTTGTTGAATTTTCCTTCACGACTTTAACACAAATGGCGGGTATACTATAAGTGTTCTCAGGAAGGGAGCAGGGACCCGGGCCTGAGAACAGAACCCCAAGTTTTTCATCCATACTCCTCTTTTCTTTTGATGCCGAAGCGGTGCAGGACTTTCCTGCACCGCTTCGGTGTTTTTTTAGGACAGATTTCTGCATTTGACAACGTGTTTTCCTGCACCGTACTCTTGCCGAATCGTGCAGAACCCTGTATAATATAATCTGATATTGTATCGCCGCGGGGCAGACCCGGCGCACATATCCCGCAATTTCACTCCATCCGCAGGAGGCAAAATCCTATGAGAGTTGGTCTGGACATTGGTTCCACCACCATTAAATGTGTTGTGCTGAACGACGCCGGGCAGATCGTCTATTCGACCTACGAGCGCCATTTCAGCCATATTTTAGAGAAGGGCAGGGCGCTGCTTGAGAAGGTTGCCGCCGAATATCTGCCCGATGGCCGCGCCTTCTTAGCTATCTCCGGCTCCGCCGGTATGGGCCTGGCCGACAGCTGCAAGGTTCCCTTCGTGCAGGAGGTCTTTGCCACCCGTGTGGCCGCCAACCGGCTGGCCCCCGGCACCGACTGCATCATCGAGCTGGGCGGCGAGGACGCCAAAATCCTTTTCCTGACAAACGGCACCGAGGTCCGCATGAACGGCAGCTGCGCCGGCGGCACGGGCGCGTTCATTGACCAGATGGCGACCCTGCTGAAGATGGGCGCCGACGAGATGGACAAGGCCGCGCAGGCCGCGACCCGCACCTACACCATCGCCAGCCGCTGCGGCGTTTTTGCCAAAAGCGACATCCAGCCCCTCATCAACCAGGGCGCACAGGCTGGCGACATCGCGGCGTCGATCTATCAGGCCGTTGTCAACCAGACCATTGCAGGTCTGGCACAGGGCCGCCCCATCAAGGGCAATATCCTGTATCTCGGCGGCCCGCTGACCTTCTCCGAGACGCTGCGCCGGAGCTTTGACAAGACTCTGGGTGTCACCGGCACCCTGCCGGAGAACAGCCTGCTCTTCGTTGCGATGGGCGCGGCGTTCTATGCCGACGAGGAATCCGACCTGCGCGAGGTTGCCAAGCGTCTCGACGACTACAGCGCCACGGCGACCTACGTCAGCCTGCCGCCGCTGTTCGCAAACAAACAGGAGTACGAGGACTTCCACGCCCGCCACTTAAAGGCCACCGTGCCCTGCCTGCCCTTTGGCGCAGACTGTGGGCCGGTACATATCGGCATCGACTCCGGCTCCACCACCATCAAGCTCGTCGTCATCGACAACGACGCGAACATTCTGTTCGAGCGCTACCGTCCGAACCTCGGCAACCCGATCCCGCTCGTCAGGGATACGCTGCTCGGTCTCTACAGGGATCACCCGGGCCTGCAGATCGCCAGCGTGACCACCACCGGCTACGGCGAGGAGCTCGTCAAAAATGCGTTCCACTGTGACCGCGGTCTTGTCGAGACTGTCGCGCACTTTACCGCCGCCAAGCATTTTTTGCCCGACGTGGATTTCATCATCGACATCGGCGGTCAGGACATGAAGTGCTTCAAAATTGAGGACGGTGCGATCAGCAACATCTTCCTGAACGAAGCCTGCTCCTCCGGCTGCGGCAGCTTTTTGCAGACGTTCGCCCAGGCGCTGGGCTACGACGTCAAGGAGTTTGCCGCGCTGGGCCTGTTTGCCGACAAGCCCGTTGACCTTGGCAGCCGCTGCACCGTGTTCATGAACTCGTCTGTCAAGCAGGCGCAGAAGGACGGGGCCTCGATTGAAAATATCAGCGCCGGTCTGTCCATCTCCGTCGTCAAGAACGCGCTGTACAAGGTCATCCGCGCGTCCAGCCCCGAGGAGCTGGGCCGCAACATCGTGGTACAGGGCGGCACCTTCTACAATGAGGCTGTGCTCCGCGCCTTTGAGAAGGAGATGGGCGTCAACGTCATCCGTCCCGACATTGCGGGCCTGATGGGCGCTTACGGCGCGGCCCTGTACGGCAAGGCCAAGGCAGGCGCGCACGCCCGCAGCACCGTGCTGACCCAGCTGGAGCTGGAGCATTTCAGCCAGAAGGTCAACACCGTGCAGTGTCAGGGGTGCGGCAACCACTGCCAGCTGACCGTCAACGTTTTTGCCGATGGCAAGCGCTTTATCTCCGGCAACCGGTGCGACAAGCCCGTGACCGGCAAGGCCAACAACGAGGACCTGGACCTCTACGCCTACAAGCTCAAGCTGCTGGACGGCTACCGCAAGGCAGCAGCCCCCGCGAACAGCCGCGGCAAGATCGGCATCCCGCTCTGCCTGAATATGTACGAGCTTTTGCCGTTCTGGCACACGCTGTTCAGCCGCCTCGGCTTTGAGGTCGTCGTCAGCCCCTTCTCCAACCGCAAGCTGTACCAGAGCGGTCAGGCGACGATCCCCAGCGACACGGCCTGCTTCCCGGCCAAGCTGAGCCACGGCCACATTCACTGGCTGTGTGAGCAGGGCGTGGACGCGATCTTCTACCCCTGCATGAGCTACAACTTGGACGAGCACCTGGGCGACAATCATTATAACTGCCCCGTCGTGGCCTACTATCCCGAGGTGCTCGAGGGCAACTGCCCCGAGCTGAAGGCGACGAAGTTCATCTACGATTACTTCAACCTCGAGCGCCGCAAGGATTTCTACAAGAAATTCCAGCAGACGCTGGACCATTATTTCCCGGGGCTGGACCGGAAGGCCGTGCACGAAGCCATTGATGCGGCCTACGACGAGTACGCCCGCCACATGCAGCAGCTGCGCGACAAAGGCACCGAGATCATTGCGCAGGCCCGCAGGGAAGGCCGCCGCATCATTGTGCTGGCGGGCCGCCCCTACCATGTTGACCCTGAGGTCAACCACGGTATTGACCAGCTCATCATCCGGCAGGGCGCTGCCGTCATCAGCGAGGACTCCGTCAGCTGGCACGAGCAGAAGTTCCAGACCTCCGTCCTGAACCAGTGGACCTACCACAGCCGCCTGTACGCCGCCGCGAAATACTGCACCGAGAACCCCGACATGGACCTTGTGCAGCTCGTCTCCTTCGGCTGCGGCCTGGACGCCGTCACCACCGACGAGACCCGCGAGATTCTGCAGGCGGGCAGCAAGCTGTACACCCAGCTGAAGATCGACGAGATCACAAATCTGGGCGCGGTGAACATAAGACTGCGCAGTTTGTTTGCGGCGCTGGAAGAACGGAAAGAGGACAAAAAGTAAGAGGCAATTCCATGGAATACATGACTCCCAACTTTACCAAGGACATGGTAAAGACCCATAAAATCCTGATCCCGAACATGGCCGTGACTCAGTTTCGGCTCATGCAGGCGGCACTGGCCAGCGAGGGCTACCAGACCGAGGTGCTCGGCAACTGCGGCAGCGAGGTCGCGCAGCTGGGCCTGAAATACGTCCACAACGACACCTGCTACCCGGCGCTGCTCGTCATCGGGCAGTTTCTCGACGCGCTGAACAGCGGCAAATACGATTTGGACCACACCGCGCTGCTCATCACCCAGACCGGCGGCGGCTGCCGTGCGTCCAACTACATCAAGCTGCTGCGCAAGGCGCTCGTCAAGGCGGGCTACGGCAATATTCCCGTAGCATCGCTGAACTTCTCCGGTCTGGAAAAGGGCAGCGGTCTGCCGCTGACCGTGCCGCTGCTGCGCAAGGTCATTGCGTCGATCTTTTACGGCGATATGCTGGTCGCCCTGCGCAGCCAGACCCACGCCTACGAGAACCACAGGGGCGACGCCGACGCCATGACCGAGAAGTGGATCTCTACGATACAGGGCTGGATCCGCGACGACAAGAACTACTCCGCCCATGACATGAAGCGCCGGTTCTACGACATTGCCGCGGACTACGCGACCATTCCCATCACCCGCGTGCCGAAGGTCAAGGTCGGCGTCGTCGGCGAGATTTACGTCAAATACTCGCCGCTGGGCAACAATGATCTGGAAAAATTTCTGGAAAGTCAGGACTGCGAGGTCAACCTGCCCGGCCTGATGGGCTTTGTGGAGTACTGCGTGGCCAACTACAAGCTGGACATCGACCTGTACGGCGGCAACAAGCTGGTGGCGGGCGGCGCGGACGCGTTCTTGAGCTGGCTGGACGGCATCGGCTGCGCCAGCTATGATGCCATGCGCAAGTACGGCTTCTACGCGCCCGGCTCGTTCCGCGAGCTGATGAAAAAGCCCGAGGGCATCATCTCTCTGGGTGCCAAGATGGGCGAGGGCTGGCTGCTGACCGCCGAGATGATCGAGCTGGTCGAGGGCGGCTACGGCAACATTGTCTGCGCCCAGCCGTTCGGCTGTCTGCCGAACCACATTGTGGGCAAGGGCATGATCAATAAGATCCGCGCCCTGCACCCGGACGCGAACATCACCCCCGTGGACTACGACCCCAGCGCGACCCGCGTCAACCAGGAAAACCGCATCAAACTGATGCTGGCCGTAGCTCGCGAGAAGCTGGACCAGCCCGGCGAGGTACAGCCTGTCACCGCGGAACAGCTGGCAGGCGGCGCACCGCAGGTGGAGACGGTGGTACGATAAATTTATAAAAAAGCCGCTGGCATAATTGTCAGCGGCCTTTTTATACAGGCTTCAAGCCTTCCCCCTTGGGGGAAGCCCTGCGTGTCAAAAAATTGCATTCTTATCTTATTGCGTGTGTAGGGGCGACCATTGGTCGCCCGCCAACTTACCGCAGCAACGCATTTTTCGGGAAAGTTTCTTCCAAGGCAAACAGGCACGGGCGAGCAATGCTCGCCCCTACAATGGACTTTTTCGACAGTTTGAGCTTTCCTCACATCTCCTCCACCTGTTTCAGCTCTACCTCCCGCTTATCGATCACCAGCAGTCCTTCCTTCTGCATCTGGCTCAGCGCATTGCTCAAGGCGCTGCGGTCCACACCAAGGTGGTCTGCCAGCTGCTGGCGGTCAAAGGGGATCGTAAACCGCAGGCTGCCGTTTTGCCGCGCCAGCACCGAAAAGTACGCCGTGATCCGCCCGCGGATCGTCTTGGGGGCGGTGTACAGGCTGCGCTGCGCCAGCCCCAGATTTTTACGCGCTGCAATGCGCAAAAGATTTTGCGTCAGCTTCCAGCGCCATGGCTCGCAGCCGCACTGCAAAAGCTGCCCAGTCTCCAAAAACAGTGCCTCGCCGTTTTCTGCGGCCACAACGCTGACCCGCAGCGGCTCGTCCGGCAGGCAGGCGTAGGTCTCGGCAAACAGGTCACCCGGCCCGGCCTGGCCCAGCAGCGTCTTGCTGCCCCAGACGTCCAGGTGCTCCATGTGCACCCGCCCGGCCAGCACCACGCCCAGCGCCGGGGCTCTCTGCCCGGCCTCCAGCAGGATCTCCCCCTTGGCAAATGCCCTGCGGCGCATCCGCAGCGCGGTTACGGCTGCCTCGGCCTCGTCGGCGGTCAGTCCGCGGAACAGTGGTACATCCGGCAATTCCATAATTATGCACCTCACATGTTGTTGCTACAACAGAACTCTTGCTGCCATTGTAGTAAAATGACAGCACAAAGTCAAGGAGGCTGACCATGAAACGACAAATCATTCACATCGACCAGGAGAAATGCAACGGCTGCGGGGCCTGCGCCGCCGCCTGCCACGAGGGCGCGATTGCCATGATCGGCGGCAAGGCCACGCTGATGCGCGACGACTACTGCGACGGCATGGGCGACTGCCTGCCGCACTGCCCCACGGGGGCCATTACGTTTGAGCAGCGCGAGGCCGCTCCCTACAACGAGGCCGCCGTGCAGGCCGCCAGGCAGCACAAGGCCGCCCACACGCCCGGCTGCCCCGGCAGTGCGCCCAAAGCGATGCACGTCTGCCCGGGCAGCATGGCCAAGGCCCTGCACCCCGTCGAGGCAGGGGAGAGCGCCCCGACGACGGCCCCCAGCCAGCTGCGCCAGTGGCCCGTGCAGATCAAGCTGGTGCCTGTGAACGCGCCCTACTTTGACGGTGCGCGGCTGCTGATCGCTGCCGACTGCACGGCCTACGCCTACGCCGCGTTCCACGAGCGGTTCATCCGCGGGCACATCACGCTGGTGGGCTGCCCCAAGCTGGACGACGTCGATTACAGTGAGAAGCTGACCGCCATCATCCGCAGCAACGACATTCAAGAGGTCACCGTTGTGCGCATGGAGGTGCCCTGCTGCGGCGGGCTGGAAAATGCCGCCAAGCGCGCCTTGCAGGCGTCCGGCAAGTTCATTCCGTGGCAGGTCGTAACGATCTCCACCGACGGGCGGATTCTGGACTGATTTTTTTTGCAAAAAGGGCTTGCATTCCGCAAAGCAGTATGCTATAATAACATACGTCGCTGAAACGCAGCGACGTATATGCGCGGTTAGCTCAGCTGGTAGAGCATCTGCTTGACGTGCAGGAGGTCACAGGTTCGAGTCCTGTACCGCGCACCAGAGAAAGCCCCTTGCCGATACGTTCGGCAAGGGGCTTTTCTTTTGTTTCCGCGGATGCAAGCATCCGCTTCTGCATGCAGGGGTCGATGCTCGTCATCGACCCGGGAGCTGAACGACTGCCGCAGGGCCGGGCGTGCTGCGCCCCCGCCCCTACAATGCCTACAATGCACTTTTTGTGTCCCCATTGACGAACCTGCGCTGGTACGATATACTTATATTTTACGGCATTTTGTCGTACTTTGTTCAAAGCAGAAAGAAATAGGAAAAGGAGGGAGGATCGCCGTGATTTTCGGCAAAGCGATCAACCGATACTATCTCAAGCACGCGCCGGTGCTGCTGCTGGGCATTCTGTCGCTGCTGACGGTGGACTACATTCAGCTGCTCATCCCAGAGCTGTACCGGCTGGTCATCAACGGCGTAAATCTGGGGCAGGTGGTCGTGGACGGCCAGACGCTGCCCTTTACCAGGGAGGTGCTGTTTCAGCACATCTGCCTGCCAATGATCTGGATCGTCGTGCTCATGGTCATCGGGCGGTTCCTGTGGCGCGTCTGTTTCTTCGGGTCAGCGGTCAACGTGGCCGCCGATTTGCGGGAGCGGATGTTTGACCACAGCCGCCGCCTGTCCCAGCAGTACTATCAGGTCAACAAGGTCGGCAACCTGATGAGCCTTTACACCAACGACCTCGACACCATTCAGGAGTGCTTCGGCGACGGCATTTTGATGTTCTTTGACGCCGCCGTGCTGGGCATTATGGCGCTGGTCAAGATGTGGCGGATGGACTATAAATTAACACTTCTGGCGCTGATTCCGGCGGCGGTCATGTTCGTACTCGGCACCGTCATGAGCCAAGTCATGACCAGACGGTGGGAGGAGCGCCAGCAGGCGTTCTCCGACCTGTCCGACTTTGCGCAGGAGAATTTTTCCGGCATTGCGGTCATCAAGGCGTTTGTGAAGGAGCTCAAGGAGCTGATTGCCTTCCGCCGGCTCAACAAGGAGAACGAGGAGGTCAACGTCGCCTACACCAAGATTGCAACACTGCTCGAGGTGCTGGTCACGCTGTTCGTCGAGTCGGTCATCTGCGTGATTTTGGGCTACGGCGGCTGGCTCGTCTGGCGCGGGCAGTTCAACGCAGGTCAGCTTGTGGAGTACATCGGCTACTTTGAGGCCATCGTCTGGCCCATCATGGCCATCTCGATGCTGATCGAAAAGACCTCCCGCG
>PPYE01586443.1_pt1 | contig 15061 bp, 9 predicted proteins | sample 1559881 | NCBI WGS metagenome assembly PPYE01 (sample SAMN08240022, study PRJNA423297) | Human gut metagenome, whole genome shotgun sequencing project. | reverse complement strand
TGAAGGCTCCCCGCACCTTGGGGGAGTTTTTGGAGGAGACGCGGTTAAGCAGCTGTTCCAGGGGAACCCACTGGCTGAAAAAATATTCCACTGCATGGCGCTCGTCTTCGCTTATGCCGTCCTGGCCGGCCCGCAGCTCCTGGTAAATATGGTAACGCTTTTCACTTCCCGTAATCATCTGGTCAATGATCTGCTGGGAAATGTTGCGCCGGTCCTTCTCGAATTTCACGGATTTGAGCACTGGCTCCAGCTCTTTTACGCTGTTTATTTTCAGACGGCTGCTGAGTTTGAACAGCAGCTCAATATTGCCCATGCGCAGCTCTATGTCCTCGGGACGGAAATTGTTGCTGAGATAATTATACAGGTAGGATGCCAGCTCGTACTGGGAACCGAACTCTGCATTTTTGTTCCGTATGCGCTCATTGCCCGCGTTCTGCAGGCGCTCCAGGGCAATTTCCCCGGCAAGGACCAGGCCGTTCAGCTCGTCCAGAATCGCCAGCTCCTCATCGGACAGGGTTCCCTGCAGAGGCTTGTAGACCAGATCGTGCTCCACCTCGGACCAGGCGTGCATAAGGACCGAAGCCACCTGTATCTCAATACGGGCCGTGGTATACTTTTTCTGGGAACGGTCCAGGGATTCCTCCCTCATATGGGCCCGGTAGTGGTTGGCCCAGTAACCGGAAAAACGTTTGTTATAGGAAGGCGCCTTGGACTGTTCCGGAAACTGCTTGGTCTCCAGAAGGGTGAAAAGGTCGTTGATAAGGCTGTCCGCCTTATCGCGGTCACCGGGGAAGTACAGTGACACCCTGACACCGCACAGATCTGCGATATCCTCATATATTTCACGCATGTTTTTATAGGGGACCGCCCGCCTGGAATTGCGTATGAGGACCTTGCTTTTCAGACGCCCCGGGGCTTTGGCGCGGGAGGTCACGATGGCCCGGATACCGGCTGCCTGAAGGGCGCTCTCTAACTGCCGGGCAGCCATCCGGCCGGCTGTTTCGTAAAAGTTCATCTTTTTCTTGTAATTCTCTATGAACTGGTTAATTAAATCCATATCTGTTCTCCGCATTGCTTTGATACCCAATATTATATAACATTTTCAGATGGAAGTCACCCCTGTGGTAACAATTAGAATAAAAAGTAAAATCTCACTGGATTTAATGAAATTTGGTGTTATACTTAAAATATGAAAGTTCCGGAGTGCATCCGGTTATGAAGGATGGTACATATGAAGAAAAGACTGATTCCCATTGTTCTTTTCCTGTCCCTGGTGGGACTGGGAGGCCTGTCCCTGGTGTCCATACACAATCTCCAGGGAAATGCCAGGGTCATCAACTATACAGGTGTTGTCAGAGGCGCCACCCAGCGCCTTGTAAAGGAAGAATTGAAAGGGCGGGCGGATGACGCCCTTATTGCGCGTTTGGACGGGATTATGGAGGAACTGGCCACCGGTGTGGGGGCCAACCGCCTCATCCGTTTGAATGACCAGGCCTACCAGGATCTGCTGGCATCCATGGAAGACCAGTGGCAGGAGCTTAAGGAAGAGATCATGCTGGTTAGGCAGGGGAAAGACTCGCAAACGCTGTTTGAACTCAGTGAGAGTTATTTCCAGCTGGCGGATACAACCGTGACAGCGGCAGAGCAGTATACTGAGCAGCAGGTGAACCGCACCAGCAGGGGGTTCGGGATCCTGATACTCGGGGCCATGGGTGTGTGGGGAATCCTGGTATGGCAGGAGCGCAGGCAGGATAAGATGCAGGCCGTCATACGGGAAAAGGAAAATGCCAACCGGCAGCAGAAGCAGCGTCTGGACCGTATGTGGGATACGCTTCGCGCGCCCCTTAACGATATATCCGAGATGATGTATGTCTCTGACGTGGAGACCCATGAGCTGCTTTTTCTGAACGAGGCCGGAATGAGGAATTTTCATCTGGATTCCATTGAAGGAAAGCGCTGTTATGAGGTATTACACGGGCGCAGTGAGCCATGTCCGTTCTGCGGTGAGCATTTTACGGATTACGATAATATTGTCACATGGGAGAATACCAACCCCATAACAGGCCGCCATTATCTGTTAAAGGACCGCCTGATCGAATGGAATGACAGACCGGCCCGCCTGGAGATTGCCTTTGACGTGACGGAAGCGGAAAAGGAGAAACAAAGTCTTAAGTTTGCCCTTCGTGCAGAGGATATGCTGGTGGACTGTGTGCGCAGCCTTTATGAAGACAGGGGCATCGGGGAGATACTTCCCGTTATCCTTGATAAACTGGGGCGGTTTATGAACGCGGACCGGTCTTATGTATTCATGCTGAGGGACGGCAAGCTGTACAATGAATACGAGTGGTGCGCCGGGGGCGTGGAATCCCAGATGGATACACTGCAGGGTCTGCCTCTGGAATTCATTGACCGCTGGCTTAAAATCTTTGACCGGCAGGAATGTATGGTGTTAGAGGATGTGCAGGATCTGAAGGAGGACTACAGGAATGAGTATGAGATTTTAACGGCCCAGGGGATCACCAGTCTGGTGGCGGCGCCTCTGGAACGGGACGGTCATTTCTGCGGTGCCATTGGAGTGGATAATCCTCCTTTGGAGCAGCTGGTCAATATCGGCCCCCTTCTGCGCACGCTGGGTTATTTCCTTATGCTGTCCTACCGCAGGGATGAGAATGAAAAGGAATTAAACAGGCTCAGCTATCATGACACCCTGACCTCCTTCTACAACCGCAACCGGTATATTGCCGACACGGATAACCTGAGAGAGACGCAATCCCCGGTGGGCATCGTATATCTGGATGTCAACGGCCTGAAGGATATCAATGATTTGAGAGGCCACGCATTTGGAGATAAGGTCCTGGTGGAATGTGCCAGGAGGATGCGGGAGACGTTTGAGGGAGCTGATTTCTACCGAATCGGCGGGGATGAATTTGTCATCATCTGCCGGGAATGGAGCAAGGAAGTATTTGAGGAAAAGGTGGAGCTGCTCAGGAAGAATTTTGAGCGGGATTCCATATGCAGGGCAGCAGTGGGCAGCCGCTGGGCAGAGGGAAGCGATGATTTGTCCCAAATCATTGCGGATGCAGATGCAAGGATGTATGAGGATAAGAAAGAATTTTACCGCCGGAGTCCTGTGTCCCGGCGCTACAGGCATCAGAGCGACGAGGTAATCAATCTGTCCAATCCGGAGGTACTGGCAGACGAGCTGGGAAAGAATCATTTTGTGGTCTATGTGCAGCCAAAGGTTTCCTCTGCGGACCGGTCCGCGGTGGGGGCAGAGGCGCTGATACGATATCAGTCCAAGGAAGGGTCCATGGTGCTGCCGGGCAATTTCCTGCCCCTTCTGGAGGAAGCCCAGACCATCAGCCAGGTGGACTTCTTTGTCTTTGAATTTATCTGTTCCAAGGTAAAGGAGTGGGCTGACCGGGAGAAGCAGGCATTTCCTGTTTCAGTGAACTTTTCCAGGTTTTCACTGGCCCAGTCCTCCTTTGTGGAACAGCTGGTGAAGCTGTGTGATAAATATGGAATCTCTCCGGGACTGCTGGAAATCGAGATAACAGAGAGCATACGGAACGCGCCGGAAATCGACTTAAAGGAGCTCATAGGGAAACTGCGCCAGGCAGGATTTACAGTTGCCCTGGATGATTTTGGAACGGAGTATGTGAATCTGTCCCTGTTATCCTCAGTGGAATTCGATGTGCTCAAATTAGATAAGACCATGGTGGACGACATGGTCAATAACCCCAAGGCCCAGGCCATCATTGAGTCCATAGCGGGAATCTGCAAAAAAATGGGAATTCGGGTGGTGGCAGAGGGAATCGAGACAGAGGAGCAGATGTCCGTGCTTCGTACCTGCGGGGTGGAGACAGCCCAGGGATACCTGTTCAGCAGGCCCATACCTGTGGAGGAGTATGAGGAGAAGTATCTGTAAGTATTAGGCTGTATACCATATGTCTGTATATGATACGGCAGTAAATAGTCCTGGCCCTAGGTGGCCGGAGCCATCTTGTTTTCCTGGCGCCATTGGCGGGGCGGGATGCCGTATGTTTTTTTGAAGGCTCGGGAAAAATGGAGCTGGTTGGGATAACCCACAGCATTGCTGATGTCGTTTATGCTCAGCTCCGTAAGCTTTAGCAGTTCGGCGGCCTTGGTCATGCGGTAGCTGATAAGAAATTCCTGAGGACTCTTACCCACTGCGTCGCGGAAGATTTTGCCGAAGTAGCTGCGGTTCAGATTGCAGAAAGCGGCAATGTCCTCCACCGATATGTCGTTCTGGAAGTTCTGTTCAATGAAGGATGTGGCCTCACGGATATAAAAGTCCTGGAGACGGCCTGTCTTTAACAGCCTGCGGGAGGAAGAGGAGCGGGTCAGATAATCCAGGAACAGATAAAGATGGCCAATCAGGTGAAAGGGCGACTGGTCGGAGTGCCTGGCAATATAGAGCATTTCATTTTTCAGTTCCAGGCTTAGGTCCCTGGCATTGGAATGATATACAGGGGCATCCATGGTCAGTCCTGCCAGCTCCAGGGCTTCCTTAACACGTAGGCCGTCAAATTCCACCCAGGTGTACTCCCATGGATGGTTCTTGTCCGCAAAGTAGGTGTTGATCTGCTTGGGATAAATCAGGAACCCTTCCCCGCTTTTAATCTGGTAGGTGTGGGATTCTCCTTTGGAATCCGTGGATATGAGGGTGCCTGTGCCGGATATGCAGTAGTGGAACAGATAGTGGTTCCTGGCGTAGGGACCATAAGAGTGCAGCGGTTCACATTGTTCCCAGCCGTATTGATATAACCCCAAATCCACGAAACGCTCGTTGGGAAATATGGAAAACAGTACATTGCTCATTGCCTGAAAACCCCCTTTTTAATCATTATATACCCAAATGCCAGCCTATATCAAGTTATAGGTATAAAAATAGCATTTGGGTATATTTTTTGTGTAAGCAGAATATTTACCTGCTTTAAAACCCATGATATCATGTAGTTATCAAAGAAATCCGGATGGAATGAAGGCGACAAATTGGATGGTTTTAGAATAGAGGGAACAGGGATGACAGGGGGTATATTATGCTTAAAACGTTCAGAAAGGGAATTCTCACAGCGGCCGCAGCCGTGCTGGGGGCAGCTTTGCTTGGAGGATGCGGCTCCGGAACCAGGGCCTCGGATGGATTGGTGCATCTGAACTTCCAGATTTGGGACAATGCCCAGAGAGGCGGTATGGAAGCAATAGCCAGGGCTTATATGGATAAGAACCCGGAGGTGAAAATCCAGGTTCAGGTTACCAGCTGGGATGAGTACTGGACCAAGCTGGATGCGGCGGCAGAATCAGGACAGCTGCCGGACATCTTCTGGATGCACACCAATCAGATTCTTAAATATGCGGATTATGGAAAACTGGAGGATGTGACGGATTTATATGACGATGTGGAGCCGGATTATTATACCAGCCATTTTTCAGATATTTCGCTGGCAAATGCCAGGGGCTCTGACGGACGGATGTATGGGGTTCCCAAGGATAAGGATACGGTCTGCCTGGTATATAACAAAGAGATGTTTGATGCGGCAGGTGTGGCTTACCCTGATGAGTCCTGGACGTGGGATGACCTTACATCGGCTTCGGCTCAGATTTATGAAAGAACCGGAAAATACGGATATATGGCATATGCGGATGAGCAGCTGGGATACTGGAATTTCGTATACCAGGCAGGGGGATACATACTGAACGAGGATAAGACCAGGGCAGGGTTTCTGGATTCCGGCACAAGGAAGGCCATGGAATTTTATATCGGCCTTCAGAAGGAGCCGTGGTGCCCTGACCAGAACTATTTTGCTGAGACGGCTCCGGGCAACGCATTCATGTCAGAGCAGGGGGCCATGTACCTGGAGGGAAACTGGAACCTTATCTCCTTCATGGAGAATAACAAGGAGATGATCGGAAAATGGGATGTGGCCGTGCTTCCCAAGTGCCCGGAACCGGTCCGGGGAGACGGCAGAGCCACCATATCCAACGGCCTGTGTTATTCCACCGGAGCCAAGGGAAAGAAGCTGGAATACGCAAGGGATTTCCTGAAGTTTGCAGGTTCCGAGGAAGGACAGAGGGTCCAGGGGCTGTCAGGCGCCGCCATACCGGCCTACAAGGGGCTGGAGGATACATGGATAAGCGCCTTTGACCAATATGACTACAAATTGGATGTCCAAAAATGCGTGGATATGTTTCCTTATGGTGTACAGAGCGTCAACAATGCATCCAGACCCAACTGGAAAACCCAGATTAACGACCTGCTGTTAAAGATATACAGCGGCGAGCTGAGTCTGGACCAGGGACTGGAAGATATGCAGAAACTGGTGGACGAAGCAAAGGCGCCGTAATGATGGCAGGACTGGAGGAAAATGATGGGTAAGAAACAATATTTGACAGAAGATGCAAAATGGGGCTATCTGCTCATTGCCCCTACGATAATAGGTCTGATTGTGCTGAACGTGTATCCGTTCCTGCAGACCCTGATACTGAGCTTTTCCACCACCCATCCCTTTGGGTACTATGAGGTCAGCGGAGTGGAAAATTATGTGCAGATGTTTGGGAACAAGGAGTTTTGGAAGGCCACCTGGAATTCCATTTACTTCTGTATTCTGACCGTGCCCCTGGGAATTTTCCTTTCCCTGCTGACCGCTGTGCTGCTCAATGCGAAGATTCGGGCAAAGGCTGCTTTCAGAGCCATTTATTTCCTGCCCATGGTGGTTGCGCCGGCAGCCATAGCCATGGTGTGGAAATGGATTTTCAACGCAGAGTACGGCATTATCAACCAGATCATCGGAAGCAGGATAAACTGGCTGACCAACCCCAAGCTGGTGCTTCCGGCCTGTGCGGTGGTGGCAGTCTGGAGCGCCGTGGGATATGACGCGGTTCTGCTGCTGTCAGGAATACAGAACATATCAAAGAGCTACTATGAGGCCGCCAGCCTGGACGGGGCTTCCAAAATACAGCAGTTTTTTAAGATTACGCTTCCCATGGTGTCGCCCACCCTCTTTGTGGTGTTAATCATGCGGCTCATGGCATCCCTTAAGGTGTACGACCTGATTTACATGATGGTGGACCAGACCAATCCGGCCCTTACAAACGCCCAGTCACTGATGTATCTCTTTTACCGTGAGTCCTTTGTGGCAGGAAACCGTGGGTATGCTTCCGCCATTGTTGTGTGGACCGTACTGCTCATAGGAGCCGTGACAGCTCTGCAGTTCTGGGGACAGAAGAAGTGGGTCAACTATGAAGTTTAGGATGGAGGGAAAATATGAAATCATTGGAGACAAACCGCAGTATTAATACCGCCCTTGTGTATGCGGCCCTGGGAGCGGGAGCCCTGCTTATGATATTCCCGTTTATATGGATGGTGTTCACCAGCTTTAAGTCGGCAGGGGAGAGCGTACAGATTCCGCCGACCATCCTGCCGAAGCAGTGGATGAAGGAGAACTACCTGCGAGCCATCGCCTCCCTGCCCTTTATGAAATTGTATGTGAATACGGCGCTGCTGATTCTGTTTCGGGTGCTCTGCGCGGTGGCATTTTCCTCAGCAGCCGGGTTCGCGTTTGCAAAGCTTAAATTCAGGGGAAAGAACCTTCTGTTCTCCCTGGTGATTGTACAGATGATGCTACCGTCCCAGATATTCATTATTCCCCAGTACCAGATGTTAGCCAGAATGGGACTGACAAACAGCATGTTTGCGCTGGTATTTCCGGGGTTAGTCAGCGCGTTCGGCACCTTTTTCCTCAGGCAGGCTTATATGGGCATTCCGGATGAGCTGGGGGAGGCCGCATACCTGGACGGCTGCACCAAGTGGCAGACCTTTACCAAGGTCATGATGCCACTGACCAAGGCCAATCCGGTGCTGATGGCAGGCTCTGTCCTGGCCATGGTTCCCATGGTGATTCTGTATCTGGTATTCCAGAAGCAGTTTATAGAAGGAATTGCAATGACAGGCGGAAAATAGAGATGGAAATAAAAATGGAAAACAGAGACGGAAAACAGAGACGGAAAACAGAGATGGAAAACAGAGACGGATAACAGAGACGGAGGATGACACATGGCAATACAGTATCAGGAAAATGGAAGGATCTTCACCCTTCACACGGACCACTCCACATATCAGATGAAGGCAGATTCCTATGGGAATCTGCTTCACCTGTACTACGGGGACAGGACAGAGGGCTCCATGGAATATCTGCTTACCTTTGGGGACCGGGGGTTCTCACCCAATCCATATGAGGCCGGTGATGACAGAACCTATTCCCTGGACGCCCTTCCCCAGGAATATCCATATCAGGGCTCAGGGGACTTCAGAAGCCCTGCCCTTGCAGTGGAACAGGCTGACCAATCCTATGGGCTGAATCTGCGCTATGGAGGATATGAAATAAGCAAAGGGAAATACAGCCTTCCAGGCCTTCCTTCCATGTATGGGGAGGGCCTGGAGGACGCAGAGAGCCTTAATGATTCAGTTTTACGGACGCCACGCAATGGAGCGCAATTTCCAGAGAACCGCCCTGTGCCACGGCGCCCAGGTCATAGGAAGCCGCAGAGGGACTTCCAGCCACCAGTATAATCCATTTCTGATACTGGCAGGACGGGAGACAACCGAAAACCAGGGCCCCTGTTACAGCATGTCCTTTGTGTACAGCGGGGCCTTTAAGGCAGAGGCGGAGACGGACCAGTACGGTCAGACCAGGATGTCTATGGGGCTTCAGGATGAGATGTTTTCCTATGAGCTTAAACCTGGAGAGATTTTCTTTGGGCCTGAGGTTATCATGGGGTACAGCGGCCATGGGCTGGGTACATTGTCGCGCAGCATCCATAAGGCCATGCGCCGCAGCCTTTGCAGGGGAAAGTACAAGACCATTCCCCGGCCGGTGCTGATTAATAACTGGGAGGCCACCTACTTTGATTTTACCGGGGAAAAGATACTGGATATCGCAAGACAGGCAAAGGAACTGGGCGTGGAAATGATGGTGCTGGACGACGGATGGTTCGGCAAGCGGGATTCGGATTGTTCCGGTCTGGGAGACTGGCAGGTAAACGTACAAAAGCTGGGCGGTTCCCTGGGCAGCCTGGTTAGCCGGATTAACGGCCTGGGAATGAAATTCGGAATCTGGATGGAACCGGAGATGGTGTCTGAGGACAGCAGTCTTTACAGGGAACATCCGGACTGGGCCTTTGCTGTGCCCGGAAGAAAGCCGGTCCGGGGCAGAAGCCAGCTGGTGCTGGATTTTTCAAGGAAAGAGGTGGCGGATTATATTTTTGACAGTATCTGCCGGGTCCTTGACAGCGCTCATATAGAGTATCTGAAATGGGATATGAACCGCAGCATAGCGGACGTATATTCGGCGGCAGGTAAAATGGCGGGTGGAGACAGTCCGGGCAGTATTTTGTACCGGTATATGCTGGGACTCTATGACTTCCTGGAGCGTCTGACAAAGCGCTATCCGGACCTTCTGATTGAGGGGTGCAGCGGCGGCGGCGGGCGTTTTGACGCAGGCATGCTGTATTACACGCCCCAAATCTGGTGCAGTGACAACACCGATGCGGTGGACCGCATCCGGATTCAGTACGGAACTTCCTTTGGCTACCCAATCAGCGCAGTGGGTTCCCATGTATCAGCAGTGCCAAACCACCAGACAGGCAGAATAACACCCATGAAAACCAGGGGAGTGGTTGCCATGGCGGGGAGCTTTGGATATGAGCTGAATTTAAGCGCTATATCGGAAGAAGACAAGAATTGCGTGAGGGAGCAGATAGACGCGTACCATAAATACTGGCATCTGATTCATGACGGGGCGTATTACCGGCTGACGAATCCCTTTGAGGACAGGGAAGCGGCCGCATGGCTCTTTGTGAGTGAAGATAAGGGGGAGGCGCTGTTAAATACAGTTGCTCTGGAGACCCACGGCAATCCGCTGTCATTGTATGTCACTTTGGAGGGACTGGATCCCGAGGCCATGTACAGGGATGAGGATACAGGGACCGAATATCCGGGAGCAGGCCTTATGTCGGCCGGAATCCCCATTCCGCCCAGGACAGGGGAATACCAGGCGTTCCAGGTACATTTAAGGAGGATATAAAGGGGATGAAGCGCGATAACATCTACAGAAAACGTCTGGATAAGCATATGGACGAACTGAAATGGCTGTATATGGAGCTCTACAACAGTCAGGATATGTTTGACGGGCTGTTAAAGGGAATGGAAGGGTTTTACAAGGAGCGCGCAGGGCGCCTCAGAGCGCTGGATGCTGCCAGAGAGGAGGACCCGTGCTGGTACAGAAAAAGCTCCATGCTGGGCATGATGATGTACGCGGATCATTTTGCCGGCAGCCTGAAGGGCGTGGAAGGCAAGCTGGATTATATTGCTCAGTGCCATGTGAATTATCTCCACCTGATGCCTCTCTTAGATACCCCCAGGGGACGTTCGGACGGCGGTTATGCCGTATCTGACTTCAGAAAGGTGAGGGAGGATTTGGGAACCATGGAGGATCTGGAGCAGCTGGCCCATGAATGCCACGACAGAGGTATCAGCCTTTGCCTGGATTTTGTGATGAACCATACATCGGAGGATCATGGGTGGGCTAAAAGGGCAAGGGCAGGGGAAAAGGAATATCAGGACAGATATTTTTTCTTTGACAGCTGGACGGTTCCCTCCATGTTTGAGGAGACGGTACCCCAGGTATTTCCCGCCACGGCGCCGGGAAACTTCACCTGTCTGCCTGAAACAGGGCAGTATGTGATGACCACCTTTTATCCTTATCAGTGGGACCTGAATTACAGAAATCCTGTTGTCTTTAATGAGATGATGTTCAATTTTCTTTACCTGGCAAACCGCGGGGTGGATGTGCTGAGGATTGACGCGGTTCCCTATATATGGAAGGAATTGGGAACGGACTGCCGCAATCTTCCCAGGGTCCACACCATTGTCAGGATGATGCGCATGATTGGCGAAATCGTGTGTCCCGGTATCCTGCTGCTGGGTGAGGTGGTCATGGAGCCGGAGAAGGTGGCTCCTTATTTCGGAACCGTGGAAAAGCCGGAATGTCATATGCTCTACAATGTGACCACCATGGCGGCCATCTGGAACACGGCAGCCACAAAGGATGTAAGGCTCTTAAAAAGCCAGATGGAGACGGTCAGTTCCCTGCCCTCCGCCTGTACCTTCCTCAATTATCTGCGGTGTCATGATGATATAGGCTGGGGACTGGATTATCCTCTTTTGGAAAGGTGGGGGATGAGGCAGGTCCCCCATAAGAAATTTCTGAATGATTTCTTTACAGGAAGGATACCGGAGAGTTTCAGCCGGGGCGTCCTGTACAATGACGACCCGGCCACAGGCGACGCCCGGTTCTGCGGAACCACCGCCTCCATGTGCGGTGTGGAAAAAGCAGGATTCTGCCATGACAGGCAGGCCATGGAGGAGGCTGTCAGGCTGGATACCATGCTCCACGCGTTCATGCTGTTTCAGTCGGGCATCCCTGTGCTTTACAGCGGGGACGAGGTGGGACAGGTCAATGACTACACCTATAAGGACAATCCCGAAAAAGCACCGGACTCCCGGTATATACACAGGGGAGAATTTCAATGGGATCTGGTGGAACGGATAAATGAACCAGAAACAGTCCAGAACCGTATTTTCCATAATCTGGAACAATTAGAGGCCATACGGGCCGGGGAACCCTTATTGGATGCCGGGTGTCCTTTCCGCACCCTGGAGACTTGGGACAACTCTGTCCTGGGTATGGTAAGGCAGAACGGCAGAGGCGAAAAACTCATCGGTCTCTTTAATTTCAGCGGCGAACGCCGTACTGCGTGGATTGATGAAAGGGACGGAATGTATGGGGATATGGTTACAGGAGACCTTATGGAAGCATCCGGTGTCAGTCTGCCTGGTTACGGATTTCTGTGGATGAAGCATCAGTGCGGATGACAAAGCCGTATTCCGCCGTGCTGTTGTCATCCCACCGGCAGTTTACACGAAAACCTCTCAAAATACCTGCTTCTTCATACGAAGACATATCAGAACTCAGCAAAGCCGCGCTGTTGATATCCAGGGTAAAACAGGCCGTGCTGCCGGAACAGGCCAGGGTGAATTCCTCTGTGACCTGCTCATTGTATTTCGGGGAGCCGTCGCCGCGGAGTATGAGGTCCTGAACCGTGACCGAATCTGGGACAGTGCCTTCCCTGAACTCCAGGGAAATATCTGTCCCCAATTTGACGTAGGGAATGTCAGGCACCTTTCCGACCAGATAGGAGAGAGGTTCGGCTCCGCAGGCAATGACAGCCTCTGCTGTCCCCTCATCGTTCGGCGTATATAATTGATATCCTCCTGAAAAAGAAGGAATTTCCGTTTTGTCCGGTCCGTATGTGACAAGGAGCTGCGGGATGGCGGTGGGAGGTGTTATATGAGAATCCTTGGCTTTGTCAGCTGCGGTTATACCGGGGCTGTATGTGATGGCATACTGTCCGTTCCTGCCTTGGAGATTTGTGATATTTCCCTGTAAAACCAGCTTCCTGCCGTCGCTGGAAACCAACTTTCCCAGGAGAATGGAGTTATAGGTACCGCCTTTCTGATGCAGCAGGTACCAACGTGATACGGCAGCCGTGCACAGGACAGTCAAAATAAATGCGAAAATCAATATAGGAATCAATCTGTGTTTTTCTTTCATGAAACGCTCCCTTCCTGCCAATAAAGGCCAATCATATTTCCGGACCATCATATTTCCGGACCATCATACTTCTATACCATCATACTTCCATACAACCAATATAATACAATCAGCTCCGTAAGACTTGAAGAAAAGCTGAAAAATTCTTACGATTCCATGAGAAAGGGGTATAAAAAACTTGAGGGGAGCCGTGATTTTGTTATTGATACTTTGGGAAATGGGGTGTATTCTTTAGGAGAGAAAAATGGAAATGAAAGAGGAACCTTCATGAGTCACTATGAATTAATCGGTTTTGATATGGACGGCACCATACTGAACAGCCAAAAGACCATATCACATCGTACACTGGAAGCCGTAAACCGCGCCGCCCGTATGGGAAAACGCGTCATATTATCCACCGGCCGCTGTATCAGCGAGCTGGAGGAATTCAGGGATGTCCTTGCCAATGTCAGCCACTATGTATGCGAAAGCGGCGCCCTGATTTATGACGCGGTGAACCAAAGCATCCTCCACTCAGAGACCCTGCCCCGGGATTTGGTGGAACAGGTTCTTGAAACAGCTGCCCATGAGGATGTGATGGTATACATGATGAGCGGGGGACAGGCTCTGGCCAACGCAAGCCAGGTGGCGGATACCAGTCATTACCATATGGGCGTCTACCAGGAGATGATGGACCGGGTGGTGAATAAGACGGATGACATTGCGGCCCTTTACAGGAAACATCCCTTCCCGGTGGAGAAGCTGAACCTGTTTTCCGCCTCTGCTGACATCCGGGAACGGCTTCATTCCCGTATATGCGGGCTTCCCCTTGCTATTGCCTTTGCGGAAGGCGCTTCCCTGGAGCTGTCCCCCCTTAATGTGAGTAAGGCCAGCGGCCTGGTGTGGCTGTGCGGACATCTGGACATACCGCTCCATCAGACCATTATTGTGGGAGATGCCGATAATGACGCCCAGGTGCTTCAGATTGCCGGTCTCTCTGTTGCCATGGGCAATGCCCTGCCGCACATAAAGGAACTGTGCGATGTGGTGGTGGCTGACAATGATCACGACGGCTGTGCCGAGGCTGTGGACCGTTACCTGCTGGAAGCGTGAGATTGGGGTACGGCGGGCAGGCGGACCAGGAAACAGGCGCCCTTGTCCGGCGAATCCGATACGCTTATGGTGCCTTTGTGGAGCTGAACCAGTTCCTTTGCAATACTGAGCCCCAACCCGTAATTCTGCTTGTGGCTTCTGGCACTGTCTCCCCGGTAGAAACGGTTAAATATATGCTTTTTTGTCTCGTCGTCCATGCCGCAGCCCTGGTCTGACACGGTGAGGCAGACCATGCTCCGGCTGCGGGAGAGCAGATTCTTATCTGTCTGAACAGATGCGGCCAGAGTGACACTGCGGCCTCTTGGCGTGTAGCGCAGGGCGTTGTCCAGGAGGACGGCAAAAATCTGTTCCAGGCGGTTTTCATCGCCGCATATCCTGGGAAGTGAGGCTTCGGGCAGTTCCAGCTTCAGGCAGACGCCCTTGTCCTGGTACAGCGGTTCAAACCGTTCGTAGATACTGATTAGAAGGGTATCCATGTCCAGGGAGGAGGTCCTGAGACTCCACTGTCCGGTGTCGGCCGAGGCCAGAAGCAGCATGTCCCCCACCAGACAGGACATGCGGGAACATTCCCGGTCTATATTAGCCATGAATTTCTCCCTCTGGTCAGGAGCTGTCCGTGCAGCGCATATGCTGGAGCGGATGACGGCAAGGGGAGCCCGCAGCTCATGGGATGCCGCCGCTATAAATTCATTCTGCTGTTTCTGGCTTTCTGCCAACGGTTTTAAGGACTTCCCCACCAATACCCAGCTGACGGACATCAGCGCGGTGATTCCAGCCAGATTGAGAAGAAGGAACAGAAAACCCTGCCGGGACAGGCCGAATCCCATGGGGTCCTTGCGGGCCAGCAGCGTCAGGCTCTGAAAGCCTGTCTGTGTGGGAAGGACAAGCACGCTGCCCAGATAGGTGTCATTGCTGTCCCCTGTCACCGTAAATACAGAACTTCTGAGCAGGGATGAGGATACCGGCCTTGATGACGGGTCAATGCGCTCGGCCATGGCAGCTTCCCTGGCCCGCATGATTAAGGTGTCCCGCCCGGTGTCCGGAGTCCAGGAACCGTGGTAGAGAAGAGGCCTGCCGTTGTCCTCGATATGTATAATCAGGCGGTTATCGCTCTCCAGCCTGGACAGCCAGGTACAGCTGACAGTGGAGCCGGACTGGAGCCGTGAGGTGATGTTCAGGATTTGGTTCTGAAAGGAGTCCAGGTTTTTTTTGTTGAATTCCCTGGCGCTTATGACCAGGATGCCGATGACCACCAGGGTCAGAATCAGTCCGGTGGT
>PPYE01741036.1_pt1 | contig 15071 bp, 16 predicted proteins | sample 1559881 | NCBI WGS metagenome assembly PPYE01 (sample SAMN08240022, study PRJNA423297) | Human gut metagenome, whole genome shotgun sequencing project. | reverse complement strand
TATCTGCGCTTTTGGCTTAGCAGCTGCCGCACCTCGCTCGCCGTATCGGCACTTAGAATTATGCGGTATTGCCTTTACAGTTTGCGGATGAACAGGAAAGTTAAAAATATAAATGTCTTGGTAAGGGCGAACATCGTTCGCCCGCGACTGTTTGCTGTGTGTACGACTTGTTAAAATATGTGACGTCTTTGCGTTGGCATTGATATGCCGCCAGGTTGGCGGGCATACAATGTGCGCCCCGGTGGTCACTATGGAATAAAACACATTAAAAATGCGGTGCAAACAACCGGATTTTCTTACACAAATGCCGCCTCCTTGCGGGCTTTGCTTTTAGCGGTTTCCGGGAACACATTGCCCTTTGGGCTCTCATAGTCTTTGGCAACCTGCTGCAAAATTGCGGTACGGCGTACAATGCCGATAAATACGTTGCGGTCATCCACCACGGGAACAAAGTTCTGGTCAACGGCGGCGTTCAGCAAAGCGTGCATGTCAGTGGTAACGGGAACTGCCTTGTAATCCCGGCGGCGGGGGAAAGAGGCGATGGGGATATCCTCGCTGGCGTCAATATCCAGCCCGTGAATGCTTTTGATGCCCCATAAAATGTCGCCCTCGGTCATGGTACCCAGGTATTCGCCGTTGCGTTTTAATACCGGAATGGTGGCAAAGCGCTGGTTGGACCATTTTTCAAGGGTCTGGCGCAGGGTAAAATCTTCATAGATAAATAAAACGTCCTGTTTTGGCGTTAAAAAGAACAACAGATTCATGGCGGAAAATAACTCCTTTGCAGGTTATCTTGATGGAAAGGGAAAGCACTGTGTATGGCGGCTTTTGCTGCTCCCCGCATCTACTGCCGGGGCAGGCGTTAAAAGTACGACCCTTACTAATATTAAGTATACGCGCCGTTTGGGATAACTTTGTGAATGGATTGTTAAAACCGATGTAAAAAATTAGGCTGCAAATTTTGTTCCCTTTTCGGCAGGGCTTTTTACAAAAAGCTCTGTTCAAACCGAAACAAATCGTGTATAATAGAATTGCGTTAGCTGTAACTGACGCACATGGAACCCGGCAAAAGGGTTAAACCCGAAGCTGGGAATTCATCTGTATTCCATAGGGAGGAACGCAAATGATCACACGAGTGAATCCTTTGGGACATATTTCGCTTACGAATGATTACTTCTCGGGCCTTGTGGCCGAAGCTGCCAAAAACTGTTACGGTATTGCCGCCATGGGCCAAAGCTCTGCCGCCAGCACAGTGCGCGAAGCGCTGCGCAACGGCTCCCTGCCCGAAAAAGGCGTTACCGTAAGCCAGCAGGAAGGGCGGCTGGTCATCACCCTGCACATCAAAGTGGGGTATGGCCTGAACATCGCTTCCATCACGCAAAGCATTACCCACCGCGTTAAAGATGAAGTTGAACATGCAACCGGCCTGAAAGTGGCCCGCATTGATGTGTTTGTTGATGATATCATTGACGAATAAAGCGGCGGGGGCCCCGGTTGGCATTTGCCCCGGCGGCTTGTTTCCCCAAAAATTACAATGAGGTGCAACTGTTAGAATGATTACTGGTAAGACACTGCGCGACGCCATCATTTCCGGCGCCAACAATATTGCAAATCAACGTACCCGCGTGGACGAGCTGAACGTTTTCCCTGTGCCGGATGGTGATACAGGTACCAATATGAGCATGACGATCGGCGCGGCCTTGAGCGAGTTGAACGCCATGCCGGATACCTGCACGGTGGCCGAAGCCAGCAAGAGCGCTGCTTCCGCCATGCTGCGCGGTGCGCGCGGCAACTCCGGCGTTATCACCAGCCTGCTGTTCCGCGGTTTTTCCAAGGCGCTGGCCGGTAAAACCGATGCCGAGGCCGCTGACTTGGCCAAAGCCCTGCAGATGGGCGTGGAAGCTGCTTACAAGGCGGTCATGAAGCCCACCGAGGGCACCATCCTGACCGTTACCCGCCTGGCTGCCGAGGCTGCCGTTGCCGCTGAAACCGACGATGTGCCGCAGCTGTGGGCCACCGTGTGCGAAGCTGGCCAGAAAGCTCTGGAGGACACCCCCAACCTGCTGCCTGTGCTGAAAAAGGCTGGCGTTGTGGATGCCGGCGGCCAGGGCATCATGCTGGTGTTTGAGGGCATGAAGCAGGTGTTTGACGGCGGCGAGATCGTTGCCGGTGCCGAGGTTGCCGCCAAGCCGAAGCTGGATTCCAGCGCAGCAGGCAAGGGCGTGTTTGCCGACGACCTGATGAAGGTTGAGGATATCAAAAACGGCTACTGCACCCAGTTCCTGGTCCATAAGGATCCCGGAGCAAGCGTCACCCGCCTGCGCGCCTTCCTGGAATCCAACGGCGACTCTGTTGTTGTGATCGAGGATGACGATGTGGCCAACTGCCATGTGCATACGGCTGACCCCGGCATGATGCTGAGCGAGGCCATCAAGTATGGCTACCTGACCAATTTTAAGATCGAGAACATGCACGAGCAGTTCCTGGCCCGCCAGAAGCAGGCCAAGGGCCTGGAAAAGCAGGCCGAAGCCGAGGAAAAGGCTGCCGAGACCGGCGCAAAGGAAACTTTTGTTTACGCTGCAGTTGACCCGGACCGCGCCTATGGCTTTGTTGCCGTGGCGGCGGGCGATGGACTGAAATCCGTGTTTGAGGACCTGGGCGTGGATGCCGTTGTTTCCGGCGGCCAGACCATGAATCCGGCAACCGAGGATATCCTGGCTGCCATCCAGAGCGTGCCCGCCAAGACCGTTCTGGTGCTGCCCAACAATAAAAACATCATCATGGCTGCCGAACAGGCAGAAAAGCTGGCTGACCGCAAGGTTCTGGTTCTGCCTACCCGTACCGTGCCCCAGGGCATGACCGCTATGCTGAACTTTGACCCCGAAGCCGCCCCGGAGGAGAACGCCGTCAACATGATGGCCGCCGCCGAAAAGGTTGCTACCGGCCTGATCACCTATGCCGCCCGCGACAGCGAGTTTGACGGTCGCCCCATCCGTAAGGGTGAGATCATGGCGCTGGAAAACGGTAAGATCGTTGCCACTGGCAGCGACATTACCAAGATGACCTACCGCCTGGCACGTTCCATGAAGAAAAAGGACAGCCAGTTCATCACCGTGATCTCCGGTGCGGAAGTCAGCGAGGAAGATGCCGAACATACCACCGAACTGGTGCAGTCCAAGTGCGGCTCCAGCGTGGAGGTCAGCCATATCCATGGCGGTCAGCCGGTTTACTACTATATGCTCAGCGTGGAATGATCCCGGCATAACGGACAAAACCATTCAAGGACGAACTTGTGCATCAAAACGCATGTTCGTCCTTTGTTTATAACCCTACCGGAAGGAGGTGCAGCCATGCCGGATATCAACAGCGACATCCAATACCTGAAAGGCGTTGGCCCGGCTTACGCCAAAAAGTTTGCCAAGCTCGGCATTTATACCATCCGGGATCTGCTGCTGCACTATCCGCGGCGGTATATTGATTATTCCCAGCCGTACACGGTAGTATCAGCGCCGTTTGATGTGGACTGCTGCGTAAAGGCAACGGTGCTGCAGCGGGACCCGGACCGGCGCATTAAAGGCGGGCGGATGCTCTCCCATGTGCTGGCAGGGGACGATACGGGAATGCTGGCGCTTTCCTGGTTCAACGCGCCCTATACGGCGGAAAAGCTGGAACCTGGAACCGAATATTATTTCGAGGGCCGCGTTGGCGGCATGATGACCCGGCGGGAAATCCTGCACCCGCTTGTGCGCACCGAAGCCCAGGTTGCTGCGGCGCCCCTGCTGCCGGTTTACGGAAGCACCGAAGGGCTGCCCGCCGCCCGCCTGACCCGCTGCGCCCAGCTGGCGCTGGAATATGTGGCCCAACTGGATGACCCGCTGCCGCCAGAGCTGCTGACCCGCTACCGCATGCCGCCCAAAGCGGACGCTGTGCGGGCCATCCATGCCCCGCGGGACGCGGCAGATGCTGCCGCTGCCCGCCGCCGTTTGATCTTTGAAGAATTGTATATCCTGCAGCTGGGCATATTTTTGATGCGAGGCCATGGCCGCAAAATTACCGGTGCCCCCATGCGGGAGCTGGACCTTGCGCCGTTCTGGCGCAGCCTGCCCTATGCACCCACCGGGGCACAGCGTCGCTCGGCGGAAGAAATCTGCCATGATCTGTGCGGCCAGACCCCGATGAACCGTCTGCTGCAGGGCGATGTGGGCAGCGGCAAAACGCTGGTGGCCGCTGCGGCCATCTGGTTTGCCGCGCAAAATGGCTGGCAGAGCGCCATGCTGGCCCCAACGGAAATTCTGGCCCGCCAGCACGCCGCCAACCTGGCCGACCGCCTGGAGCCGTTTGGCGTCAACGTTACCTTGCTGGTGGGTGGCATGAAAGCCGCCGAAAAGCGGGTGGCCCTTGCCGCCATTGCGGATGGCCGTGCCGGGCTGGTGGTTGGCACCCATGCGGTGCTGACGGACAGCGTGGTGTTCAAAAATCTCGGCCTTGCCATTGTGGACGAACAGCACCGCTTTGGCGTGCGGCAGCGCGGCATTCTGGCGGGCAAGGCCAACAACCCGCACCTGCTGGTCATGAGCGCAACCCCCATCCCGCGTACTCTGGGGCTTTTGATGTACGGGGATCTGGATATCTCCATCCTGGATGAGCTGCCCCCCGGCCGCAAGCCCATCAAGACCTGGTTCATCACTGGCAAAAAGCGCCGCGATATGTACGGCTTTCTGGAAAAACAGATCGCCGCAGGGCATCAGGTATATATCGTCTGCCCGGCCATTGAGGAAAACGAAATGGATTCCGGCATGAAAGCCGTCAAGCAATATTACGAGCAGGTGGCCTGCCCGCTGCTGCCGGGGCGGCGCATCGGCCTGCTGCACGGCAAAATGAAGCCGAAAGATAAAGATGAAGTGATGCAGCAGTTCAAGGCCGGGGAGCTGGATGTGCTGGTCAGCACCACCGTGATTGAAGTCGGTGTGGATGTGCCCAATGCAACCGTAATGGTGATCGAAAATGCAGAGCGGTTCGGCCTTTCGGCACTGCACCAGCTGCGCGGCCGCGTGGGGCGCGGTGCGGCGAATTCCTGCTGTATCCTGATTTCGGATAACGAGGGAGAAGCGGTACGCCAGCGGCTGCACTTTTTGTGCCGCACATCGGATGGTTTTGCCGTTGCCAAGTATGACCTGGAAACCCGCGGCCCCGGCGACTTTTTCGGCGAAGCACAGCACGGCCTGCCCGCCCTGCATGTGGCGGACCTTGTGCAGGATACCCGCACCCTGACCGTTGCCCAGCAGGAAGCCAAAGCCCTGCTGGTCCTGGACCCCAACCTGGCCAAACCGGAGCACAAAGCCCTTTCGGACGAAGTGGAGCGCCTGTTTGCCACAGCCGGGGCCATGAATTAGTCTTGATATCTTTATTTCCAATAAAAAACTGCCCAAATTATTTTTGATTTTTTTGTATAATCTCTTTTTTTTGCAGAAAGAATTTGCTATACTAAGGTTTAACCTGTATTGACACATAACTTTACAGGTTGGGCCGACAAACCAAAAAGGACATGCCATGAAACAATTCCTGTCTGCCTGCCTTGCGGTATTGCTGCTGGCGGTGCTGCTGGTCCTGCCCGCCGCAGCGGAGGAAACCACCGATGCCCTCAACCTGACACCGGGATTTTCTGTTACCGCAGAGGCAGCCTATGTGGCTAACACCGATACGGGGCTGGTTGTTTATGAAAAAAACAGCGAAACCCCCATGGCCGCCGCCAGCCTGACCAAGTTGATGACCATGATCCTGATGCTGGAAAGCTACCAGGACCAGCTGGATACCATCAGCATTACAGCGCCGGGCTATATCTATGATTACCTGTACGGCAAAAATGCTTCCACGGCGGATATCTGGAAAGGCGAGACCCATACCCTGCGCAGCCTGCTGTATGCCATGCTGCTGCCCAGCGCCAACGAGGCAGCGTATATCGTGGCAGACTATATGAGCGGCAGCAGCATTGATAACTTTGTGACCATGATGAACGATGAAGCTGCCCGCATCGGCTGCACCGGCACTACCTTTACTGACCCCTGCGGGCTGGATCCCGGCAACGTGACCACCGCGCGGGATGCCTACCTGCTGGTGCGGGTGGCTATGGGCTATGATGCCTTTGCCCAGGCGGCAGGGGAGGAAAGCTACCAGATGCCGGCCTCCACCAAGCATGATTCGCCCTATACCATCCTGACCAGTGATAAGCTGGTTTCGCCCAGCAGCAACTATTACCGCTCTTACACCAAAGGCGGCAAAACCGGCAGCCTGGATGACTGGCAGAATTTTGCGGGTTGGCACACCCAGGACGGCGAAACCTATGTCAGCGTGGTGCTGCACAGTCCCAAAACGGACGAAGACCCGCGCCCGGCGCTGACCGAAACCGCCGAGCTGATGGATTGGGCGTTCGCCACCTTTACCGTAACCGCGGCGCTGGATACCACCCAGCCCATCACCGAGCTGCCTATTATGTATTCCTCCCAGACGGATACGGTAATGATCTACCCGGCGGATGATATGCAGACCCTTTTGCCGCGGCAGGGCGGGGCAGAGCTGACGGAAAAGACCTTCAATGTTCCGGAGCACCTCTCCGCGCCCATCAAGCAGGGCGATGTGGTGGGTACCGTTACCGTTACCATGCAGGGCGAAACCGTTGGCACGGTGGACCTTTTGGCCGGCAGCAGCGTGGACCGCAACGAGCTGTTGTATACCATGGCGAAGGTAAAGGCTTTCTTTTCAAGCACTTATTTCAAGGTCGTTATTGTGCTTTGCATCATAGCGGCTGTTGTCTATGCGGTTTTGTGGGTGTATGTTATGCTGCTTACGGTGCGCCGTGTGGAGCAACCGACCCCAAAACGCAAAAATAAACCGAACGATTGAAATAAGGAATAATGGCGGGCACCAGCCAGCCATAAGGGGGTACATTGTACTATGTTGGATGTAAAACGCAACCTGACGACCATGACGGATTTCTATGAGCTTACCATGTCGGCCGGCTACCTGGACGAAGGGTATAAGGATAAAATTGCCGTCTTTGATATGTTCTTCCGCAAGGTGCCGGACGGCGGCGGTTACGCCATTATGGCCGGCCTGGAGCAGTTCATCAACGCAGTGGACAGCCTGAAATTTACCGAGGAAGACATCAATTATCTGCGCTCCACTGGTGCTTTCAATGAGCAGTTCCTGGACTATCTGCGCAACTTTAAGCTGCACTGCAATATCTGGGCGATTGAAGAGGGCATGCCCATCTTCCCGCAGGAGCCCATTGTGACCGTAGAAGGCCCGGCTATTGAGTGCCAGCTGCTAGAAACCCTGCTGCTGGTCACCTTTAACCATCAGTGCCTGATTGCGACCAAGGCAAACCGCATCTGCCGCGCTGCCGCTGGCCGCCCGGTTATGGAGTTTGGCGCCCGCCGTGCCCAGGGGTATGACGCCGCCTACTTTGGCGCCCGCGCTTCCTACATCGGCGGCTGCAGCTCCACCTCCTGCGTGATGGCTGCCCGTGACTTCGGTATCCCGGCATCCGGCACTATGGCACACTCTTGGGTGCAGATGTTCCCCACCGAGTATGACGCATTCAAGAAGTATGCCGAGATGTACCCGGACAACTGCGTGCTGCTGGTGGATACCTACAACGTTCTGCGCCATGGCGTACCCGATGCCATCAAGGTGTTTGACGAAGTGCTGAAGCCGATGGGCAAGCGCCCCAAAGGTGTGCGCATTGACTCCGGCGATATTGCCTACCTTTCCAAAAAGGCCCGCCAGATGCTGGATGCCGCCGGTTACCCGGACTGCACCGTCTGCGCTTCCAACTCTCTGGATGAATACATCGTGCGCGACCTGATTTTGCAGGGTGCCCGTGTGGACAGCTTTGGTATTGGCGAGAACATGATCACCGCCAAGAGCGACCCCGTGTTTGGCGGCGTGTACAAGCTGGCCGCAGTGAAAGAGGATGACGGCAGCTATACCCCCAAGATGAAGCTCTCCGAATCCGTGGAAAAGATGACCATTCCCTGCCTGAAAAAGGTATGGCGTATCTATGATGAGGACGGCAAAGCCCAGGCAGACCTGATCACTATGGCAGACGAAGTGGTGGATACCAAGAACGGCATTACCCTGTTTGACCCCATCGAGACCTGGAAGGAATGCACCTATGTCAACAGCACTGCCCGCTGCATTTCCACCCCGATCTATGAGAACGGCAAGCGCGTTTACACCAGCCCCAACCTGGCTGATATCCGCAAGTTCTGCAAAGCCCAGGTGGGCACCCTGTGGGACGAAGTAAAGCGCTTTGAAAATCCGCACCGCTATTATGTTGACCTGAGCAAGAACCTGTGGGATACCCGCAGCGAACTGCTGAAGAAGCTGTCCAAATAAAATGCTGTAACTTTATTACAAAATGGTTACAAACTGCGCCCCCTGCACATACTATGGCAAAGGATGACTGGGTCATTCTTCCATACTGTACAGGGGGCGTTTGTATGTCTGTTTGTTTCCACCGTCTGGCTGCGCCGGGGCAGCTGGTGCTGTTTGCCATGGGCGGTACCGCGTACCTTGCGCTGGAGATCGCCTGGCGCGGCACAACCCATTGGACGATGTTTTTGGCGGGCGGGGCCTGCCTTTGCGCACTGGATGCCCTCGGCCGCCTGCCACTGCCCACCCCGCTGCTGGCGGGGATCGGCGCGGTTGGAGTTTCGGTGCTGGAACTGGGCACCGGGCTTGCCTGCCGCCGTCTGCTGCATGTTGAGGTGTGGGATTACAGCCAGGAATGGGGCAACCTTGCCGGGCTTGTGTGCCCAAAATACACGGCACTCTGGTTCCTTTTGTGCCTGTGGGTGCTGGGTATGATGCGCTTTTTGCGCGGTTTTGCCGCCTATGTGGCCCGCACAAAGGCTTAATTTTGGCAACGCAGATGCCGTGCCGCAGCTGCCGGAGCGGTGCTTAAGCCGCAAGGCGGGAATTGTGCGGTGTTGCCCATAGCAAAGCAGAAAGGCAGGGGTTCCCATGACAGCACAATTCCGGTATGTAGCAGGCCACATTGAAGTTTATTCCGCAACGGGCGAGTTCCTTTTTTCCGCCGATACCATGCAGGAGGCATGGGAGGACTACCAAGACGAAATGTCCGCGTGACGCGTACAGATGCAGCTGCAAAATATACAAAATAACGAAAAGGTTTATAACATACAAAAAACTTTTGTAAGATTGTACAAAACGTGCATTGCAAAATCCCCCTGCGCTGGATATAATAAAGACAGAAAGGAGATGGGGTTGCAATGTTGAACCTTCGTTCGTTTGCAAAGTGGGTACGTGGTATTCTGGACAGTGAGGAAGCCTATAACCTGCCGGAAGATGTCTACAACGACGTGATCCCCTCCGGCGTTCATGACTTCTGCCGCTTCGACCGGGAGTACTAAGACGGTACCGTATCGTTCTCGATGATTGGACCCGCACACGGTAATTGTGCGCAGAAGGATGCGGCTCTGACCGGAATTTACCACGAATAGGGCATAAATAAGATATGGATGATTGATTCACCATAATACTGTTTGTTGCACCTTGAAACAAGCAAGCAGGCACCAGGCCACCCACCCGGTGCGCGGCCTCTCCGGCAATGGTTATGCCGGAGGGGTTGTTTTTTTTTGCAAAATTTAGTATCCTTAAAACGTATTGCTTATTGCAGGGTACAATTTTGCACCCCAAAACGATTGTGAGGTACGCCGTGGAACTGACCCCTTACGCAATTTTTGATATGGATGGCACCCTGTTGTGCTCCACCGGCATGTGGGACCATGTAACGGACCGCATCCTTGCAAAATATGGCAAAACCATCACCCATGAACAGCGCATGGCCAACATGACTCTTACGGTGGAAGGAACCGCCGCGATGTTTGTGCAGCGGCTTGGCGTGCCGCTGACGGAGCCTGAATGCGCAGAGCTGATCCGTGCCGAAGCGCGGTACGGCTATGCGCAGGAAGCCACCGTAAAGCCGGGCGTTGAGCAGGTGCTGGCAGCCATGCACGCACGCGGTGTGCGCATGTGCGTGGCATCCGGCACCGAAACACCGCTGATCGAAGCCGCGCTGACCTCCCACGGGCTTATGCGCTGGTTTGAATTTGCGGTGGACTGCAAGAACCCTGACGGCAAAAAGAAGCCGGATGTATATCTGGATGCTTTGCACCGTTTTGGTGTGCAGAACCCCGTGCAGGCAACCGTGTTTGAGGATTCCCCCGTGGGGATTGCCACCGCACGCGCCGCCGGTTTCGCCACCGTTGGCATTTATGATGAGCCAATGGCAGAGTTCTGGCCGCAGATTACCCAAACGGCGGATTTTGCCAGCCGCACCTGGCAGGACTGGCTGCAAAATGTGCAGCAGACCGGCCCCGCACCCCGCAAATAAGCATGAAACTATAAGAATTGAGGCCTGTTATGAAGCTGATCACCTTTACCGTACCGTGTTATAATTCCGCAGCCTATATGGACCGCTGCGTAGAAACGCTGCTGCCCGCCGGGGAGGAGGCCGAGATCATCCTTGTAGATGACGGCTCCAAGGACGACACCGGCAAAATTGCCGATGCCTATGCTGAAAAATACCCCAACATCGTCAAGGTCATCCACCAGGAAAACGGTGGCCATGGCGAGGGTGTCAACCAGGGCATCCGCAACGCAAGCGGTATGTACTTCAAAGTCGTGGACTCTGACGACTGGCTGGATGCCGAAGCTCTGCAAAAGGTCATGCAGACCTTGCGCGGTTTTGCCGCCATGGAGCAGCCGGTGGACCTGCTGATGTGCAACTATGTGTACGAGCATGTGGTGGATAACACCCACCACACCGTCAGCTACAAGAGTATTCTGCCGCAGGACCGTGTGTTTGCCTGGGATGAGATCGGCCATTTCCCGCCGAGCCAGAACATTTTGATGCACACCGTCATCTACCGCACCCAGATCCTGCGTGACAGCGGCCTGGAGCTGCCCAAGCATACCTTCTATGTTGATAACGTGTTCGTCTACCAGCCGCTGCCGCTCTGCCAGCGTCTGTACTATATGGATATTGACCTGTACCGTTACTTTATTGGCCGTGATGACCAGAGCGTGAATGAGAGCGTGATGGTCAAGCGCGTGGACCAGCAGTTGCGCGTGACCAAGATCATGATCGACGCGGTGGATCTGTATGCTCTGCCGGAAAGACAGAAAAAGCTGCGCGCCTACATGTTCAACTATCTGTCCATGATGATGGCGATCTCCAGCGTGTTCCTGACGATGGATGGCCGCCCGGAGGCTTTTGAAAAAAAGACCGAGCTGTGGCAGTACCTGAAAAACCACGATGAGCGCGTGTACAACAAGTGCCGCTATTCCGTCGCCGGTGCCTGCAACCTGCCCGGTACGCTGGGTCACAAGATCACCCTGTGGGGCTACCATGTGGCGCAAAAAATCTTTAAGTTCAACTAAATAATAACAAGCAACGGGGGACTGCCTGGCAGCTCCCCGTTGTTTGTTATTACAGGATTTAGGGCATAAAACAAAAGAGAGGATATCACCGTGAAAATAGCCGAAGTTTCTGCCCGGCCCCCGCAGCTGGTCCAACAGCTGGTGGAGGTATGGCAGCGCTCTGTGCAGGCAACCCACCTGTTTTTGTCTGCGCCGGAAATTGCCGCTATCCGTACTTATGTTCCGCAGGCCCTGTGCGGGGTGGAACACCTGATTGTTGCGCAGGATGAAAGCGGCACACCGGTCGGCTTTATGGGCGTGTAGGAGAACCGGCTGGAAATGCTCTTTCTGGACCCGGAGGCGCGCGGCCAGGGCCTTGGTGCCCGCCTGCTGTGCCTTGGCATGGAGCAGTACGGCGTGAGTGAGCTGACCGTGAACGAGCAGAACCCGGCGGCAGCCGGTTTTTACCGGCACATGGGCTTTGCCGTATACCGCCGCAGTGAGCTGGATGAACAGGGCGGCCCGTACCCGATTTTGTATATGCGGCGGGGGTAAAGCACTGCTCGGCATTGCCCTACGGAGCGCGCGCCAAAATTCTTTCTATTCTTATGGCGTACAGGCCTGTTTCGTGTTATACTGTATTCATATATTTATAAATGGAAAGGCAGAGAGTTATCATGTATCAGCAAGGCGATAAAATGCTAGAAGTGCGGGAGCTGCTTGTAAAAGCGTTTGCCACCGCGTGGAAAAACAGCGACCAGAGCACCGACCGCGATACTTACATCAACAGCAGCATTACTGTGATCGATTCCATGCAGGTGCAGCCGGAAATGATTTACGCCGAAGAAGGCCAGGGCCTGACCGACGGCGAGGAACTGGACCACCTGGCAGACCTGGTGCGTGCCGATGGCACCTGGGTGTATTACGGCGTTCCGGCGGAGAACTTTTTTATTGTTACCTGGATGCCGGATGCCGAAGCAGCTGAAGCTAAGATTGCCGCCCTGCGTGAGGAAGGCGATTGTGTGGCCTGCTGCGTAGACCTTGCCGAAGAATGGAACTTTGGCTGATAAACCGCCGTGCGGCTGAAATACTTGCAGAGGGGAAGTGACCGCCTTGTCTGGCCATGAACCGCAAATCAAAATCAGCATTCCCGCGGCGGCATCCCGCCTGTTGGGGGCACTGCGCCGCGCCGGGTTTGAAGCCTATGTCGTAGGCGGCTGCGTGCGGGATAGCCTGCTGGGGCGTACCCCCGGCGATTGGGATATATGCACCTCTGCCAGACCGGAACAGGTGCGGGCGGTGTTTTCCGCCTACCGCCAGATCTTAACGGGGGAAAAGCACGGCACCGTTGCCGTCATCGTGGGCGGCACCCCCTACGAAATCACCACCTACCGTGTGGATGGCCAGTACCATGACAGCCGCCACCCGGATGCCGTGCAGTTTGTGCCGCAGGTGCAGCCGGATCTTGCCCGGCGGGATTTTACCATCAACGCCATGGCTTATGCCCCCGGCGAGGGACTGATCGACCTGTACGGCGGCCGCAGTGACCTGCACGCCTGCCTGATGCGCTGCGTGGGCGACCCGGAAGAACGTTTTGCCGAGGACGCCCTGCGCATCCTGCGCGCGGTGCGGCTGGCCGCCCAGCTGGATTTTGCTCTGGAGGAAGCCACCGAGCGCGCCGCGCTGGACATGCGGCAGAGCATCCAGAATATTTCCGCCGAGCGCATTTATACCGAGCTGGATAAGCTGCTGGCCGCCCCCGCTGCGGGCAAAGTGCTGAGCCGCTATGGCAGGATTCTTGCCGGGGCGGTGCTGGAGATTGAGCCATGTATCGGCTGCACCCAGCCGGGGCGCTGGCACTGCTATGATGTGTGGCAGCACACCGCCGTGGCGGTGGAACTGCTGGATGTGGCGGGCATGGACGATAAAAATGCCCGCATTCTGCGGTGGAGTGTTTTTCTGCATGATCTGGCCAAGCCGGAATGCCGCACCGTCGGCCCGGACGGCGCGGCGCATTTCCCCGGCCACAACCAGGCCGGAAGTAAAATGGCGCGCAGCATCCTGCTGCGGCTCAAGGCGCCTACTTATCTTGTGGAAAGCGCCAGCGCGCTGGTTGCTATCCACGATGGTGCCCTGCCCAGCGATGATGCCGGCATCCTGAACATGCTGAACCGCTATGGTGCCGCATTTTTGCAGCGCCTTTGCCGCCTGAAGCTCGCGGATCTTGCCGCCCATGCCCGCAATGCGGGAGTGATGCAGCGCGAACAGCAGGTGCGCGCTTTTGAGGGACGGATGCTGGAACTTTCGGCTACCGCCTGTTATACGGTAGGCCAGCTTGCCGTGAACGGGGCCAGCCTGATGGACGCAGGCATCACCCCCGGTCCCGCGGTGGGTAAGGCGCTGAACACCTTGCTGCGCGCCGTGATGGAGGGCCGCTTGCCCAACGAGAAAGCTGCCCTGCTGGCCGCGCTGGAAAAGGAGGGCCTGCTGTGATTTACGGCATTGGCACAGACCTGTGTGATGTGGGCCGGATTGAAAAGAGCATTGCCCGCCCGGCATTTTTGCAGCATGTGTATACCCCGGCGGAGCAGGAGCTCATTGTCGCCCATACGGGCAAGAAGCAGGCGGAAACCGCCGCGGCCAACTTTGCTGCAAAAGAAGCATTTTTGAAAGCCTGCGGCACCGGCCTTTCCGGGTTCTCCATGGCGGAAATCGCCGCCCTGCGCCAGCCAAGCGGTGCGCCTTACCTGGAATTTACCGGTAAAGCCGCCCGTTTCATGGCGCAGAACCATTTGCAGGCTCATTTGAGCTTGACCCATGAGGCCGGCCTTGCCGGTGCGTTTGTGGTGTTGGAACGGGTGGAGTGATAAATGGTTTGCCGCAAGCAGTAAAGCACGGCAAAGCATTTGTGTGGTTTGCGGTACATTTCAAGGCCCCTCCCCGGCGCATGGAAACCTTGCTGATTGCAGCAAACGCTGCAAATCATTTGTAGGGGACGATGCTTGCTGTCCCGCATGTTGGGCATATGGCAACCACTTGCATTCCCCGCCAGATAGAATCGCAATGCTTTTTTGCCCCACCGATTCATGATTAAAATAAAGCCTCCCTGCTTATACTGTAAACAGAACGCATTGCAGTATCAGCAGGGAGGTTTTGTTATGGAAGTGCACAGAGGTGAAGTGTTTTACGCAGATCTCAGCCCGGTGGTTGGGTCGGAGCAGGGGGGAGTCAGGCCGGTACTTATCATTCAGAACGATATCGGCAACCGGCACAGCCCCACTGTGATCGCTGCCGCCATCACCAGCAGGCAGGATAAAAACCGCCTGCCCACCCATATCGGCGTGCGGGCCAACCGCTGCGGCCTGGCCAAAGACAGCATTGTGCTGACCGAACAAATTCGCACACTGGATAAACGCCGCCTGAGGGAGCGCGCCGGGCGCATTCCGGAAGATGACATGCGCCGCGTGGATGAAGCACTGGGCGTTTCGATGGGGCTGCACGACCAGCCAGTGGCCCAAAGCACCCATATGGACGGCGGATATTTTTGAGGCAACACCGCACAATTCCCGCCTAGCGGCTTAAGCACCGCTTCGGCGGCTGCGGCACGGCATCTGCGTTGCCAAAAT
>PPYE01662274.1_pt1 | contig 15071 bp, 14 predicted proteins | sample 1559881 | NCBI WGS metagenome assembly PPYE01 (sample SAMN08240022, study PRJNA423297) | Human gut metagenome, whole genome shotgun sequencing project. | reverse complement strand
GCGATGGGATTTTGCACTCCTGAATCACGTTCTTACGGTCTGCGCAGCATGTGCGCAGACCTGGGCTGAACTGTTACAAGAAGTTACTTAGATTGCATCCTACCCCTTGACAAGAAAAAAGTTTTTGCTATAATAACTTCGTAACAAAAACGTAATATATGTAATAAAAAAGTCAAAAAATGTCATGGAGGTATCTATGTTACTGAAAAAGTCATTGTTTTCGGCGTTTATGGCTGCAGGAATCCTGCTGTCGGTTTCTGCACTGGAAGTACAGGCAGATCCGCTGGAAACAGGAACGAAAGCAATGCAGGAAACTCAGGAAAGCGCACAGGCAGCCAATGCCGGGGATCTCACGGAAAGCAGTATGAAAATTACGCCGTTGCATCCGTCAGCGAAGGCTCCTATGTCAACGTCCGGGAGAATGCCGGAACAGAATATCCGGTTGTAGGAAAACTGGAAAATCACGGACTGTGCTATATCCAGGAACAGAGCGGTGAATGGTACCGCGTCGTTTCCGGAGAAGTGGAAGGCTATATCCGCGGCGACCTGTTAAAGACCGGCGAGGAAGCCTGGATGGAGGTACATGCCAGCGGCGAGGAAAATATGCCGGTAGCTTCGGTTTTGAATACAAGAGAGGAACTGGTGGCATACGCCTGTCAGTTTGTGGGAAATCCCTATGTATGGGGCGGCACCAGCCTGACCAACGGCGTGGACTGCTCCGGATTTACCCAGCAGGTATTTGCCAACTACGGAATCAGCCTTCCCCATTCCTCCAAAGCCCAGGCAGGCTATGGAACCGCAGTGGATGTTCAGGAAGCCCAGCCGGGAGACCTGATCTTCTACGCAGATAACGGAAGCATTTACCACGTAGTAATCTACATCGGAAACGGTCAGGCAGTACACGCCAGCAGCGCAAAGACAGGAATCAAGATTTCAGACGTACAGTATGACAAAGCATCCTGCGCGGTAAGTCTTTTGTAATTCGAAAAAAGTAAAATATGATATTTACATTTAAAATCGGATATGCTATACTTACAAAGTGTTTGGGATGAGATATCCCTGCCCTGATTCAGAAGACGGACGACTCCGACCGCTTCTTAATCTGCGGCGTAATCAAAATAACAGGAGGAAAAGAAAATGATTTCTAAAGAAAAGAAACAGGCTATTATGGCAGAGTATGCGAGAACAGAAGGCGACACAGGATCACCGGAGGTACAGGTTGCTATCCTGACAGCCAGAATCAATGAGCTTACCGAGCATCTGAAGGTACACCACAAAGATCACCACAGCAGAAGAGGTCTGCTGAAAATGGTAGGTCAGAGACGTGGCTTACTGGATTACCTGAAGAAAACTGATATTGAAAGATACCGTGCATTAATCGAAAAACTGGGAATCAGAAAATAATCAGCTTGTCAGCGGGCGGGAAACATTTCCGCCCGTTTCTTTTAAGAGAAATTGCAAGACCTTCGGCGAAAGTGTCCGGGACCACTGAAAAGGATATCGGCGGCGGGTGGATGAAACCAGGAATGCCAGGACAGCGGGTGTGTTTTTCAGTAGTTTCGGAAGAACTTTATACGCCGGAGAGAAAAATAAAAAAGGAGAGCAGTTTTATGTACAAGAGTTTTTCCATGGAACTGGCAGGAAGAACCCTGACAGTTGATGTAGACCGTGTGGCAAAACAGGCCAACGGCGCGGCTTTTATGCATTATGGCGACACGGTAGTCCTGTCTACCGCTACAGCGTCCGACAAACCGAGAGACGGGATTGATTTCTTTCCGCTGAGTGTAGAATACGAAGAGAAAATGTATGCCGTAGGAAAGATCCCGGGCGGATTCAATAAAAGAGAAGGAAAGGCAAGTGAGCATGCGATCCTGACCAGCCGTGTCATCGACCGCCCGATGCGTCCGCTGTTCCCGAAGGATTACCGCAACGACGTTACCCTGAACAATATGGTAATGTCCGTAGATCCGGACTGCAACCCGGAGGTTGTTGCGATGCTGGGTTCCGCGATCGCAACCTGCATTTCCGATATTCCGTTTGACGGTCCGTGTGCAATGACCCAGATCGGTATGATCGACGGCGAGCTGATCGTCAACCCGACACTGGCACAGAAAGCAGTTTCCGATATAAACCTGACCGTTGCATCCACCCGTGAGAAAGTAATCATGATCGAAGCGGGCGCCAACGAGGTTCCGGAAGCAAAGATGATCGAGGCAATCTACAAGGCACATGATGTAAACCAGGAGATCATCAAATTCATTGATGAGATCGTTGCAGCATGCGGAAAGCCGAAACATGCCTATGAAAGCTGCGCGGTGCCGGAAGAACTGTTTGCCGCAATCCGCGAGATTGTTCCGCAGGAAGAGATGGAAGAGGCGGTATTTACCGATGACAAACAGACACGTGAGGAAAATATCCGCGTGATCACAGAAAAACTGGAGGAAGCATTCGCAGACAACGAAGAGTGGCTGGCAGTGCTTGGAGAGGCGGTTTACCAGTACCAGAAGAAGACTGTCCGCAAGATGATCCTGAAAGACCACAAACGTCCGGATGGACGTGCGATCAACCAGATCCGTCCTCTGGCGGCAGAGATCGATATCATTCCGAGAGTTCACGGTTCTGCAATGTTTACCCGCGGACAGACCCAGATCTGCAACGTTACTACACTGGCTCCGCTTTCCGAAGCGCAGAAGCTGGATGGACTGGATGAGTTTGAGATTTCTAAGAGATATATGCACCAGTACAATTTTCCGTCTTATTCCGTAGGAGAGACAAAGCCGTCCCGCGGACCAGGACGCCGTGAAATCGGACATGGAGCGCTGGCAGAGCGTGCGCTGATCCCGGTACTTCCTACAGAGGAAGAGTTCCCGTATGCGATCCGTACTGTATCTGAGACTTTTGAATCCAATGGTTCTACTTCTCAGGCAAGTATCTGTGCGTCCACAATGTCTCTGATGGCTGCCGGCGTACCGATCAAGAAGCCGGTTGCAGGTATTTCCTGCGGTCTGGTGACCGGAGATACCGACGACGATTATCTGGTTCTGACCGATATCCAGGGTCTGGAAGATTTCTTCGGCGATATGGACTTCAAGGTAGCCGGTACTCATGAGGGTATCACAGCGATCCAGATGGATATCAAGATTCATGGTTTGACCCGTCAGATTGTGGAAGAGGCGATTGCGAGAACCAAGGAAGCGAGAGAATATATCCTGACCGAAGTAATGGAAAAAACCATTGCGGCTCCGCGCCCGACCGTAGGACCGCTGGCTCCGAAGATCATTCAGCTCCAGATCGATCCGCAGAAGATCGGCGATGTTGTTGGTCAGAGAGGAAAGACGATCAACGCTATCATCGAAGAGACAGGCGTTAAGATCGATATCTCAGACGACGGAGCGGTTTCTATCTGCGGCACAGATCAGGCGATGATGGATAAAGCGGTGGATTACATCCGCATTATCACAACTGAGTTTGAAGCCGGACAGATCTTTACCGGAAAGGTAGTAAGCATCAAAGAGTTCGGTGCTTTCCTTGAATTTGCACCTGGAAAAGAAGGACTGGTTCATATTTCCAAGATTTCCAAAGAGCGCATCAACCGTGTGGAAGATGTTCTGACCCTTGGCGATGTTGTGAAAGTTGTCTGCATGGGCAAGGACAAAATGGGAAGAATCAGCTTCAGCATGAAGGATGTTCCGGCAGAGGCATAATCTGCCGATCAAGTCAGATACCCCCGAGGCAAGCTACGGGGTATCTGACCCTCGCGGCAGTCGCCAAATGACATGCAAGCATGTCCGCTTGGCTCGTTGCCCGCGGGAATGAAAACAAAGGCTTTGGGATGGGGCGTGAAGCCTTGTTCCGAAGCCTTTTTCTTTCACAGGAGAGTCTTGCGGACTTCTCCGCAAAAAGTAACAGCGCAAAAGATAAGCCGGAAAACAGAGAAGCCAAAAGCGGATGGCGTCCGGTATCATCCATATCAGGATGAGGTAAGGTTTGCGGAAGAAAGGGAGAAGGAAGTATGAGATATCACAATATTACAAAGGATGACATGTTGAACGGAGACGGACTGAGAGTGGTATTGTGGGTGGCGGGCTGCAGCCATCACTGCAAGGGATGTCAGAACCCGATCACCTGGGATCCCAATGGAGGAATTCCGTTCGACGAAGCGGCGAAACAGGAGATCTTTGAACAGCTGGACAAGGATTATATTTCCGGAATTACTTTTTCCGGAGGGGATCCGCTCCATGCTGCCAACGAGGCGGGTGTGACGGCTCTCGCAAAAGAAATCAGGGAGAAGTATCCTTCCAAAGATGTCTGGCTTTACACCGGATACCGGTGGGAAGAGATCTGCGATCATGAGATCATCCAGTACACCGATGTGCTGGTGGACGGACGTTTTATTCTTGAGCAGCTGGATGTGACACTGCCGTGGAAAGGAAGTCCGAATCAGAGAGTGATCGATGTCAGACGGACTTTGGAGAAGGGAAAGATCATACTGTTTGGAGAGGACGAAAAAGATGGAAAAAATTAAGATACAGTATCTGAACGATGAAATTGAGAGACTGCGCTATATCGACGGAAAATCCGACTGGATCGACCTGCGCGCGGCGGAGGATGTGGAGATGAAGGCAGGAGAATTCCGGCTGATCCCGCTGGGTGTGGGCATGAAACTTCCGAAAGGCTATGAGGCACATATTGTTCCGCGGAGCAGTACCTTTAAAAATTTCGGGATCATTCAGACCAACCACATGGGTGTGATCGATGAGAGTTACTGCGGACCCAACGACTGGTTTTTCATGCCCGCCTACGCGCTTCGCGATACCGTGATCCATAAGAATGACAGAATCTGTCAGTTCCGGATCCAGAAACATCAGCCGGAGATCGTCTTCGAGGAAGTGGAACGCCTGGAAGGAGAAGACCGCGGCGGAATCGGAAGCACCGGTGTGAAATAAAATCTTCAAATAGAAAAAGGATTCCCTGATCAGACTGCCAGGACACAGAAAACGGCAGTTTGGTTGGGGATTTTTTCTGCTCCGCGAAACAAAATTGAACTAATTGAACTTTTTATAAAAAAAGGAACAAAAAGAAACTTTTTGGTTGATAAATCTTTCTGTACGTGTTATTATGAGTTCATGGATTTTGAAAGAAAGTTCAAAATAAATGAAATAACCTGAATAAAATTGAACTTTTCGAAATTCTGACGTGATCCGCAGGATTGATAAGGAATATTATTGAACTTCCGGATTTCTATTATGACAGACAGGGAGGATCGCATATGTCAAATGAAGTATTTGCGCAGAGACTGAGAACTGCAATGGAAAAGCATCAAATGAAGCAGGTGGATCTGGTCCGGGCAGCGCAGGAACAGGGAATGAAGCTTGGCAAAAGCCATGTCAGCCAGTATGTAAGCGGAAAAACGGTGCCGCGGACAGAGATTCTGAACTTTCTGGCGGCAACGCTTCAGGTGGAACCGGATTGGCTGATGGGAAAAGAGATGGAGACAGAAAACGGCGGCCTGAAAGAGGCGGCTTCCGAGAGCGCGGATCCGGAAAGTGGAAGTCCGGAGGGAGAGGACAATATTCGTATCTTCCGAAAATCCACGAAGCTGGATCATGTGCTGTACGATGTCCGGGGACCGGTGGTTGAGGAAGCGGAACGTATGGAACAGGCGGGTGTCCGCATTCTGAAGCTGAATATTGGAAACCCTGCACCTTTTGATTTCCATACACCGGATGAGGTAATTCATGATATGCAGCAGCAGCTGACCCGATGCGAAGGCTATTCTCCGGCGAATGGGCTTTTTGCGGCGAGAAAGGCGATCATGCAGTATGCGCAGCTGAAAAACATCCCGAATGTATCTGTGGATGATATCTATACAGGAAACGGTGTCAGCGAACTGATCAATCTCTGCATGTCGGCGCTTCTGAACGACGGCGATGAGATCCTGATCCCTTCCCCGGATTATCCGCTCTGGACGGCATGTGCGACCCTTGCGGGAGGCAAAGCCGTTCATTATATCTGTGATGAACAGTCCGACTGGTATCCGGATATGGCGGATATCCGAAAGAAGATCACTTCCAGGACGAAAGCGATCGTTATCATCAACCCGAACAATCCTACGGGAGCGCTGTATCCAAGGGAAGTGCTTCAGCAGATCGTTGACATTGCAAGAGAACATCAGCTGATGATTTTTTCCGATGAGATTTATGACCGCCTGGTCATGGATGGGGAAGAACATGTATCCATCGCGTCGCTTGCGCCGGATCTGTTCTGCGTGACCTACAGCGGACTGTCCAAATCGCATATGGTCGCGGGATTCCGGATCGGATGGATGATTCTCAGCGGAAACAAACGGATCGCTGCGGATTATATCGAGGGAATCAAGATGCTTTCCAATATGAGACTCTGCTCCAATGTACCGGCGCAGTCGATCGTACAGACGGCACTGGGAGGGCATCAGAGCGTCAGGGATTACATTGCTCCCGGCGGAAGGATCTATGAACAGAGGGAGTATATTTATCAGGCATTGACGGATATTCCGGGAATCACTGCGGTGAAACCGAAAGCTGCCTTTTATATCTTCCCGAAGCTGGACGTCAGGAAGTTCCGTATCACAGACGATGAGAAATTTGTGCTGGATCTGCTGAAAGATAAGAAAATCCTGCTGATCCATGGAGGTGGATTCAACTGGAACCAGCCGGATCATTTCCGCGTGGTATATCTGCCGCGTCTGGAAGTGCTGAAAGAATCGGTGGGAAAGATCGCAGATTTTCTGTCCTATTATCATCAGTAAATAACATGAGACGGATTCCAGAATCACTTTACGGTGATCCTGAGATCCGTCTCATCACTTATCTGTGGCTATCTGTGGTCTTCAGAGGGATCCGGCAAGATCCGTTTTCTGCTTTTACAGATCCAGCTGGTCTGCTACGCGCAGGTCTTTGTAGTAGTATTCCAGATCGCGGTCGGTGATCTCCCGCAGTACCCGGCAGGGATTTCCTGCGGCAACGCAGTTTGCCGGAACATCGCGAAGGACAATGCTTCCGGCTCCGATCACAGAATTTTCCCCGATGGTAACCCCCGGACAGATGACAACATTGCTTCCAATCCAGACATTGTCTTTGATGGTTACTTCAAACGAATACATTTCTCCGTGGGTGCGCAGGCTGTGATGCACCGGATGGCCGGTGGTGGTGATCACAACATTTGGAGCGATCAGTACGCCGTTTCCGATGGTAATCTTATAAACATCCACCAGGGTCAGGTTGGAATTGATATAAACATTGTCGCCCAGGGTGACGGTTTTGCCGACAGCAACCATCAAAGGAGGCTCCACTCAGGCGTCTTTGCCGACGGAACCGAAGATTTCCGGCAGCATTGCCGCACGCTTTTCCCGCTCTTCCGGGCGGAGATGGTTAAAGTCGTAGCACAGCCCTTTGGCTTTTGACTGGAGCTGAAAATATTCCTGGGTATCTGTCCAGAGATATCCGCGGGCTTTTCTTTCTTCCATTTTTCTGTAATCATCACTCATTGTTTCTTTCCCCTTTTATATTTTTGGTTATCTTCTTTCATCTGTTTGGCTCTTTCAGCTGTACGGTATTGTTGGAAATCCGGAATTTCTTAAAGCTGTTGATGAAACTGGAAATCCTGCTGTAGCCATACTGCTTGACATCGAAGCCGCTGAAATGGCTGCGAAGGGCTTCGTGGACGATGCTCAGATTGTCGACCCGCCCGTTGTTGTTCTGAATAAACTCCGTCAGGAATTTCTCAATTTCCGGCCGGGAGACAGTGCTGTGCTTTTCCCTGACCAGATAGTTGTGTCCGGCTTTCAGAAGTTCAATATCATCCATGCTTTCCAGAAAGGTGGAAAGCTTGGAATATCCGTAGTTGCGGACGTCAAACTCGGAAAATTTCTTCTGAAGAACGTTTCCAACTTCGCTCAGTGTGGTATTTTTTCCGTGATCGTTGTTTTCCGTCAGGATTCTTGAAACTGTGCGTTCGATTTCCGCCTTGCTGGTGATTGCAGGAGTTTCCTCCAGCGAACTGCCGTAGCGGACGGAGGAATCGGAGATCACGTTGCTGGACGGTGAAACATCGTCCTCGTTCTGGGAAATGACTTCCAGAATCTTGAAGGCGTCACAGGCAACACGGAACGAGGAGGGAGTTTTCTGTTCTCCCATGCCAAGAACATACATTCCGGATTCTCTGAGGCGCTGTGCCAGTTTTGTAAAGTCAGAATCCGAGGAAACCAGACAGAATCCTTCCACATGGTTGGAGTACAGGATATCCATCGCGTCAATGATCATCGCGGAATCGGTGGAGTTTTTTCCGTTTGTGTTGCTGTACTGCTGAATGGGATTGATCGAATACTGAAGGAGCTGTTCTTTCCAGCTGCGCTTTGAAATGTCTGTCCAGTCTCCGTAGATCCGTTTGTAGGTGGCAACCCCCTGGTCGGAGACCTCATCGAGAATGTATTTGATGTATTTCGGAGATACGTTGTCGGCATCGATCAGCACGGCAAATCTTCTGTCTTTCTGCTCCATAAGTCTGTCCTTTCTCGAAAATGATTTTGCATCTGTTTCCAGTTTAGTATAAATTGGCAGTATGGTCAATGGACAAACCGATGTTTTTGCAGATGGTTTTTTGGATGTTTTTTTGATTTCATTTGAAACCGCGCCGCGTCTATAGTAAACTGAAAGATAAGATTTCTGCAAAGGAGGAAGAGAGAATGCTGGAGAAATTTCTGAGCGCTGCCAGAGAGGAGGGACTGCTTCCATACGGTATGGAGCTGCGAATGGATGACATTGTTGCTGAAAGCTGGGAACAGACGCCGGGCAGGCGGTATCCGGTTTATTCCGCAGCCAAGAGTTTTACCGCCTCAGCAGTGGGAATGGCTGTAGATGAGGGCAAACTGAGTCTGGAGGATCCTCTGGAGCGGTATTTTGAACCGGAACTGAATCAGGCCGGCGGGGATACCGGAAAATTCTGGAGGCAGGTGACCATTCGAAGACTGTTGACCATGACGATTCCGGGGCTGCCGTTCCGGTCGTCCGGAGACGACTGGCTGGCGGACTGTTTCTCAAAAATGCCGGACCTGGAGCGCGGCGTGTGTTTTTCTTACTCCAATCTTCCCGCGTACCTGGCGGGCGTAGCGGTGGAACGGGCGGTCGGTGAAAATACAGTGGATTATCTGGAACGAAAGCTGTTTCGTCCTCTGGGGATCGATCATCCTGCGGTGCAGTTTTGCCCTAAAGGACATTTCTACGGTGCCACCGGAATGGAGCTGACAGCCCATGAACTTGGAAAACTGGGACAGTTGTATTTGAATCGAGGGGTCTGGAAAGGACAGAGGATTCTTTCGGAAGCCTGGTGTCAGGAAGCGGTCAGCTGCCAGGTAGATAACCGGGAAGGCGGATACGGATATTTCTTCTGGGCGCGACCGGACGGAGGGTATACAATCCGGGGGAAATGGGGGCAAAGGTGTTATGTATTCCCGAAGGAACAGACGGTCGTGAGCTGGGTTTCTCACCTGCCGGAAAAAGAGGACACCGACCGGCAGGAAGAATTGTTTCAGAAATTGCTGGTTCCGGAAATCAGAGCAGCAAGAAAAAAGCAGTAAAATGGAAAAATTGCGCAGAAAAAGAAAAGAAAAAAGCCGTCGGTTAAGGTATACTTTTAAAACGTGAATGAAGGGAAAGGGGAAAACAAATGAATCAGAAAGAGAGAATGCTGGCGGAACTGCCATACCGTGCATGGCTGGATGGACTGGCAGAGGAACGTCAGGAGACCAAAAAGAAAGTGTTTCAGTTTAATCATACCAGTCCAGAAGAGCAGGAGACGCTGGACCGGTTGATCCGAGAGATCATCGGCGTGCACGGGAAACAGCTGACAGTGGAGCAGCCGTTTCACTGTGACTACGGCAGCAATATTGAGGTTGGGGAAAACTTCTTTGCCAACTATAATCTGACGATCCTGGATGTGGCGAAGGTTGTGATCGGAAGCAATGTGCAGATCGCGCCGAATGTGTCCATCTATACAGCGGGACATCCGTTGGATCCGGAGGCGAGAAATTCCGGTTATGAGTACGGAATCGGAATCACCATCGGGGATAATGTGTGGATCGGCGGCAATACGGTCATCAATCCGGGTGTCCATATCGGCAGCAATGTGGTGATTGGCTCAGGAAGCGTGGTGACGAAGGACATTCCCGACAATGCGATTGCAGTTGGGAATCCATGCAGAGTACTTCGTTATCTGACGGAAGAGGATAAGAAGTATTACTACAAAGACCGGGAGTTTGATGTAGATTACCGGGAGTAGTGAGTTCAGAAATGTATTGAAAAATCAACAGATCAGTCAGAACGAGGGAGAGCCGCCGGGTCACAGAGAGGATCCGGCGGCTTTTCGCTGCACCCAGTTACAAAGGGAGGCTGTGATTCTCTACAAGGCTTTGCGGACTCTTACAGCCGCAGCTTTCCAGTTTTCTTTTGTATGCCAGCAAAGTGTCTCATTTTGGAGTTCAAGCTCCGGCAGATTATCAGAATAACTTCCTGCTATGGCAAATTCACATCCTTCCGGCAGTTTCACATAGGGATCTTCGGTCAGTTCCCCGCCAAAGGTATGAAATACCGCGAATCCCTCCGTTCCATCCATTCGAAGAATTCCCTGCCATCCTTTCAGATGCCGCCAGCTGGTCTGTTCTGTTCCGAAAAATCTGGTGCCACCGTGTCTGATCACCGGAGCGATTTCGTGATAGAACGCAATTCCGTCTTCGATCACCGTCCACTGCTCTGACGTCAGATTCAGAACATCTCCGGACAGACACATACGTCCCAGAAAGGTTGCCGCTATGGAATAGACGATCCGTTGACGGGAATCACACTCCCGGATCACCGCCCAAATCTGGCTTTGGCGGGGAAGGATCGCCCGGTGAAGATTTGCCGCGATCACCGGTATCTCGAGACATTCATGGGCATCGGAAAAAGATGCCATACTGCAAAGCTCCATCATCAGCGGTTCCATCTTACTGCCTCCGGATGCACAGTTTTCCAGAACGATCCCGGGAATTTCTTCTTTCACTTTTTCAATGAATTTCCTGGATGCCTCCATATTCCGGCGCAGACCCTCGCCCAGGGATTCCTCTCCATCGCATCCGACGCCGATTGTATCGTTGTAGTCCATCTTCATATAACCGAAGCCATACTTTTTCAGAGTTCCGATGACAACCGCTGATAAATACTTTTGTACCCAGGGATCTGTCATCTTCCAGAACCTCCGTGAGTCAGTTTCCAGCACACTGCCGTTTCTGTAAAGCAGATGGTCCGTTTGCTTCCATGCGTCGGCTGCACACCCCACATTGTCAATCTCAAACCAGATTCCGGGGATCATCCCAGCTTCACGGATTGCTTCAACGGTTTTTCCCAGTCCCTCCGGAAACAGCTCCGGGGAAACGGCATAATCACCCATGGAAGAATACCAGGGAATTCCCTCCCGTTTATACCATCCGCAGTCGATGACAAAATATTTCAGACCTTTGCCCTTTATCTTTTCCAGAATTTGAACGATATTTTCATGGGACGGGCAGCCCCAGGTCGTGCAGTATTCATTGAACATCACCGGAAGTTCCTGTTCGCACTCCGGTCCCTGTTCGCAGGCGCTGTCCATCGATCTGGTCATTCTTTGAGAAACACTGTCCACATCTCCGCAGGCAACGGTCAGAATTGCTGTCGGTGTCTGAAAACTTTCTCCGGGCAGAAGTTCCTTTTTCCAATGTCCGAAGTCGTAGTCTGCCAGGCCTCCGGACAGCGACACACTGTCATCTTTCCGGAAGACCTCCATCTGCCAGGACGCGTTGTGCGCGAGCATTGCACCCCACAATACACCGTTTTTTCTGTCCTCCATCATCAGCCATGGAAAAAAATGGTTCACCGCCATGGAACCGACCTGTCCGAATCGTTCGCATCGGATTCCGTGTCCCGACCAGGATGGTTCCAGGTTCAGCTTTTCCAGCGGATCACTTTCCAGTCTTCCTTCCATGCTCCAGTCTGAGCGCAGCCGGTGCAGTACCAGATGTTCCGGTGCGTCCCCAGGCGCAAAAGGAGTGATTCCTCCGATGGAAAAACTCTCGAGAAGTTCCAGACCACAGATGGACGCGCTTTGATTTCGGAATACAACGAAGGATTCCAGAGTTTCCGCTCCGTTTTTCCAGATCAGATGATGGTCTGCCTCATAGCCTCTGTCATCCCGGCAGCAAGTAATAATTTCCGTATGAGACGGATCTTCCGTTACTTCCTGCCGTTCAAATTTCATTTTCTGTATACTGCCGCTCTGACGCATGGTCTTTCCGCCGGCATACGCTCCCGTGTATACATCTCCCTCCAGCTTCAGCTGAATCAACGCGTCGATTTCCTGATGTTTCTCCGTCCATGTCAGCGGTTCCATCTCCGCCGGTAAAAGCATCAGTTCTGCCAGACGTTTTTCATCATCCAAGAAATACAGCGCTTTCATGTCCCCAAGCACGTAGCTTTCCAGTAATTTTACTCCCATTTGCTACCTCCCGTAAGATCATTTGAAATTATTTTATTAAAACTTCTTTTTTTGGAGTTCGATCCATTGATTCAAAGGTTTTTGAACGGGCGGCGAGATTTTTTGGGGGATTTCGTTGAGTGCAAAAAATTTCAGTTCTTCCACTTCGTTTTCCTGTCTTCGCAGTGTTCCGGTGTAGTTCCGGCAGATGTACACGATATCAATATTGGAAACCTCGTCTTCTGCCGTTTCATCCAGTTCTACAGAACCGCCCGCATATCCCCAATAGTGGTTGTCACTTCTTTTCTGCAGAAGAATCCGTCCTTTTTCATCTTCCACAATTACACTGGCACCGACCTGCAGCAGCGGTCTGTGACCAACGATTTTTCTCAAATCCATAATATAATCGGACATATTAGTTCCTCCTGGCTGAATTTTATAACTTTTTTCAAATTATAACACACACGCTCAGGAGGGCACAAGCTTTCGTAAAAGGCGTAGACCTGGTGGAAAGAAATGAAAAAAAGTATTCAGCATCCATATGTTTTGTGGTATGATAGGATGGAATATGGAAAAAGGAGCATGAAATACAAATGAGTATCCGGATGATCGGAATTGACCACAGCCTTGCAGGACTGGACGTCAGGGCGAAGTTTTCGTTCACAAAGAAGAGCGCTGCGGAGGCGATGGAGCAATTCAAAGAACTGGAGGGAGTGAAGGGCTGTGTCCTGCTTTCCACCTGTAACCGCATGGAACTGTGGGCGAGCACCACAAAGGAATGCGAGCAGGATCTTCTCGTATGGCTGTGCCATTACAAAGGACTGGCGCCGTTTGAATACGACCGGTATTTTGTAAAAAGAGAAGGAAAGGAAGCGGTGGAGCATTTGTTTTCACTTGCCTGCGGACTGAAATCCATGATCCTGGCGGAGGATCAGATTCTGACGCAGGTGCGGGAGGCGCTTTCTCTTTCCAGAGAAAATTACTGCGCGGACAATGTGCTGGAGGTGTTGTTCCGAAGCGCAGTGACGGCGGCGAAGCGGGTGAAGACCGAGGTGGTTTTTACCCACGCAAACAATACCGCCATGGACCGGGCCATTGCCATGCTTGCGGATACAGGATACAGCCTGAAAGGGAAAACCTGTATGGTGATTGGAAACGGAGAGATGGGACGGCTGGCGGCGCTGACGCTGAAACGTGCCGGAGCCGATGTGACGGTTACGGTGCGCCAGTACAGAAGCGGTGTCGTCAACATTCCGGAAGGGTGCAGAAGGATCAATTACGGGGATCGGATGGAATTGTTTCCGTTCTGTGATCTGGTGGTGAGCGCTACTTCCAGTCCAAATTATACGATACGGAGAGAGCTGCTGGACGGAATCGTCCTGGAGCACCCGATGATCCTGATCGATCTTGCGGTGCCTAGGGATATCGAGCCGTCACTCAGTGAGATGGAACAGATTTCTCTGTACGATATTGATGCCTTCCGTCTGCGGGGGGACGAGGGCAATGAGGCTGCGCTGCAGCAGGCGCACAGGGTCCTGGACGAAGAAATGGGGGATTTCTATCTCTGGTATGAAGGCCGGGATCTGGTACCGCGGATCAAACATGTGGAGACGAAGGCTGTGGAGGATCTGAACCTCCGGATCCAGAAGATCCTGCGGAAACTTCCCATGGAGGAACAGGAACAGACGATGCTGAAACAGCAGATTGATACGGCAGTTGAGAAGGTCGTCAACAAGATGATGTTCGGAATGAAAAATTCCATGGAACGGGAAAACTTTATCGCCTGTCTGGTAAGCCTGGAAAAGCTTTATCAGAAGGACGAATAATATCGCCGTAACAGTTCAGCCAGATGAACTGTTACGGCATCCACCCATGAAAAATCGCTTCGCGATGGGGTGGATGCCCATAAACACTACGTTTTCATACGGTCTGCGCAGCAAATGCGCAGACCTGGCTGAATAATTACATATTGCAGCCATTCAGCCGGCTGAACGGTTGCATAATATCACTTCAGGAGGAGAAACATATGGAAATTCGGATTGGCAGCAGAGAAAGCCGCCTGGCAGTGATCCAGAGTGAGATGGTTCAGAACTGGCTGAAAAGCCACATGCCCGAGGCGGAGGTCTCGATCGTAACGATGAAAACCACCGGCGATATCATTCTGGACCGCCCGCTGGCGCAGGTGGGAGGAAAAGGCTTGTTTGTCAAGGAGCTGGACCGGGCGTTGATGGATGGAAGGACGGACCTTTCCGTTCACAGCCTGAAAGATCTGCCGATGGAAGTTCCGGAAGAACTGCCTGTCGTGGCGTATTCCGCAAGGGAGGATGAAAGAGATGTCCTGATCCTTCCGGAAGGGACAACGGAGATTGATTTTTCGAAACCCATAGGGACTTCCAGCCTTCGGAGAATCCTGCAGCTGAAAAGGCTGTATCCGGAGGCTTCCTTTGAGAGTGTGCGGGGAAATCTGGTTACCCGTCTTCGCAAGCTGGAGGAGGGAAATTATTCTGCTCTGATCCTTGCAAGCGCCGGGGTGAAACGGATGGGGCTGGAAC